>ERZ1034901.840-NODE-840-length-23063-cov-7.660857_pt1 | contig 23063 bp, 25 predicted proteins | sample MGYA00520628_ERZ1034901 | MGnify/ENA primary metagenome ERZ1034901 (study PRJEB33766, sample SAMN09781783) | gut metagenome | biome: gut microbiome | host: Homo sapiens | place: Madagascar | study: EMG produced TPA metagenomics assembly of the PRJNA485056 data set... | reverse complement strand
AAATGATTCATTTTCAAAAACTATTCAGCACAATAAAAAGATACCAGAGAAGTTCAAATGAACTTCTCTTTTATTTTTTGTCAAATATCCATATCCTGAACATTTGAATAATCAAATAATATAGGAAGAGGTGGACTTATGAAAGTTACAAATGTAGCTGTTAAAGAGATATATCCTATAGTAGAACAATCTTTAACAAAAAACACTGCTGCTTATAAGAAAAATATACAGAAGTTTTTAGAAGTAAGATCTGAAGATATTTATGATGTAGTACCATGTAAACGTATACCTTTTGGTGCTAATGATATAGATGATTTTTTCAAAGCTATGAAAATAGACAAAACAAAGATTACAACGTGTTTATCACATACCTATTACTGGAACATGAACTTTAATCCTAGAGCGGCTAAGGACGAATTTACAATGACTATGATGATGGTAATACGTTACTTCATACTCAAGAATAAACTTAAAGACGCAGAATTATCTGCAATTTACTTAGCATTTTCTGGAAAGTTTTATCCATCTATACATTCAGGAAAATTTAAAATACCTCCAGATAAATATAGACATGTAATGGAGTATGTATTGAATAATATGCTTACTCAGAAATACGATCTTAAGAGATGTGGATCTGTATTTGGTGCTATTAGATCTATATGCCAGACCTGGTTAAATACATATAAATCTAAGTTCAGAAATCCTGATGATGAAGATGTGGCTGATATGATTCAGCAGTTACATGGAAGAATAAAATCATTCTTAGGAAATATAGCATCAGCTTACTACAAAGCATATGATAATAGGGATACATATCTTGCATATAGCTCAGATTCAGATGATGAGAAAAGTTATAGAATAGCAGATAGCGATTCCATGATGGCTGAACGTTGTGTTGAGAATGCTATGAATTATATAACCTCTAAAGGTGTAGATTATAGATTATGCAAGATGGCTGCTGATAAGAATGTAAAAGTAGATGAAGTTAGATCTATTATAGAATCTATTCAGGATGATAAAGATAATTTGATATTGATCAGAGAATTGATGCAGATTATAGTCTGTGAATATTTTGTAGATAGTAAAGAGAAAGATGTAAGATCTATGGATTTTGTATCTAAATCCATAGCAGCCAAACCAAATACAAAGAACAAGAATATCATAAGGCAAAAAGAAATTATAGAGAATTGGTTAGATGAGAACTCTCCTCAGTATAGAAAGAGAAAAAGTAGAGCAGCTACCAAATCTTCATATAATAAATCAATATTAATCTACTATGTGCTAGTAATAAATGCAGCAAACAAATAGGAGGTTATTATGAACAGTGTATTTGAAAATTTGTCAAAATTAATTATAAATGATACAACTGTTTTAGATATGTCTAGCAAGAAATATTACAAAGTAGTAATATATTTCTATGAAGATTTTATATCTAGTGCAAAGTATCTAATAGGAACTAAAACTATATGGGGTGCTATATCTGATATATCATATGATATGAATTCAGATAATACTAATCCTGCTACTTTAGCTATAATTATGGATAATTCTAGATATCTTAACGGTAGATTAGATGAAGTGGATATATCTCAAGAATATATAGATAATACCAAAGCCACTATTATAGAATTCTATGAAGGTATAGAATCCGATTATAGTACACATGATAAACCTGATATGATATGGACTTTAATAAAGAAAATGAGAATAAAAGATCTTCTCACCAATATTACTAATATAGAAAGAATCATTTCTACAGAGAAAGCTGAAGAGATTCATGTAGAGGATATAGTTCTAATCACTATGACAGATGATAAAGAGAAATTAAGCCAAGAGCATATAGGATTAATAGGCAAAACATTTAAAGCTAGAATTAAAGATATTGATGGTTCTATATCGAATAGTACAGTAGTTACATTAGCTTCAGTATTAGGATTAGATTCATCAGATAATTTTAAATATAATGTATTGAATGTTCAAGGATCAGAGATAAAATCCATATCTTTATATAAAGAGTAAATACAGCACCAATACCTTAAATGGTATTGGTGTAAAACTTCGCTTCTTTAATGGTATAATATTATAGTGAATAAAGAATAATAATCATTCTTTATATCAAATAATACTATAGAAAAAATTAATGGAGCCTACTGCCAAGTGTAGGAGAAAGAAGGATACTATGAAAACAACAACTAACACATTAAAATTAAGAAGCGAATTAAACCCAAAAATGACAGCAACTTTAAAGGACAATAAGATTATCGTTAAAGAATTCGGATACGAATATACAAACAGATTAGTTATCGAACTTGACGACAATCAGAAAAAAGCATTAGCTGAAATTATGGCACATTTCTCACAGGGAAGATCATTAGCAATTGGCAAAGAACTACACACATTTGCTAATATTACATTTTCAATACTCAAGAGAGATGGAAGAATGTTTACAGAAGTTAAGAAAACCAAATTTGACAATCATGGAATTACTGCAATATCAACTCCAGAAGGATTATTTGTTTACACAAATTTAACAACAAGAGATGAAATTTTTGGAGAAGAAGTATATGGAATGTCATTCTTCTTAAGCTGTAGAAAACATGAGGAGATGTTAAAGAATTGGGCTATTGATTTAATGCAATAATTATATATCGATTCATACTTAACAATTATTCAAGGGATTCAAAAGATTCGTCCTTAACAATTATTCAATGCATTTAAAAGATTCATTAATAGGAAATAATCACGTTGATAAAAAGATATTAGAGAGGTTTAATTTAAACCTCTCTTTTATTTTTTATATATTCTGATACTATCTAATAACGATTTATTTTTTAGGAGGTATACAATGTCAAGAGGAGAAGAATTAAAAAAGAAGTTTATAGAGAAACAAGATAAAGATAAAATAAAATCATATAAGAATATTATACATAAACATATCGATGATGCTTTATCTATGATGGAGAAATGTATAGATGAAGATAGAGATCCGGTAATCACTATTAAGCTTACTGATAAGAATAACAATCTCATTACAAATCCAGATATGATACCTTCTTATTTTGAAGATATTTTATTTCATATAATACTTACAGAAGAATCAGAGAAAAATGGATTAGTTGCAGATTTTAGAATGGGTTTAGATAGTATAGACAGTAATCCTGTGCAAATTCCTATTTTGGTATTTACATTTAAGTAATGCTACTCTTGAGCTGATGTGTAGCATAATTGGTTTTTCATAAAAGAACTTGAGGTATAGGAGAAATCCTATACCTCGCCTCTCTTTATTTTTAGAAATATAATTTTTTTAATTCTCTATCATACTGTTCATCAAAATTTTCCATATTATTAAGATTGTCAAGATCATAATATAAGCTATTTGCAGTTTCTTTAATTTCTTTATATCTTGCATTTATAGCTTTCATATCAGTATATTCTCTTTCGCTATTATCTTCAGTAGACCCATTGATAAGACCAAGCTTAATATAAGCAGCTTTAGTTTGATCTGGATATTTAGCCAATTCTCCTTCTAATTTTTTACCATCAGAAACCAATTTTTTGATTTCTTTTAATTGCATACGTAATGCTTTTTTATCTTTATCTTTAAGAGTCTTGTCATGATTGATCTCATATTCAATATTTTCCATTATTTTAAGAATTCTATCTGATGCACCTGGATGTACCCCAAAAGTATACATGTATTCTAATCCCGCATCTTCAGTTAATTGGAGAATTGAACCTACGATAGGAATTTTGTACATATTAGAAGACCACCCTATAGAATTTCCTCTGTTTTCTATTTTTAAGAGTCCGCTAGCTAATTCCGGACCAAATCCATATATATTAGCAAAATCATCAGATAGTCTTTCTTGTGCTCTACCATATGCCTGTGGATTCTGTTTGACCTTTCTTGAATTATATCGTTTAACTGTAATCTGATTCAATTTATTTGCAATATATGGTAACCCTGTTAAACTTGACAGTATATAAAGTGTACTCACAGCTCCATTTTTCATCGCACTAATAATTCTATTAGTATGCCATTTTAATGTACGATATATAGGTATCTTTTTTTGTAATTTTGCACATTGAGACATTACTATTTTTGAGAAATTTGTAAGAGTTATTCCCCGCAAAAGGTCGTTAAATAATCCGAAAGGATTTAATGTAATCAAATCAAGAATAGCTTGCATTATCAAAGAGGACATTACCTGACCTACATAAATATCTCTCATAGCATCAATTGCCGGAGATCTATTTACGAAACTATGTCCAACTTCATGCAAAAAGATAGCAAAAGCTTCTCCGTCAGTGATATTTGGATTGCAGAATAATCCTCTTGTTATTCTAGATATAGAAGCTACATTAGCCGCTGGGTTGAATTTATATCCTTTGGATGTACTTATTATTATAGATGATGGATCTATATTTAAACTAGAAACCACTGGCATAGTACAAGCATTCATTTCCGAATCCGGTTCAATGTCTACGGAGAAACTTCCAAACCCAAAATAATCTTCGATCTGTTTTTCTAATTTCCCTAACTCCTTCATTCCTTTAGCTGCTTTGCCATCCATATAATATCTTCTAGCTAAAGAGAATGTAAGAAACATATCATTTATTTCTTTAGTCTTACCGACGTAGACTTCATTTACACTAGTAATCATATTATTCCTCCTAAATTCAATTTTTATTAGGATGTGACGAGATGTCACATTATATTTTAATACTACAACAACAGATAATTATACCCTAGAGGATAGAGAGTATTTGTCCGTGTTTTCAAAAATACCCATTTGTTTACCATCGCTTTTTATCTTATAGGATTAAATGGAAGGATAAATAAAATCCCCCAGATTGATATATTAGAAAAGTTTTACAATTTCACTCATTGTCGAGATTTGATCTAAGTATTATTTATCCTTCCTATATAGATTAAGATATTGATGGGCTATCGCTTTTAATTTTTTGGAGATTTTAATCATGACAAAAGATCAATTTTCAAGATATAAAGTTTATCCAAATGGTCAAATATATGATTTGGATAGAAAAGATTTTTTAAAACAATTCAAATCAAATAAATATTTACAATGTAGACTTGTAGATAATAATGGTAATGCTATAGTGATGGGAGTGCATACAGTAGTAGCAATGTTCCTATTACCTGATTGGTTTGAAGGGTGTATCGTTCATCATAAAGATGGAGATACAAAACATAATGAAGCGACTAATTTACAATGTATGAGTAGAGAAGAACATTCAAGACATCATGCAGATTGTACACGATTAGCAGAATATATTAAGAGTAATGGACCTCATAATAAAGGTAAAAAGATGAGCGCTGAATTTTGTGAAAAGTGTAGAATAAGTGCAAAGAAAAGGCATTTTTTATCAAACCAAAAACCTGATAAAAATGGAATGATAAAGCCTTTTATTATAATAAAATAAGATATTAATGGGCTATCGCCAAGCGGTAAGGCAAGAGGCCTTGAACCTCTGATTTCATCGGTTCGAATCCGATTAGCCCAGTGTTGCTAACAATAAAATTCATTTGTTGTTCTCTTATGTCCAGCCCAAGCATTTAATTATGCTTGGGTAACATTTTTTATTAAATTCTTGACAATAATAATAAAATAAAATTTTTATATAAAGGAGATATAAATTATGACTACAAAGAAATCAACAGAAAAAGATTTACCAAAGATCGAAATCGATCAGCTAAAACCAACTACTAAAAAGAAACCAGTAGCGAAGAAAACAACTACAAGAAAAACTACAACTAAGAAAGCTACTGGTACTAAAAAAGCAGAAACTACTGCAAAGAAAACTACAGCTAAAAAGGTAATAGCTGGAACTAAAAAAGTTAAGAAAGTTACAAAGAAAGATGCAAATGTACAAACTACATCAGTATCCAATTTGCAGACAGAAGTGGTATTAAATGAGAATATCAGTACATCTGCAAGATCAGAAACAGTTCCAAAACTAATTGCTCCTATATACGATGCAGGTGAATTTCATAAAGTATCATTCGAGCAGTTTGTAGAATCATTTAAACCTATTTATACTTCTCAATTATCACCTGAACAAGTATATTCTGATAAAGATATAGAAAATGCAGCTAAAGTTATTTATGATCTTATCAGATTACCAGAAAGAGCAACAGCAGGATCAAATGGATACGATTTCTTCTTCCCATTTGGAGATACAGAAATCGCTCCAGGACAGTCAATTATTATTCCTACAGGTATCAAAGTTAAATTAAATCCGGGTTGGGCTTTATTAGTTTATTCAAGAAGCTCATTAGGATTCAATTATAGAGTATTGATTGAAGAAAACGTTGCAGTTATAGATGAAGATTATTTTGATAATATTAATAATGAAGGCCATATCTTTATTAAGATTATCAATGACAATAGAGAAGGACAGACTGTTACTTTAAGATTAGGTGCAGCATTCTGCCAGGGATTATTCACTTTAACGGGAAGAGCTGTTAACGACAATGTAACAACTGAAAGAGTTGGTGGAATTGGCTCTACTAATAAGTAGCAAAAACATCCTTATAATTTAAATAAGGAGGTGTTTGTAGTGTTATTAAGAAGCGAATCTAGATTAGATTGGGTATTACATCTTAACCTTGTTTTTGATGATGATACAACTAAAGAAGCTACAATACAACCAGGACAGTATTTATTATTGAAATTTAGAAGAGATAATACTAAATTTAATAGAGCTGGTATGGTTAAGAAAATAGAACCTGTAGTAGTCAGTGATAAAGTTCCTATGATTTTTGATTCTTGTATGGTAATGGATTTTTCTGCGAAATATTCAGCATCTAGAGTCAGAATTAAGACAGGAGATATCTTGGACTTTAGAGTAGTCACAGAAGAGGAGATCCAAGCATTAGCTCCAGATTATATAATAACAGATGAAATGTTTGATGATACATTTATTATTCCTAATGATATTAAATGTAATATGAATTCATCTAACGGAGTGGGATGTGCAGGATGTCAAAACTCTCAAGTATTAAAATAGAGAGGAAGATAGAAAATGGCCACAATTACTAAAAAACAACGTGCGGATATTGAGAAGACTGTAATAGAATTCTTTGATATTCTGGATAAGTCTGGAGTTAATAGTAATTATTATAAAGAACTATTTTCAGATATGTCGGATGCTCAATTTGTAAAATTCTTATCAGGCAAATATCCATTTAAATTCCAGATGAGACAATCTGTAACAGAACCTAGTATGACTGACATTATTAAAGCTTGTGACTATACTGGGGTTCCATTATTAGAAGAAATATACCTTCCATATTTATATACTAATAAAGATGGAAAGGCAGTCAAGACTGCTAAATGTATGGTAGGATATAATCATCAAAAGAAAGTTCAGCAGATAGTTACTAAAAAGAGTAAATGGTCAGTTGAAGTTGAAAATAGAGACATGAGAAGTGGTAGACTTATCGGTGCAGATAAAGGTGCAGCTACTTCTGATAGAGAATTTGAGTCTATGGTTACTTTAGGATTAGATAATACTATGTATGAATTTGCTAAACCTAAAGCTGATAATATCAAGGCAAAGACTGCTATGAATGCAGCTATTAGTACAAAAGGTTATGTAACTCAGGATGATATTCCTAACGACCCCTCAGATTCATTATCTAGAAATATGGTTGATGTTTATATGATGAGTGCTTTGTTAGAAACAAACCTTACAAATGCGGATGGATATACTCAATATACTTTGAAGAATAGACATCGTGCGGTAGAAAGAAAATAAATAATCATATACTATTAAAATGAGTTTGAGATACATTTTACATAAGGAGGTATAATTCTATGGAAAAGAATAATCAGGATGGTGCTTATATTATCACAGAACAGGGAGATCTTGGTCTTGGAACGACAGAGATCGATCCAAAATATGTGACAGAGAATGGCGCTATTAGCACACCAGAGTTTGGTGAAGACAAATAAAACTTACCCTAGCTATTTTTATAGCTAGGGTACTTATTTTTAAGGAGGAACAACAGAATGAGAACAAGAAACAAATGGATAATTGGCTACATAGTAATCATAGTAATGGGATTGATTATTGCAGTATTAGCATATAATAATCTTAAAGCCGAAAAGGATTACACTGATTTATCTAAAGAGTATGAGAAGTTTAAACAACAGAGTGAACAGCAGAAAGAAAATGCTAAGATTAGAGAGAGTGAATTAATAGGGACGATTAATGAATTGCGGGCTCAAGATAATGTAGTTATAGAACCCAATACACAATCTTCCACCAATTCAAAAAAGAAGAAATCAGAAGATCAGCGAGTAATATCTAGATATAGTTTTGTATTAAAAGATACAGAGAATGAAAATACTGATATGAATGATGATCTTATATTATATGGATATAAGCTTATGAAAAAGAAAGGTTTAGATCCATCATTATTATTTGGAATAATAATGGTAGAGTCAGAAGGACACAAAGGATGCAAAAATCCAGATTCAGGAGCTGCAGGACTAGGACAGTTTATGGAAGAAACTGGAATTTTTGTATATGAAAAGTTGATGGGTAAATCGGATTATGATCATGATTATACACCATATTTACCCAAGACTAATATAGAAATGATGGTCGTATATTTAGATTATCTATACGATAAATATCAAGGATCAACGTTGGATGTATTAAAGCAATATTGCGGAGGCGATGAGGCTTTTACATATAATTATTATTTAAAAGTAGCTAACTGGGTTGGCTACTGTATAAAATAGGAGGTACAACAAAATGAGAACTAAATTAATCGGATTAGGAGCTGCAGGAAATAAAGCAGCTATTTATGCGGTGAATTCTGAAGTATTTCAGATTCAGGATGTAATGCTTTTGAATAGCACATTAAAAGATATTCCTGCAGATTACCAGTCAAGAGAAGGAGCTACATGCTACCAGTATACTAATTCATATGGTGGATGTGGTAAAGAGAGAAAGAAATCTTACGAGTTATGTGAGAATACTTTAAAAGCAGAAACTATTAACCTTGGTGGTTTCTTGAGAGTGGATTCTGATGATGAAGCTGAATTAGTAATCTTAGTTACATCAACAGAAGGAGGAACAGGATCAGGTTCAACTCCATTGATTGCTAGATACATTAAACAGGTATATGGTATTCCTGTACATGTATTTGGTATTTCTGGTTTTGAAGATGATGTTCGTGGTATGAGAAATACAGTAGATTTCTTTAAAGATATGGAAGAAGATTTCACTGTAGAATGTATCAAGAACGCCAAGTTCTTATCAGATTGTAATGGAAACAAATTTAAAGCAGAGGAAGCTGCTAATAAAGAATTTGTATCTAAGATCAGTGTATTAATGGGATTACAGATCAGAGACTCAGCTCATAATATCGACCCTACAGATCTTCTTAAATTATCTACAGAAGAAGGATATATGCTTATTGAAACTCATATCTTCAGTGATAAGATTAAGAATGCTGAGCAGTTCAAATCAGCAGTTGTAGATATGCTTGACTCTTCAAAAGCATTGGATTGTGAAAATCCATCACAGAAGAAATTAGGTGTAATTATCAATATTAAAGAAGAAAATACTGATTATATTGATTACAATGATATCATTACAGAAAGATTAGGATTACCATATGAGAAATATGAGCATGTTCAGCATGAAGATAATATGCCTGAATTTATTTCTATAATCTCAGGTGGCTTAAAGATGCCTATTGAAGAAGTTGAAAATACTTATAATAAGTATAAACAGTCAGTAGAACGAGTTAATAAAAGCCAGGATGACTTCTTTTCTACAATAAAAGAAAAGGAAATTGATCCTACTGACAAACAGTTCGATTTAGCATCAAAGAAAAAGAAAACGATTTCCAAAGATGCATTCTTCAGCAGTGCTGCACAGAAAGTAAATAAAGGAAAATCGGCAATTATCTCTGATCCTAATGATGAATATTAGAATTTATAGGAGGTGCAAAGGTGTTTGAGAATTTTATAGAAAAAGCAAAAGAAACACCACAGCAGAAACCATTAACTTTAGATTTAGCGTCTAATATGGCGCTAAATCCTTCTTTGTTATGGAACAAGCTTGAACAGATAGATTCAATAGATGACAAAGAGTTATTTAATCTTTTGAAAGGATATTTTACAGATATCTTAGATGAAATCTTTGTTTCTAAGAATCCAAAATTTATAGGATTATTTACAAATCCTAAATTTATTTCTACATTAACCCAAGTATTATATAATACTGAATTACCTGATAAGTATAAGAGAAGAATCAATAAGATGACTTATGATTATATTGTACTTAGAGATAATAAAGATAATTATGTAGAAGAGTTATTAATGGCAATGGCTAAGACTGCAAATAGGGACAAAATTCCAAGATTATGCGCATTGGGAATCCCAGAATCAATTGCATCTCTATTAGCAATGTCAAGATATTCTTCTGAAAAAGAAATAGTGAATGTAAGAAGATTAAATCATATTTTGATGATGCAGCCAGTTGAAACTATGACTGAACAGAAGATAGTAGATATCTATTTAGCTTTATTCAGCCATGTGTTGCCTTTATTCGAAGGAGTAATGTTTGATGTAGTTTCACCTCAGAATATGAATCAGAGTGAAGCAGAGATCTATGGACTTATTACGCTCGCAGCATTAGATTTAATGAATGAACTTCCAATAGTATCAATCAAACACGGATTACAGTTATTTGCAGATGATAAGAGAATATTATATCCAGATAATCATCTAAGAATAAATTTAGAAAGTTGTTCACCTCATGATTATCCTAGAGTATTAACTGCTATAGATTTACTTAAGAATGACGGTGTTCATATACCAACTTTTTAATGGCTATCACGTTAGTAGCGAGTGTAATGATGGATAGTAAAAATAATAAATACATTATTAATAATATGAAAGGTATACCTCAATTACCTACAGATATATTATGGTCAAGAGCATACTTTCATAATAAAAGATTGATAATGGATTATTATACTTTTTCTGATTGGAAATTAGATGCGAAGAATATAATCGTATACACACCCAAACAGATAGATTATGTAAAAGATGACAAAGCAATTTCATTTTGTAATTATATAAATTGGGAAGCTTTATCATCTATGGAAGAAGAGTTTGTAGTATGTGGAGGGAAAGGATTATTTGATGCTGCTATACCATATGCTAATAAAATAAGATTAACTGTTTTAAATGTATATGGAAAAACATCAGATCCTTCCAATGTATACTTCCCAACAATACATGATTACGGTAGATGGAGAGTACAAAATAAAGCTAGTGCAGAGTGCACTCCTCAATACAAATCATTATTACAACAAAATTTAACTCTTCATAGTATGTCATTATTAGAGTTTACAAAGATCTAATTTGACCACAACTGGAGGAATCAGAAATGATTCCTCCTTTTATTTTTTATTATCTGTACAACTTTACAGTAATCATATTAAGGAGGACAACAATATGGCTACAATGTTATCTACTCTATTTAGAGAAAAAGTATCGAAAAATAAGGATGTGAGATTATCACAAGAAGCATTACCCGATCATGCATATCCTACAGGATTCCTTGCATTTGATTTTATGAATGGAAGTTCTGTTCATGTAAAGAAAGACGATATGGATTTTACATACAATTCAGTTGGAATTGTAGACGGATCTTTAGTTACAGTTATAGGAAGATCTGGATGTGGTAAAACTACATGGTGTGTACAGAGTGCAGGTAATATAGTACGACCTTATCCATCTTCATGTATTTATATGGATAGCTTAGAGGGTGGTATTGTAGAAACAAGAGCAGCAGAGTTGATTAAAATGTATGGAGACGATTTTGATCAGCATTGGATTCCTAGAAATACAGGAATCACTGCAGAAAACTTTTACGAAAGAATTAAAATGATTCATGATCTTAAGATGGAAAACAGATCAGAATTTGAATATGATACAGGATCTTATGCAGCTAACGGTGAGAGGATCATCAAGATGGTTCCTACTGTATATATTCTGGATAGTTTAGCATTATTGACTCCGGATAAGTATACTGAAGAAGAACAGTTATCTGGTCAGATGTCAGTTACAGCGACAGCCAAGGTAAATTCAACAGTATTTAAGAAAATAGTACCACTACTTAAATCTGCTAATATTATCTTATTTATCATCAACCATATTACTGAACAAGTAGATATATCTGCATTCAGTAAGAGCCAAGGTCAGTTATCATATCTTAAACCGGGTGAACGTCTTGGTGGTGGTAGAGCTGTTATCTATGTAACTAATCTCTTGGTAAGATTAGACGATCATTCAAAACTCAAAGGAGAAGAAGGTATGGGTATTGATGGTACATTGGTAGACTTCACATTATTGAAATCTAGAACTGCTCATGCTGGAAGCAAGATAACTCTGGTATTTAACTACGAGACTGGATTTGATCCCGACTTATCATTATTGTATTTCTTAAAGACAAAGAAGTTAGTAAATGGTGCAGGTGCATATCTATACTTCGGTGATAGATCTGATATGAAATTCTCGCAGAAACAGTTTAAGAAGAAACTTCATGAAGATGAAGAGTTTAAAAAGGTATTTATGGAATATGCAATTTCTGCTTTGGAAGAGCTTATATCAGCAGCACCAGAAGAAGAGTCAAAAGAATCAATTTCTTACGACGTTACAACTTCAATATTATCTCATATCAGACAACAGGCAGCGTAATTATATATTATAATTTCGAAAGGAGATACAATAATTAATTTAAGGAAGAGAGGAACAATTGATGGCAGGAGTAACAAACTACGCTAGCGAAGTTCAATATGAAGAATCTCGACTAGTAACTAAAGAGCAAATATTAGGTAAAGGGTTAAACCAACCCTTTACCGATTCAACCTCAGGTGTAAGAAAGTTAATGTTTGCAGTTCATGAAGAGCAGGCATTACCTTTAATCAAACCTGAAGTTCCATTTATTCAGACAGGTTATGAAAACCGATATGCGGACAGAAGCTCAAGTATCATTAGAGCCAAGAGTGACTATGAAGTGGTGGCTAAGATATGTAAGTTTTCTTCTGATCCACAAAGAAATTATATTCTTATATTAAGAGATATTCATACCAATAAATTATCTATGCTAGAAAGAAAAACATATATCCATACGACAGAAACTTATGGATATAATTATAATAGTTCTATTATGGATAGATTAGACATCGGGTATGAAATCCCAAAAGGAGAGATTTTAAGAAAATCTTTAGCATATGATGAATATAATAATAGCTGTGCAGGTGTAAACTTATTAGCAGCTTATGTAGCAACAGATATTACTATGGAAGATGGTATGCTTATATCTGAATCTGCTATGAAGAAATTAGCTTCACCTTTATTTAAAAAGGTTACAGTTAATATTAATGATAATGATCTTTTATTGAATCTTATGGGACAAGATGGTACTTATAAGAGTTTTCCTGATATTGGAGAAGAAATTCAGAATGGTATCTTGTGTGGAGTAAGACGAGAGAAAACAGAAGATGCATTATTCTCTCAATCAGTTGATAGGTTGAGAACTATACTTATGTCTGATGATAAATATACAATAGAATCAGGTAGAGTTATAGACATAAAAATTCGTTGTAATAACCCAGCAATCTTACAGGAGAAATATACAAACTCCCAGGTATTGTATTATTACAATGATCATATTAGATATATAACAGAGATTGTTAATGTATTGGATAAACTCATGGGTATGTATAGTCAGACACCTGAAACTTTGGATCCTGATTTGGGAGAAATATATACAATATCGAAACAGGAATTGCAAGGTGTACAGTTCTTAGATCAAAAAGTATTCAGTGGTACGGAAGTTGAGTTTATCGTACAGGAAGATAATATCCCTTCTATTGGTGATAAGATAGCTAATAGATATGGAGGAAAAGGTGTTATCTCAAAGATATTACCAGATGAATTAATGCCAAAGATTGCATTGACAGGAGAACCATTAGAATTATGTATAAATAGTTCCACATGTGTAAACCGTGAAAATACAAGCCAGTGGCATGAAATATCATTAACTCATATTGGTAAATGTATTATTGATTTAGCCAGATTAAAAGCATTCGATACAAATGAAACTCTTCAGGAAATATTGAAGTTCACAGGTTTCTGTTCATATGAAGAAGCATCATATATGGCAGGATGGTTGAATTCGTATACTGAAGAGGAGAAAGACATCTATGTGCAAAGTATTATAGATGCAAATAATATCGTTCAGTCTATAAAACCAATTACAGAATCAATGTCATTGGATCAGTTAGCTGAGATATATAGAGCTTTCCCATATGTACGTCAGAGAACCTTAGAAGTTCCTATAATGGGCTCAGATGGTAATTATAGATATATCAATGCTAGAAGACCAGTAGTTGTCGGACATATCTATATGTATAGATTGAAACAGTATGCTGAAGAAAAGCATTCAGTTACAGCTTTATCATCTACAAATATCAGAAATGAAAATAGTAGGTCAAAAGCTAATAAAAATTACAAAGCTCTTAAACAATCAACACCAATCAGATTTGGTGATATGGAAACAGGAGACTTTGGTCACTTAGGAATGGAATATGTAATCACTACATTGATGATTCATTCTGTTTCACCACAAGCAAGAAGACTTGTAGAGAAGATCTTTACTGAAGATCCATATTTGGTTAATATTAAATTAGATGATTCTTCGAGTAATAGATCTGCAGAAATACTTAACGCATATCTCAAAGTATTAGGATATAGATTGGAATTCACAAAGACGCCAAAGAAAATGGTTAAACCATTTACAATGTCTCCATTTATACCTTATGATGAAATGCCAAGATTGACAAAAGTATTTTATAAGATAAGTGAAGAAGAAAATATAGATCCAGTAGAATGGTTAAATCATGTCATTGAATGCGAAGAGAAAATCTCAAAGAAACCATTCATGATTTATCCAATGCAATTTGGGCGAGATTAAAACATTTAAGGTGTAGTCGGTTTTGACTACACCTTTTATTTTTATTGAAAGTATATATTATATTTATGAAAGGAGGAAATAAAATGATAGAAACTGATATAGAATTAGAAGATAGAATATATAATTTAACTTTAAAAAGCGAATATGGTAAATATACTTTAACAGGAGATCTTACTGTAAAAGAATTATATAGATATCTTTGCAACGGTACAGCTCCAAATACATACAAACAAGCTTTAGAAATTATCAGAGCTTATAAGTATTCAAGTACAAGAAAATTTAATAGTCAAATTAAACCGCAATCAGCAGAATATGCATTGCGTAATCAGAAATTGTCATTGACTGATCAGACTATAGCAAACACTCTCACAGATTATTTGTTAGGAGAAGATTGGTATATAGTAGATCCAATATGTACAGCGCAAGCTAATGTAATTATAGTGGAGACTATTGAAAAAATGTATAGAAAATCTTTAGTTAGAAAAATATGCAGAAAGAGAGGAAACAAGCATGAGAAAAAAAGGTAAAGTATTAGTATTTACAATTAATGGATTCCCAGGGAGTGGAAAAGATACTTTTGTAAATAATGTCGCTCATTATCTTAAAGCAGTAGGACCATCTGGTATTAGTGTAATGAATTATTCTACGATAGATACATGTAAGAAGATTTATGAGATATGCGGATGGAATGGTGTTAAAGATGGAAAATCTAGAAAAGTACTATCTGATTTAAAACAGTTTATAACAGAGAAATTCGGATATAAAGAGATTGAAGATAGAGTTAAATCGTCATTATATGTTGCCGATATGTATAATGCATCTATCATAATATTTATTCATAGTAGAGAGCCATATGACATTGACAATATTAAAGCTTTGGTTGGAGGAGAAACAGTATTTATTGATAGAAAAACAGATATCAAAGAACTTACTAATGATTCTGACAGACATGTGACAAATTATGTCTATGATTATTATATTGAAAATAACTCAACTTTAGACGACTTTATACTAGAAGCAGAGCGATTTACTAAAGAAGTCATCTTAAAAGAATTGGAGGATAATGATGAATCTGAAGGAGATATTGAATAGGTTAAGAGATGGAGATTTAAAATATTGCTATGATCATAAATCTGATATTAACCGAGAAGCATTACGCTTATTAGAATTACCTAAAGAAGAAGCATTACGAAAAGAAAATCTAGAAGCATTACAAGATCTAATTATGATAGGAAATATCACTTATAATAATACTTCTAGAAACGTATTACCAATAGAAGACGGAGTGTACGATCTATTAGCTACAAGATTACAATCTTTAGATTATGATAGATTTACTCCAGGAAATGAAACTATATATTTTGATGAGTCTTCTATAGAGGACGAATCCAAAGATATACAATATCCGTTCATAATGATGAATAAAGATGACAGAAAATATGAAGAAGATATGATCTTTGGAGACGTTATGAACATGAGAAAACCATTATCAAGAGATCAGTTATTGATCAAACCATTTACAATCGGAGGAGTGGATGTATCTAAAAGATTAAGAAATGTAGATCACAATTATCCAGATCTAGTAGGAACTCTTCATAAATGTAAATTTGTTACCGATAAACAGGCAATAGATTTAGGAGTATATGAAGATCCTAATGTAGATATATTTGAAAGGGATTTTATAGCACCATTGTTAGTATCAGGAGAATTATCTCCAACACAATCATATGGACTAGTTGCTACTCTCAAATATGATGGTGTATCTGTAGAAGCTGATGTTACTGATAGAGTAGTAGGGGCCAGAACTAGAGGAGATACTGATAATAATAAAGCAGCAGATTTAACTCCAATATTAGGAGGATATAGATTCCCAAATGCTCCTAAATTAGAAACACCTATAGGTATGAAGTTTGAGGCTATTATTAGAAATGATGATCTTTATAGATTAAATGAAGAGAAAGGTACTTCTTATATTAACGGAAGAACCGCTATTATAGGAATACTAGGATCTTCAGATGCTTGGAAATATAGAGATTATATCACCTTAGTACCTTTACAAGCAGATTTATCCAATATCAATCAGTCTTTTAAAGATAGAATTGAAGAGATTCAATTCTTGAATCAGTATTACACAAATATGGAATATCTGAGATGGACTTATATGGAAGGAAACTATACATCTTTAATATTCCAAGTAAAGAGATTCGTAGAAGAGATGGAATTTGCAAGAAGTTATATTCCATTTATGTATGATGGGGTGGTTATAGAATTTTTAGATAATAACTTGAGACAAAAATTAGGAAGAAAGAATTCTATTAATCAATATGCAATGGCTATTAAGTTTAATGCATTGACTAAACAGACTGTATTTAGAGGATATACTTATACTATTGGTCAGAATGGGACTATAACTCCAATGCTACATTATGATCCGGTAGAGTTCTTAGGTAGTATTCATACCAAGTCTACAGGTTCTAGTTATGGAAGATTCAAAGAATTAGATTTACGAATAGGGGATATTATAAATGTAACCTATGTAAACGATGTAATGCCATATGTGACTAGATGTGAAGTAGATGCAAATATTCCAAATCATACTAGAGAGAAATTACCTGAAGAAGAATTTGTAGATAGATGCCCATCATGTGGGTCTAAACTTATTTTATCAAATTCAGGTTTATCTAAACTATGTCCTAATTTAGATTGTGGAAATAGAGTTGTTCAAAGAATGGCTAATATGCTCGCTAAGCTAGGCATAAAAGATTTCTCAGCTGCTGCAGTGAAAACGTTAGGAATATCACACTTCTTAGATCTGATAACTATGACAGATCAACAGTTACAGATATTAGGTCCAACGAATGCAGTTAATTTAAAGAAAGCTATCAATAATCTATTTGAGAATAAATTACCAGATTATAGAATTATTGGAGCTTTAGGATTTTCAGGTATAGCAGCTAAGAAATGGAAAACTATATTTGAGAAATATTCATTAAAAGATGTATTATCTATGTGGTATAATGGGTCTCTTGTGACCACATTAGCTAATATTAAAGGAGTTGGTCCAACTACAGCTGAGATAATAAATTCAGAGATGGATTATTTTGAGAAAGATGTGAAATATATTGTTGATACAGAAATGTACATTCCATCTAAGATAGGCGATGCAAGTAATACTTTCCAGATCAGATTTACAGGATTTAGAGATAGAGAATTAGAAGCAGTATTAAATCGAATGGAGAATGTAGATTGTGATGGAGATGCATCGGTAACTAAAAAGACATCAATATTATTAGTACCATACGATGGGTATAATCAAGGTAATAAATGCGCAAAGGCTATCAAATATGGTATACCAATAGTATCAATAAAAGAGTTCTTAGAAGATCCCGACAAGTTCATGAAGGCAGTAAATGGATAATTGGGAGATTTTAGAAATAAACAAAACCGCAAACAGTAGAGTAATTGTATACTATATTGGTGATCCCAATATAGTGCAAGGATCAAATTTTGCAAAATTTTTAAATTTAAGGAGGACAATCGAATGTCAGTAGTAAAATTAACAGAAAGCACAATATTACAGAATCTTAGTTTGCAGTGTAAACAGAATGCACTTGCAGTAGAACCAGATGAAGCAGAATGGTTCGTTAAGATGATTTTTGGAGGTATTACAGATTTTCTTAATATCACAAAAACAAAGTCACGTCCTATCGCAGTAAAGATTTGTGACTTAAAAGGAAATATGGTAGCAGCAGCTATCGTACAGTACATCGCAGCTGAAGATGACGAAGAAGTAGCTGAAGGAAGCTGGAACTATACATGGACATTCTCAGAAGAGGATATTCCTGAAAACACAGAAGCTTACCAGATTACTTCATCACAGGTAATTGAAGTTATTGCTAGAACAGGTTATGATCTTGCAAGAATTGTATTTAAGTCACCTACATTTGTATCTCAGATGGCAGTATACTTATTCAGCATCATTGCAGATGCATTAGACCAGAATGCTCCAACAACAGAAGGAGAAACATGGACAGTTGAAATGGATGGATATTTTGAAGCAAGCGTTGCAATTGAAGACGGAAAGAAAGTTCTTGCTCTTGAACCTAAGGGTGAAATGAAAGTAAGAATCAAAGACGATGCAGCTAGTGAAAAATAAAATATCTATATTAGCGGTTGGGAGTTTTCTCAACCGCTTTATTTTTTAAGGAGGTACAGGATGAACAAATGTTTACCTACAGATACATGTCTTTTAGACGTTGTACCTATTGATGAGTATTCACGAAATCCTGGGTCTTATTTGTCAAAAAGTACAGCAATTGATTTTGGCGGAGATCATATCTTCCCAATTATTAATGATATGGATAAAGGTCCAGGTATAATTATAAAGAATAACGAAAGCCCATTTGCATATGTAAGAACTCCAGAAGGGGCAGACCTATCTACCTATGAAAGAGAAAAGATGATAGACTTTACGGATTCTAAAGATATGGCTTCGTTTATGAGTAAGCAATCATTAATGTATAAGCTCGAGAAAGATATCTTATCATCACCTGATAATATCTTTGCACCAGCTCCAGATACAGATGATTCTCCAGCAATGCAATTATTAAAGAAAGCAGTAACTGATAAGCATATTGATCTAGATAAATACGAACCTAGATTTGGATCTAACTATGCTAATGATAAAAGGTTATTCAATAAATCTAATATATCATTACCTATGCTTGTGAGAATGTGTGATGCTTTAGATATCAAAGCGACACTGACCTTACAGGATAAAGATAATGATATAGCTAACCCTATGGGTGAAACTATATCTGTAGAGATTACAGGTCAAGGAGGAGATGCTAATGAGTGATCGCCCAATGAATCAATTTGATATGATTCGCAGATACAATGACAAATATAGAGAAGACTTTAACGATGATTTATTCGATAGAGATACTGATGAGATTATTGTAGAATTAGAAAAAGCAATTTTATCTTGTCAAAGATCTAAGTATTATACAATCAAAGTTGATAAGTTCACTGTAATTGAAGATTATCCAACAATACTTAAAATGCTAAGGGAGCAAGAGAGTATCAAGTCGGATAATAAAGATAAGTCTTTCAATAAATATGATTATATTACATTGAAAGATTCTAAGATAAAATTACTTGTAGTAGATTATTATTTAGCAGTACAAAACCCAAAGAATGATGCGGCTAGAGAGAAAAATCTTAGAGTATTAATTATGGTACCAAGATTTATAGATAAATATTATTTGAAAATATTTGGTACTTATTATTGTCCTAAATATCAGATCGTTGATGGATCTACTTATAACAACTCACAGAATGTGAATAGTAAGAGTCCAAATGTAACTTTCAAGACAATGTTTATGGCAAGTAGATTTTATAGATATCACCAGGACATCAAATTGACTGATGGTAATATAGTTAGAGCTACTTATTTTGCAAGCGGTATCTTTACAAAAATGGCTCCGGCTATGAAATATATCTTAGCTAAGTATGGGTTATTAGGTACTATGAAGAAATTGATGGTTCCTGATTTACTTATCACAGCAGAAGATCCTAAAGATGAGAATTATTATACTGCAAAGAAACACAATGTATTTATATCATTACCAAAGTATATATTTGATAATGATCCAATCGCTCAGAGTTTAATGAGTACAATAATCTTATCTATTAATAGTAAGGATTATACTGCTGATAAATTATGGACAACAGAATTCTGGTTAATGTCTCTTGGTGATTCTTATGATAATAAGAGCACGACTAAGGGAGAATCAGTATTAGAATCACTAGAGTCTATATATGATATGAAAGCTAAGGAATCTCTTAGATTACCAGATAGATATAAACAGAATATCTATGATGTAATTATATGGATTCTTAGAGAATTTAGCGAATTACGTTTAAAGAACAATCTTGACGTCGGTACTAAGAGAAAAAGAATTGCAGAATATTTTGCAGCTCTATATATTACGAAGATATCATCAGGTATGTATAAGTTCTCAGATGAAGGAAAGAATATCCAGATATCTCAGATAGAGAAGAGAATTTTTACGTTCCCAGATTATTTGCTAAAGGTTATTAGTAGAGATAGACTTGTTAATAGTAGGGATAATGTAAATGATATGGATGCATTCCAGGCTCTTAAATTCTCATATAAAGGTATATCAGGTTTAGGTGAAACTAAAGGAAGTTCTATACCTAGAGGATATAGACAGGTACACCCAACACATTTAGGAAGGATTGATTTAGATTCTTCATCAGCTAATGATCCAGGTTTAACTGGAATGATATGTCCAATGGCTGAAAGTTCTGATAATTACTTTTCTGATTATCAGGAACCGAATACTTGGAGAATAGAGATTAGATCTATGCTAAATGAATATCATAAAGTAATGGGTCTTAAACAAGTATTTGAGTTCCAGAGAGATATCGGATTAGAAACAAAGGATATGAAAGAGAAAGAACCTATAGTAGATGAAGCTATAGCATATACAGAAGGTACAGTGTTACCTTATATTATGGATGTAGATGATACTATGATAGATATTGCTCCTATTAAACCATTCGAAATGGATATACTTTATGCTTTATCTCGATAGGGTATAAAAAATAAAAGACATCCCATTAATATTTTGAATGGAGAGGTGCAGTTGAATGGCAAGTATAACACAGAAGCAATATAGATATTTTCTATATTCTCAGGAACAACACAAAATGTGTGACAGTGTAGAAAAATCAATTGGCCGGGAGTATATTCCTGGCCAAGTTATGTATAATGGTAAATGGAGATCATTTACTGAAATATCTTCAACACCATCTAATAATAAATATGCTGATGCTAAATTAATAGTAGAAGGATATTTAGATGACATAACTTACAAATTACCAAGTAGACGATGGAGGACTAAATAATGGCTAAGATGATTAAACCTATGATATTTTTGAAGCCTAATCAATGTCCTCATTGTATGGGCGAATTACAAGTAGTAGAAGAAGAAACTTATGTAGGAGCAATAGACTCCACGGGTATACCAATAGGCGGACAATCATTTGTAGATCTTAGATTGAGATGTACAAAATGTAGGAAAGAATATCCAGCTAGTAAAAAAGGTATGCATTATTACATAACACCAACCACACAAGCAGAAGTGAAAATAATGGATGATTTTAATCCGTTTTATCAATAACAAAAACAATCAGCCCTGTAAGGTTAATTCCTTACAGGGTATATTTTTTAAACAAGGAGATACACAATATGATAGAGGTAGTTTTAAGAGATAAAGACAATAACCAGATACAATCAGAAATAAAAAATGGACTTATAGATGAAATTGGAAATCTTGCTCAATTTATAGTCACATTAGCAGGTAATACTAAAGTGGAATATTTGATTACATTAGGAGATACAATAGCAGCCGGATATGGAGTAGTATCTATGGATGTTATTCCTGGCGATAAGAATAGTTTAATAGGGATTTTCACGATGTATAATCATAATAATGGAAAATTAGTTAAGGACACAATGATATCAAGTATTATCCATACAGATGAAAAGGTAATATTTTGTCACGAAATAGATGCCTTGATTGAAGGTGTCTCCCATATTCTTGCCAATTATATAACCAGTTCAGGTGCAATTTCAATGATGGCTTGCAATCCTGTAAAGATATCTTATGATAATCCTGCTCGAAGGAAATATAATATTGAGTATATTAGAGATAGATCTATCAATAGAAAGATAGCAAAATGGTTAGAAAGTATAAGAGCTGCATTTAACACTAATCGTGATATAATAGCTGAATTCCAATATACTCTTCAGAACAGTGAAGGTGATTATTTAGTTTATTTACATTATAAAGTAACTTTCGAAACTGTCCGAAACAGACGATTAATTATAGGAGAATTAAATAATAATGGCATCAAACATTATCATGATATTATTATTAATGGATATTCAAATTATAATCATTTTAATTTAGATGTCACTGATAACGTTATTGAACCTATAA
>ERZ1034901.834-NODE-834-length-23125-cov-7.991504_pt1 | contig 23125 bp, 23 predicted proteins | sample MGYA00520628_ERZ1034901 | MGnify/ENA primary metagenome ERZ1034901 (study PRJEB33766, sample SAMN09781783) | gut metagenome | biome: gut microbiome | host: Homo sapiens | place: Madagascar | study: EMG produced TPA metagenomics assembly of the PRJNA485056 data set... | reverse complement strand
GAGGGGCGTGCTCCGCGCGCAGTTCCGCAGCGCAGCGAGGACTGTCTGAGCACGGAGTATGCCCCTCGTGCTCAAGAGCGGTCCCACAGGCCAACAGCGCAGCGCCCCCAGTCACCTTCCCCACCGAAAGCATCGAGAAATCAGGCACAATGAGCGTATCGCCCGCGCGCCGCGCCGCACCTTCCACCACCTCCATGGCGGAAGGCTCCTGCGGCCACGACACCACGGTTGAACCCTCCTTCACGATGCCCGCCTTCTCATGAGCAATCTCGGCAAGCGTGTTGCCCAGCAGGTTCGTGTGGTCGAGCGCAATCGACACGATGGCCGCAACCTCGGGCGCAGCGATGACGTTGGTAGAATCGAGCCGGCCGCCAAGCCCCACCTCAAGGACCACGATGTCGCAGCCGACGTGCGCGAAATGCACGAGCGCCACGGCAGTCATCAGCTCGAACTCGGTGGGGTGCTCCCCACCTTCCGCTTCCATTGCCTCAGCGCATTCCCGTACGCGAAGCGTTGCAGCCGTGAGGTCCTCATCCGAGATGTTGCACCCGCTCACACGGATGCGCTCGTGGAAGGTCTCCACGTAGGGGCTCGTGAAAAGCCCCGTTTTGAAACCCGCCTCCGCAAGAATCGACGCCGTGAAGGCGCAGGTCGACCCCTTGCCGTTCGTGCCGGCGACATGGACGAACTTCAAGCGGTCTTGAGGGCGCCCCAGCCGATCGAGAAGCTCGCGGATGCGCTCAAGGCCGAGTCGGGACGTCAGCCAACGAGGCGTGTTGATGTATTCGATTGCGTCGAAAGGCATGCTTCCACCTTTTTAGAGAAGTTTTTGCTGCGAGAACGATTCATTCTCTTTCACTGGAGAAGGCTGTGGCGCATCCCCCGAATCATCAGGGGAAACAGCAGCGACCGAGCGCATTTGCGGCACCCCGTCTTCCCCACCTGGCTGCGAACCATCGGGAGCAGCGGCAACGATGCCTGCCTGTCGCAAAAGCTCGCCGAGCGTCGCGAAGTCGTTTTCGAGCGCCTCGCGCTTGCTGCCGTCGTAGAGCGCGGCCGCGGGATGGTAAATCGGGAAAACGCTGAAGCGGCCCGCATGTTGCAAGGTCCCATGCAGCCGCGTGATTCCCACCTCGGTCTTCAGGATGAACTGCGTGGCGAACTTGCCGAGCGTCACGATGAAGTCGGGCATGATGGTTCGCGTCTGTTCGCGCAGGAAAGGCGCGCACAGCTCGATTTCCTCGGGCCTTGGGTCGCGGTTTCCAGGAGGGCGGCATTTCAGCACGTTCGCGATGTAGACGTCATCGCGGGAAAGCCCCGCGATCGCAAGCAGGTCGTTGAGCATGTGCCCAGCGGCGCCTACGAAAGGCTCGCCCTGCAAATCCTCATTGCGACCAGGCGCTTCCCCCACGAAAAGCACGCGAGCGCGAGGGTTTCCCACCCCGAACACCGTTTGCGTGCGCCCCTGCGAAAGCGGACAGCGGTGACAAGCTTCCACCGCGGCGCGAATCTCGGGAAGGGGTATGTGCGGCTTGCCCATCTATACGTACACCTTCGGCAGACGCATTCCAAAGGCGCAGGCCAGCTCGTAGTGGATCGTGCCGAGCTTGTTCGCCATGTCGTCGAGCGTCACCACGGAATCTCCCTGGCGGCCGACGATGACCACCTCGTCGCCAATCTGCGGGTCGAGGCGGCGGCGGGTGCCGTACGTGCGCAAGTCGACCTCGAACATGCACTGGTCCATGCAGATGTTGCCCACCTGGCGCACGCGCGTGCCGTCGACGATGAAGTCGGTACGGCCGGAAAGCCCGCGGTTCAAGCCGTCCGCATAGCCGACGGGCACCGTGCAGATCTTCACGCTGCCGGGGCTGCGGTAATTCAGCCCATAGCTCACGCCCTCGCTCATGGGAAGCGTGCGCGTGTCGGTGATGCGCGCATGAACGCTCATCGCGGGCTTGAGGTTGATCATCGAACGCGTTTCCTGGCAGGTATGCAAGCCGTAGAGCGACACGCCCCAGCGCACCATGTCGAAGTGCACTTTCGGGTAGCGCACGGTCGCGGCGGAGTTCGCGCAATGCACGATACCGGGGTCGATACCCACCTCGCGCAGTGCGGAAATCGCCTCCGTAAAGCGCTTCACCTGGATACTGAAGTCGAGCGTCCCCTCGCAGTCCGCCGTCGCGAAGTGCGTGAACGTGCCCACCAAATCGAGCGCGCGATGGAAACTCACCTTCCGCATGAAATCGACCACGTTGTCATAACGTACGCCGATGCGGTTCATACCCGTGTTCACCGCCAGATGGAACGGCGCGCGAACGCCGTACTCGTCGGCCTTCTCGGCGTAGGCGATGGCGAACTCGGGCGTGTAGATGGACGGCATGATCTTGTAGGCGAGCAGCAGGGGCGCCGCCGTCGCGGGGGGCTCGGACAAAAGCAGGATAGGCGCTCCCACCATGCCCTCTCGCAGCTTGATGCCCTCATCGATCGTGGCGACGGCAAGGTAATTCGCACCTGATTGCAGCGCGGTCTTCGCAACACGCACAGCACCGTGACCATATGCGTCAGACTTCACCACAGCGAGAAGGCGCGTGTTCGGCTTGATGAGCGAGCGCGCAACGCTCACGTTGTGGCGGATGGCAGAAAGGTCGATTTCCACCCATGACCAGCGGCGATCGATCTCGGGAATCAAGCGCAGACGCTCGGGGTCGAACGTGGGCTTTTCCGCCTGCTCGCCATCGCCCTCGGCCGCTTCCGCCTTTTCGGGCGCCGCCGTGCGCGATGCCGCGAATCGTTGTTGTTGCTGCTGTTGAGCTTTGCGAGCGAACCCCGTGAAGCCGTTGATGAGCTCCTCCACCGCTTCAAGCCTTTCTCGTAACCTGTGATCGGTTGAAAAGTATAGCACTCATGAAAAACGCGCCCACGCGGTCAAGCCGCCCAGGCGCGTTTTGGAAACAAAGCTGAAATACTGCGGGCGAGCCGCCTTCGATCAGTGCCCGCCGCCGGCCATCATCTTCACGGCATGGGGAAGCGCCGCGACGATACCATCCCAGTTCTCGCGGGCGGCCTTCTCGCTTCCGGGCAGATTGATGACGATGGAGTTGCCGCGCTGCATGCAAATCGCGCGCGAGAGCATCGCGTAAGGCGTGATCTGCAGGCTGTGATAGCGCATGGCTTCGGCGATGCCGGGGACGTCGCGCTCGCACACGTCGCGCGTGGCCTCAGGCGTGTTGTCACGCGGGGACAAACCGCTCCCGCCGCAGGTCAACACGATATCGACCTTCAAATCATCGGTGCAACGCTTGATGGCCGCGGCGATGCCCGCACGATCGTCCTTCACGATCATGTGCGTGCGGCATGCCCAACCTTGCTCCTCGATGAGCGACTCAAGCGCGTCGCCCGCGGTGTCGCACTCGGGACCGCGCGTGTCAGAGCACGTGATAATCGCGAAAACCGGTTTCTCAACACTCATGGTTCTTCCTTTCGTTTCAAAAACGGCGCCTCTCCGTCAGGACAGCACGGGCCCTCGGGCCCGTGAACATGCCAAATGTCCCTAAATCAGTACTTCCTCAGGAACGTCGAGCAGCATGCAGTCGATCAGCGAGCCAGCAGAGCGGGATTCGAGCCCTTCGGGCATGATCGCCATGCAATTGCTGCGCTGGATGGGACCGAAAAGTCCCGAGCTTTGGTTCTTTGCGGGAGTGACCACGTAGCCCGTATCGTCTTTCGTAAGCGTGGCGCGCATGAAAATGCGGCGCGGGTCCTTCTTCTTGGTATCCTCGGCGAGGCGGGCGCGAACGATGGGTCGCTCGAAGCGGGAAAAGCCCTGCATCTTGCGAAGCGCCGGGCGGATGATCATCTCGAAGCCGCAGTACGCCGCCGCCGGGTTGCCGGGAAGGCCGAACACGGGCGTTCCCTTGACCAGGCCGAACGTCTGCGCCTTACCGGGTCGCATGTTCACGGTCGTCATGAGAAGCTCGCCCGTGCCCTCCACCACCGGCTTGATGAAGTCGAAGTCACCGTTCGCGGCGCCGCCGCTCGTGATGACGAAGTCGTAGACGTCCACCGCGTCGAGCACCGTCTTTTCAAGCGCCTCGTAGGTGTCCTTCACGATGGGGAGGATGACAGGCTCGCAGCCTGCCGCTTTCGCGCACGCGGCGAGCGCGAGGCTGTTCGAGTTGCGAATCTTGCCCGCCGTGGGAACCTCGGAGGGATCGACGAGCTCCGAACCCGTAGCCGCGATGGCTACCTTCGGGCGACGATAGACGGGTACCTGCAAAACGCCGCAGCCCGCCAGAAAACCGACGCCAGCCGTGCCGATGACCTCGCCTTTTCGCACGATGACCTCGCCTGCGTGCGCCTCCTCGCCCGCTTCGCGCACATTGCTGCGCACCTTGGTGGGAGCGCTGAACGAGACGCGGCTGCCAGGCTTGCCGTCGCCCGTGACGACGTTCACGATCTCGTACTTCACCACGGAATCGGCGGCATCGGGAAGCGGCGCGCCCGTCATGATGCGCACGCATTCCCCGGAAGCGATCGGGCCGTCGTACACGTCGCCCGCGCCGATCTCGGCGATGACCTTGAGCTCCGCCGGCGCATCCTCGCTCGCCCCTTCAAGGTCCGCCGCATGCACCGCGAACCCATCCATCGCGGAATGGGCAAAGGGCGAGATGTCGATATCGCTCGCCAAGTCGGCCGCCGCGACGCGTCCCACCGCGTCGAGCACCTCGACCACCTCCGTCGAGAGCGGCGCCACGTTCGACAAAACGAGCGAGCGCGCCTCTTCCAGAGAAATCATCTCTGCCATCAAATCCCCTTTCACAGAAAAACGCGCCGCCGCGAAAGCGACGGCGCGCACTCGTTCGATGGCACCTATTATAGCGTTACGGCTATACAATCAACGAGCGATTTCACCTTTACGCCTGCGGCGCGTCAATGTTGTAAAATGCGGAGAGACCAGCGTATTCAGCCTGATCGCCCAGCTCTTCCTCAATGCGGAGAAGCTGGTTGTACTTCGCCACGCGGTCGCTTCTGCACGGCGCGCCCGTCTTGATCTGGCCGGTATTGCACGCAACGGCCAAGTCGGCGATGGTCGTGTCCTCCGTCTCGCCCGAGCGATGGCTCATAACGCACGCATAGCCAGCGCGCTTGGCCATCTCGATCGCCTCGAGCGTCTCAGTGAGGCTGCCGATCTGGTTCACCTTGATGAGGATGGCGTTCGCACAGCCGAGCTTGATCCCCTTCGCGAGGCGCTTGGAGTTCGTTACGAACAGGTCGTCGCCCACGAGCTGCACCTTGTCGCCGATGCGGTCGGTGAGCGCCCTCCAGCCGTCCCAATCCTCTTCGGCCATGCCATCTTCAATGGAGATGATGGGATACTTCTCGACGAGCGCGGCCCAGTAGTCGACCATCTCGGCGCTCGTGAGCTCGCGACCTTCGCCCTTAAGCTCGTATTTTCCCGTCTCGGCATTGTAGAACTCGGTCGAGGCCGGGTCCATCGCGAACATGATGTCGACGCCCGGCTTGTAGCCCGCGGCCTCGCACGCGCGCACGATATACTCGAGCGGCTCCTCGTTGGTGGTGAAGTTCGGCGCAAAGCCGCCCTCATCGCCCACGCCGCCGCCGAGGCCCGCGTCGTGCAGGACCTTCTTGAGCGTGTGGTAGATCTCGGCACACCAGCGCAGTGCCTCAGCGAACGTGGGCGCACCCACCGGCATGATCATGAATTCCTGGAAGTCGACGTTGTTGTCGGCATGCACGCCGCCGTTCAGGATATTCATCATCGGCGTGGGCAGCACATGCGCCCCAATGCCGCCAACGTACTTGTACAGAGGAAGCTGCGCCGACTCGGCGGCAGCCTTCGCGCAAGCGAGCGAGGCGCCCAGGATGGCGTTCGCGCCGAGCGCGCCTTTGTTATCGGTGCCGTCGATCTCGAGCATCGTCGCGTCGATGGCGCGCTGATCCTCGGCCTCAAAGCCGATGAGGGCTTCGGCGATTTCCTCGTTCACATGCGCCACGGCGTCCTGAACGCCCTTGCCCATGTAGCGATGCGTGTCGCAATCACGCAGTTCGACCGCCTCGAATGCGCCCGTCGACGCACCGGAGGGAACGGCAGCGCGTCCGAACGAGCCGTCGTCGAGCGCCACTTCAACCTCAACCGTCGGGTTACCGCGAGAGTCGAGAACCTCGCGCCCGAATACGTCGATGATCATGCCCATGCAAAACCTCCCTGAAGGATTTCTTCCGTCCGGCCAACGCGCATGCGCCGCCGAAACCCAACAGGGAAACTATACCACTTCGCCAGCTTGAGCCCGCCCGCCCGAAGCGCGAAGACGGCGCCGAAATGCGCCTGCGGGGCGAAAAAACAGCGCGCTTCGCGAAAGCACGCTAGAAGAATACGGCGAGCAGAACGCAAGCCACAATGCCGAGAACGATTGCAGCGGTCCCGCGCGCGCTGAGATGCAAATTCCCGAGCGCGCTTCTTCGACCCTGGGGCGTCGGTGCACCGTAACAGCGCGCATCCATCGCGCTCGCCAGGCGATCGGCACGCCGAAAGAGCGCCACGAACAGTGACACGAACACGCGCGACCAGGCACGAAGGCTCTCCGCGACGCCCGCTCCCGAAAAGCGCGCTCCGCGCGACCACTGCGCGTCGTGGACCAGGCACAACTCCTCCGCCGTCACGGGAATGAAGCGAAGCGCGATCGTAATCGCGTTCGCGGCATCGTCGACGGGAAACGAAGTGCGGCGCAAAGGCGAGAGGAAGCTCAAGGCGGCGCGCATCATCTCCGCCGAGGATGTCGTGAAGCTCACGAGCAGACTCGCGTAAACCAGAATCACGACCCGAAGCGCGTTGTAGGCGCCCTTCATGAAGCCTGCGGGCAGAAACCCGAACGATCCCGCGAGAGCCACAGGCTCGCATAAGGCGAAGGGGCCCGCCATCGACGCCTCGGAGCCAACAGGGGCAGCGGCAAGCGAGATGTTCCAGCTGAAGGAGCAGAAGATGATGGCTACGGCAACTAGCATGTACGTAGGCGCCGCAAGAGTGAAAACGCTCCTGAAAGAAACGCGGCTTGCCACATGGGCAAGCCCGTACGCAACGGCGGCAATTGCCAGGCCCGCCCACGACTCCAGCAGAAACAGCATAATCGAGTACGCCAAAAGCAGCGCGATCTTCACGCGGGGGTCGGCACGATGGACGATCGTCGTTCCATAATGATATGTCTCGGCAGCTAAACGCACCCAAGCAGTATACCCAGCAAAGCTTCGTTCCCAAGCGCGCTTCGCCCCAAATACAAAAAGGGAGTCACGACGCAACGTCGCGACTCCCCTCGTAACCCGAAAGCGAGTAAGGCTATTCAGCCTTCTCCTCGGTTGCAGCTTCCTCGGCAGGAGCGGCTTCCTCGGTTGCTGCTTCTTCGGCAGGAGCAGCCTCCTCGGCCTTCTCTTCCTTGGCAGCTTCGACCTTCTTCGGAGCAGCCTTCTTGGCAGCCGGCTTCTCCTCGGTCTTCTGCTTCTTGGCAACCGGCTCGGTGCACAGCTCCATGATGACCATGGGAGCATTGTCACCCTTGCGGAAGCCCAGCTTCATAATGCGGGTGTAGCCGCCCTGGCGGTCGGCGAACAGGCCCTGCTCAACCTTCTCGAAGATCTCGCGAACGAGCTCTTTATCGTTGCCAAGAGCTGCGATAGCGAGACGACGGGAATGCAGGTCGCCCTTCTTCGCCCAGGTGATGATTTTGTCGACGTCAGGACGAATCTCCTTGGCGCGCGACTCGACCGTCTTGATACGGTCGTTCAGGAAAAGGGCTTTGACAAGGCTACGCTTCATAGCCTTAGTGTGGCTCCAGTCGGTGCCGAGCTTGCGCCCCTTCTTGTTGTGTCTCATGATCTCGGTCTCCTATTGCTTCAAATTGAGGTCCATGGAAATGAGTTTGTCCTTCACTTCCTCGATGGACTTCGCACCAAAGTTCCTGATGTTCAGCAGGTCGTTCTCGGAGAACTCGACGAGCTGACGGACGGAATGAATGCCAGCGCGCTTCAGGCAGTTGTAGGAGCGGACGGAAAGGTCCAAATCCTCGATCTGCTTGTCGAGCTCGGCGTTGGACTCCTGACCCTCGGGCGCGAAGATGGAGGGGGTCTCCTCCCCTTCTTCTTCGTCGGCGCTCGACAGGCTCAGGAATGCGCCCATGTACTGGTTCACGATGTTCGCAGCGCGGCACACAGCCTCGGTCGGGGTGATGCTGCCGTCGGTCTCAACTTCGAGGACGAGCTTGTCGTAGTCGGTACGCTGGCCAACACGCGTGTCGGTCACGTTGAGGGTGCAGCGACGAACCGGCGAGAACAGCGAGTCAACGTGGATGACCCCGATGGGGTCCTCCGTGCGCTTGTTGCGCTCAGCGGAAACGTAGCCGCGGCCCACGCCGATGCGAATCGTCATGTCGAGCGTGCCGCCGTCGGCGACCGTCGCGATGACGTGCTCGGGGTTCACGAGCGTGAACTCGGTCGGGACGTCGAGGTCGGCGCCGGTCACCGTGCACGGGCCTTCGGCCAGCACGTGAGCGGTTGCCTCGGTGATATCGTCGTTCAGGGCCGAGAAAACCAGGCCCTTCACGTTCAGCACGATGTCGGTAATGTCCTCGATAACGCCTTCCGCAGTGGTGAACTCATGCTGCACGCCCTCGATCTGGATGGCGGTCGCCTTAGCGCCGTCAAGCGAAGAGAGGAGCACGCGGCGCAAGCTGTTGCCAAGCGTGTGGCCGTAACCGCGCTCGAGAGGCTCGACGATGTAGCGAGCCACCGTGTCGTTGACTTCTTCCGTTGTTACAGTAGGCCTCATGAACTCCGTCATGTTATAAAAGCCTCCTTACTATGCTGCGATTACTTCGAGTAAAGTTCGACAATAAGCTGTTCGTTAATGTCCAAATCGATTTGATCGCGCTGCGGAAGGGCCAAAACATTGCCCTGGAGTTTCTCGATGTCGACCTCAAGCCAAGCAGGCACCTCGAAGCGAGCGTTGGAAACAAGTGCGCTCTTGATGACGAGGAGCTCCTTGGATTTCGGAGCCACGGAGACGACGTCGCCGGCCTTCACACGATAGGAAGGAACGTTGACGCGGCGGCCGTTGACCATGATGTGGCCGTGGGTAACGATCTGACGAGCTTCCTTGCGGGTGCGGGCGAAGCCGAGACGGAAGATGACGCTGTCGAGACGGGACTCGAGGATGCGCATCAGGTTCTCGCCGGTGATGCCCGGCATGGCCTTCGCCTTCTCGAAGTAGCCATGGAACTGCTTCTCGAGAACGCCGTAGATGAACTTCACCTTCTGCTTCTCGCGCAGCTGCATGCCGTACTCGGATTCCTTGCGACGGCGCTTGGGCTCGCGCTTGGAGGTTTTAGAGCTGCTGTACCCCAGCACAACGGGATCAAGGCCCAGCTGGCGGCAGCGCTTAAGAACCGGAGTTCTGTTAATTGCCATGGTTATATGATCCTTTCAACTACACGCGACGACGCTTGCACGGACGGCAACCGTTGTGCGGGATGGGGGTGCAATCCTGGATGCTCGCGATTTCGAGGCCAGCTGCCTGCAGGGAACGGATTGCGGTCTCGCGACCGGAACCGGGACCCTTCACGTAAACGGCAACCTTCTTGAGGCCGTGCTCCATCGCGGTCTTGGCGGCGGCTTCCGCAGCCATCTGCGCCGCGAACGGCGTGGACTTGCGGGAGCCCTTGAAGCCGACGGTGCCGGCGGACTGCCAGGAGATCACATTGCCCTGAGGATCGGTGATGCTCACGATAGTGTTGTTGAACGTGGATTTGATATGTGCGGCGCCAACGGCAATGTTCTTGCGCTCGGAGCGCTTGATGCGCGCACGCACTTGTTTCTTAGCTGCCACTTATCTGCTCCCTTACTTCTTCTTGCCGCCGATTTGCTTACGCGGGCCCTTGCGGGTGCGTGCATTGGTGTGGGTACGCTGACCGCGAACGGGCAGACCCTTGCGGTGACGAAGGCCACGGTAGCAGCCGATTTCCATGAGGCGCTTCACGTTCTGGGAAACTTCGCGGTGCAGGTCGCCCTCAACCGTGAGGTTCTCCTGGATGTAGTCGCGGAGCTTGCCGAGATCCTCTTCGGAGAGGTCCTTCACGCGGATGTCCGGGTTCACGCCGGTTTCCGCGAGGATCTTCTTGGAGGTCGTGAGGCCAATGCCGTAGATGTAGGTCAAGCCGACTTCAATGCGCTTATCGCGAGGAAGGTCGACACCAACGAGACGTGCCATAGGTTAATTCCCCTTCTTTCTTCCTAGCCCTGACGCTGCTTATGACGAGGATTCTCGCAGATGACGAGGACCTTGCCATGGCGTCGGATGATTTTGCACTTGTCGCACATTTTCTTGACCGAAGGACGTACCTTCATTTCATAATTCCTTTCGGTTATGCGTTCTCTTCTATATACAAACGTCCAGCCGCAGACGTTATTGCCGAGATTCGGCGAGGAAACCCGCGGTTTCCCTACTTGAAGCGGTACGTGATGCGCCCGCGATTCAAGTCGTAGACGGACAACTCGACCGTGACCTTGTCGCCAGGGAGGATCTTGATGTAGTGCATGCGCATCTTCCCCGAAATGTGGGCCAGGATCTCGTGGCCGTTCTCGAGCTCGACCTTGAACATCGCGTTCGGCAACGCTTCAAGGACCGTGCCCTCAAGCTCGATGACATCTTGTTTCGCCAACTGTGCTCTCCTCTTAATGTGGACTTAAGACAGCAACACGAGATGATACCAAATGTATGAAATTGTGTGAGGGAATTGAGCGTAAAAGCACACAAAACCAACAAACCATTGTTGTGGCTTCAAAAGTACCTGCTTGCCAGGCCCGCGGTCATGCCGCGCGAATCTCGCTTCGCTTTATCCGGAGCTGATCCGCCAGGTATTCGCGCTTTCGCGCAGCCGCCTTGTCGACTTTTCGTGGCTGGTGCCAGCTTGTTCGCAATGGCCCCAGCCGAACGCTGCTTTGCTGCATCCAAAATGGCTGGGGTACCAGGATTCGAACCTAGATAGCTGGTACCAAAAACCAGAGTCCTGCCATTGGACGATACCCCAGTCTGGATAGGTGCAGACCCAAAGCAGGTCTCGCGCTGAAAGGATGGTGGGCCGTCGGGGATTCGAACCCCGGGCCTTGGGATTAAAAGTCCCCTGCTCTGCCAACTGAGCTAACGGCCCTCTTATCCAATAGCGCAACTGTATATGCTAGCGGTACGCCGAACGCGCGTCAAGGAAAAACTTGGCGCCCTACGCGTTTTCACGGAAGATGATCTCGCCGGTGTTGGGGTCCATCGACTCGAGGATTGCGAGCGACTCCAGGTGATAGCCCTGCTCGCGCAGCTTGTCGCCCCCGTGCTGGAAGCCCTTTTCCACCGCGATGCCAATGCCCTCGACCGTGGCACCCGACTCTTCCACGAGCTCGAGCAGGCCGTTCAGCGCGCATCCGTTCGCCAGGAAGTCGTCAATAATGAGCACATGGTCTTCGGGGCCGAGATATTTCTTCGACACGATGACGTCGAAGACGCGTCCATGGGTGAACGATTGGATCTTGGTGGAATACATCTCGCCGTCGAGGTTGATGGACTGCGCCTTCTTCGCGAACACGACGGGCGCGTTGTCGAAATGGCGCGCGATCAGGCACGCGATGCCGATGCCCGACGCCTCGATCGTGAGAATCTTGTTGATGGGGGCTCCCTCGAACAGGCGGGCGAATTCCGCACCCATCTCGTCGACTAACTCAACGTCGACCTGGTGATTCAAGAAGCTGTCGACCTTCAGCACGCCTTCCGACTTGACGATTCCATCGCGGCGGATGCGATCTTCCAAAAGCTTCATCTCTACCCCTTTGCGCCCTTTCGAACCGATGAATGATGTGCGACACAGTGTAGCAGAATCAGAACACGATGCCCGCAGCGGAAACGACGGCCCCGCTCGCGATTCCCACGACAACCAGTATCGCCACGATGATGAGGTTTTGCTTCGGACGACGGTTCGCACGGAAGAGCACGAGCAGGCCGACGCCCGCGGAGACGAGCAGGCCCGCGAACATGGCTCCCGCGCCGAGCACGCCTTCCACATACAAGTCGGCGATGACAACGCTCGCCGCGCAGTTCGGGATAAGGCCCACGATGGCCGCAACAACGACCGAAAGGGCGCTGTTCGAGCCAAGGATCTGCGCCAGCGCGTCCTCGCCCACTGTTTCGAGCACCACGTTCAAAAGCAGCGTGACGATGAAGATGAAGACCGTGACCTGGGCTGTGTGCTTGAGCGCGCTCTTCGCGATGGAAGCACCCGCGTGATCGTGATGGTGTTCCTCGTCCGTTTCCGCCTCGTAGACAAACTCGGGGTTCTCCTCGCAAGCGTGGCACTCACCGTTGCAGTGGCATTTGTCGCGCTGACAGAGCTCGTGAATGCGCAGATGCTCTTCGGGGCGGTGGAGCAAGCGGAGCACGCCGTCGAGCGCAAGGCCCGCGACGATGCCCACGACCACCTTCGCACCCAGAATGGCGCCCATGGTGGAAAGTGGCACCTGAGCTGCGAGGAAGATGGGGATCATCTCGTCGGAGGTGGACAGGAGCACAGCGATGAGCGTGCCGACCGTGATGACGCGGCCCGCGTAGAGCGTCGAGGCCGCGGCAGAAAAGCCGCATTGGGGCACGACGCCGAGCACCGCGCCGATGACGGGCCCCGCCTTCCCCGCGCGCTTGATGGCGTTTTGCGCCTTGTCTCCCGCCTTGTGCTCGAGCCATTCCATCGCCAAGTAGGTGACGAAAAGAAACGGGATGAGGTAGAGTGTGTCTTCAACTGAGTGCTCGAGGACATGCCCCGCGATATGCATGATTTCTTCCATAAGGCGGCATTGTAGCGCACGGGCGCGAACGGTGGCCGCAACGCGGAACCGGGTTTCGCCGAACGACAAGAAAAACAGAAGGAGCAGCGCATATATGATTGGAACCATCGTCAACACTGCGGCGATCGTCATAGGAAGCGTCATCGGAAGCCTTGCGAAACGCGGACTCGGCGAGAAATACCAAAACGTCCTATTCTGCGCGATGGGTCTTGCGGCGACGGGTCTGGGCCTTCATTCGGTGGTCGAGGGTATGAACGGAAGCGCCTATCCCGTGCTGTTCATCGTAAGCCTTGCCATCGGAGGCGTCGTGGGCACGGCGATCGATATCGAGGGACGTTTCAGTCACCTGACCGAGCGCCTGTCGAAATCCGGGTCGGGATCGGACGGCGAGGCGAACCTTTCGCGCGGGCTTTCGACCGGCATCGTGCTTTTTTGCTTCGGCACGCTTTCCATCTTGGGACCAATCAACAGCGCGCTTTACGGCGACGAGACCTTCCTGCTCACCAACGCCACGCTCGATTTTGTAACCTCGATGGTCTTAGCGTCGTCGTTCGGCGTCGGCATGGCACTCGCAGGCGTGGTGCTTTTTTGCTGGCAGGGCTCAATCTTCCTTTTGGCGCAATGGCTCGAGCCGCTCATGACCGCGAACCTGATGTGCGAGATCACCATCGTTGGCGGGTTTTTGATCCTGGCATCGGGCCTATCAATCTTGAAAATCAAGGAGATTTCGGTGATGAATCTTCTGCCCGCGCTTTTGGTGCCGCCCCTCTGGTTCGTCATCCTGCCGCTGCTGCCCCTCGGGTGAGTCGCTTTTATCCAACATGACACCTCGATAGAGCGCATCAACAGATTGTTAGCTCCCTACAAGAATTTCAGGCGCTTTATCGCTTTTTATCCGACATGACTTCGTCAATGGTGGTTTCCAGCTTGCGCTTGTAGACGGAATCGGCAGAATAGAGCACCGAACAGGGATTATGAACCGTCAGGAAATCCTTTGCGACCAACGTCACCGCAGGCGCATTCGAGTATTTGCAGAAAAGCGCATCGTGCCCTATGCAAATCCCCATCAGGATATTCAAATCTGTCTTGGCATCGTTGAGCAGCATGGCCTGCATGATCGGGTTGCAGATAATGCTGTCCTCGCTCATAGAAGGCGCGTCGATGCTCAAGTCGGCTTTTTTATTGCTTTCCAGCTTGCAGCCAACTGCCCGCACTTCGAACCCAGCCTTCCGAAGAAGCCCCGCCAGGATGCCCGTTTCTCTCAGCATGGCCGTGCATGTCGCTATGCCGACAAGAGACGCCCCCATGCAGGACGCGAACTTGATCGTATCCTGAACACGCGTCGAATTGATTGTCTCCGCGCTCACTATCGCGGCAGATTCCATTATGAGGTGGTTCTCGGGCTCGTTGTAGAGACGCAGCACCTCATCATGCATTTCCTTGGTAATCGATGACTGGACGCAGAAATCAGGCGCCGTCTTGTCTAGATGTTCGCAAGCCGCTACCCGGCAACTCTCGCAAGCAATACCGCCCATCGTCCTCAACGCCTTTCAACTCTCAGAGCGTGATGATGCTCCGCCCAGTGTCGTTGCACACTGGCTCAAAAATAGCATCTGACAAGAGGAAAGGCAATTCTTGACAAGCGCTTCGACCAGGGTACCTTGTGCGAGGGAAAACTGGGAGCGTGCTTTCGCCCCGAAGACAGCGAGAAGGCCCCCGGCGGATGCGGGGCGTGCGAAAGGATTTCGACGCGTACTTCGGTACGCGAGAAATACGACGCGCTTTCGCCCTAAAAGACAGCGAGGGCCCGCCTGGCGAGTTCAGATGGTGCGAAAGGTTGAGGACGCGTACTTTTGGTACGCGACGAAACCTTGGAGCGCCAGCTGGACCGCCAGACGGGCCCGCAGCGTCGAGCAGTTGCGATGATCGTCAGATCATCGCAACCCCATTACATCATGCCCATGCCGCCGCCCTGGCCTGCTGCGGCGAGAGCGGAGAGGTCGGGACCCTCCTTCGGGATCTCGTTGATCGTGGCCTCGGTGATGAGGATGAGGCCGGCGACGGAGGCTGCGGACTGCAGCGCCGTGCGGGTGACCTTGACCGGGTCGTTCACGCCCATCTCGATCATGTTGCCGTACTCGCCGGTCGCGCAATTCAGACCCTCGCCAGCGGGCAGGCCCTTAATCTTCTCGACCACGACGGAGCCTTCGAAGCCGGCGTTCTGAGAAATCGCGCGGATCGGCGCCTCGAGAGCGCGGCGAATGATGTCGATGCCGACCTGCTCGTCCTTGTCGGTCGTCTCGATTTCGTCAAGCACCGGAACGGCATCGAGCAGAGCCACACCGCCGCCAGCGACGATGCCCTCTTCGACAGCCGCGCGGGTTGCCTGCAGCGCGTCCTCGATGCGGGATTTCTTCTCCTTGAGCTCAGACTCGGTCGCAGCACCGACCTTGAGCACCGCCACACCGCCGGAAAGCTTCGCGAGACGCTCCTGGAGCTTCTCGCGGTCGAAGTCGGACTCGGTGCGCTCGAGCTCGGCCTTGATCTGGCTGATGCGGTCGTCGATATCCTTCTTGTCGCCTGCGCCGTCGACGATGAGCGAGTTGTCCTTGGTAACCTTGACGCTCTTCGCGGTGCCGAGCATGTCGATGGTAACGTCGGCGAGCGTCATGCCGAGATCCTTCGAGATGACGGTCGCGCCGGTGACGGCGGCCATGTCCTCGAGGATGCGCTTGCGGCGGTCGCCGAAGCCGGGGGCTTTGATGGCAACGCAGTTGAAGGTGCCGCGCAGCTTGTTGAGCAGGATGGTGGCAAGCGCCTCGCCCTCGACGTCCTCAGCGACGAGGAACAGCGGGCGGCCGGTCTTCATGATGGACTCGAGCAGGCTGACCATGTCCTGAATGTTGGACACCTTCTGATCGGTGAGCAGGATGAACGGGTCGCGCAGGTTCGCTTCCATCTTCTCGGCGTCGGTCGCCATGTACGGGGAGATGTAGCCGCGATCGTACTGCATGCCCTCGACGATGTTCACGTCCATGCCGAACGTCTGGGAATCCTCGACGGAGATGGCGCCGTCCTTGCCGACGGCCTCCATAGCCTCGGCGATCTTCTCGCCGATTTCGGGGTCGCCCGCGGAGATGGTGCCGACGTTGGCGATTTGCTCTTTGGTGTCGATGGTCTGGGCGTTCGCCTTGATAGCGTCGACGACGGCGTTGGTCGCCTTCTGAATACCGCGGCGGATGCCGAGCGCGTCGGCGCCGGCGGTGACGTTGCGCAGGCCCTCGTTCACGATGACGTCGGCGAGCAGGGTCGCGGTCGTGGTGCCGTCGCCCGCGTCGTCGTTGGTCTTCACAGCGGCCTCGCGGATGAGCTGGGCGCCCATGTTCTCAACGGGATCTTCCAGCTCGACTTCCTTGGCGACCGTGACGCCGTCGTTGGTGACGACCGGCGCGCCGTAGGACTTCTCGAGGGCAACGTAGCGGCCCTTAGGGCCAAGCGTGACCTTCACAGCGTCGGCGAGCTTGGACACGCCGGCGGCCAGAGCGGAACGAGCATCGGACTCGAACTTGATATCCTTAGCCATTTTTAGGCTTCCTTTCTATCGGAGAAAACGTTCAGCAAAACTGAGGGCAGAGTCTTCGTGGTGAATCTCGAAACCGGGGAGCGCAAAAGAGCTTAGAGCTTGGCGGCCTTGGGGCCGCGCGAAAGCGATGCGGCGCGATGCGGTTTCGGGGCCGCCACGGAAAGCCATCGGGTCGGCTATTCGAAGACCGCGTAGATATCCTCGGAGCGAAGGATCATGACTTCCTCGCCGTCGACCTTGACTTCGGTTCCACCGTACTTGCCGTACAGCACGCGGTCGCCTTCCTTCACGGGCACAGGAACAAGATTGCCCTCCTTGTCAAGCTTGCCCTCGCCCACCTTAAGGACGACGCCGGTCTGGGGCTTTTCCTTCGCGTCGTGCGCGAGGATGAGGCCACCGGCCGTGGTTTCCTCTGCTTCGTCTTGCTTCACGATGACGCGATCGCCGAGCGGCTTCAGGTTCATCATTGCTTGCCTTCCTCTCATCAACCTTGAATCGATGGTTGTTAATACCGAGCTTGCGAGTGCTAGCACTCTTCGTATGCGAGTGCCAACAACAATGGGTAACTATATCATCTGGCGAGGCGAATGCAAGCGTTTTGAAGAAAACTTGAGCGATAGGGACTTAGGTTTGTCAAATCGCCACACGACGTTCATATTGCCGGCGGCGCAATAGGCAATAGAAACATCCCGCATGCCAAGCGCCGCGACATGCGGGGATCGCAGCCGGCGCGAACCGCTAGCCTCTCGCGAGGCGGCGCGCACCGAGATACGTCAGGGCGAAGTAGACGCCGTATACCGCGACGAACGCGCCCGACACGAGAAGCGCCGTCTGCCCGATATCGAAGCGGCCGAACATCTGCACCACGTCGGCGACCACGGCAAGCGCGCACGCCGAATGCACCGCCGCGAGCCCGAGCGGGAAGAGAAAGTACACGAGCACTTGGATGAACAGCGCACGGGAAATCATGCCCTCGGGGGCGCCGAGCTTGCGCAGAAGCCCATAGCGGCGCGCGTTGTCGGATGCGTCGGAGAGCTGCTGAATCGCGAGGATGGCGGCGCAGGCAATCACGAGCACAAAGCCCATATAGATAGCGAGGAAGCTCACCATCGCCGAGATGCCGACGCTCTGCTCGTAGCATATGCTGCGCGAGAGAGCCGCAGCAGGAGGCCAGGTTGCAAGATCGTTTCGCTCGCCGATCTTCTCGACGATGGAGGCCATCGCCTCGCCGTCGATATCCGAGTCGCTTTGCACGTCGAGAGTGGTTTCGACGATGATGGCGTCTGCGGGAATCGCCTCGTCGGGCACCACGACGGCGCCCATGTTGTACTGGTATGGCGTGGTCATAAGGCTCACTCCACGATACTGAGAGACGCGCAGGGGCGTCTGGCCGATGACAAGCGAGGTGCGCTCGGCCGCAAGGCGCTCCCAGAAAGGCGCGAGCATGTCCACGTCGCTCACAACGGCGCATTCGCCCGGCCCAAGTTCCAAAGGGCTCTTCCCAGCAAGCTCGAGCGCGGCGTTCACCTGCGAGAGCCGCATAACGGACACGCTGTAGGCGGGATAGCTTTCGTTCGAGATGAGCGCGTTGTCCGCGAGATCGGCAAGCGAGAAGCCGGCCGCCTGCTCGATTGAGCCGTAAGTGACGGGGTTGCTCGGAAGATAGAGACTGTCGACCTGCGCGGACTTCGTCACGAGGGAGCGGAAATCGCCGAGCCCCGCATCCTGCGCGCTTTGCGCGAGGCCTTCGCACATGTCGTAGCCGACGCTTTGGGCGAAGTCGAGCTGCCCCGCGGAATACTCGACCGCATGGTATTCGCCGCCGAGCCCGGTCATCCCGAACGTGGTGGATGCCGTGAAGCTGTAGGACGTGCCCTTCGCAAGCGAATCCTCCGTCGCGTTGCGCAGCCCCATGCCGCCGCACACGCTCGTGATAGCCAAGAAGAGCACCAGGCACACCACCGTGAGCGTCGCGAACGCCGTGTTCACGCGCGCGTTCAGCTGGCGCAGGGTGAACGCGTTCAAACCGCGCAGGTACAACGGGCGGATGGCTTTGACCGCGCGCAGCAGAAAGCCCGAAAGCGAGTAGAAGAACAGCGCCGTTCCCGTGACGACCAGCACGCACGAGGCGATGAACTCTGGCCCCATGGCGAGCAAGCCGTTTCGAAGCAGCAGGCTGTAAGCGGCCGCGATGAGCGCAATCGACACTGCGAACAGGACGATCGACAAGGGAAGGCTTCGAAGCTTCATCGTCTCGACGCGGCTTTCAGCCTGCATGAAGTCGATGAGCTTCGCGCGCGCCACCGTGCGGGAGTTCACGATCGCCGCGAGCACGAAGATCGCCGCGAACAAGACGATCGTGGCGACGAACGCGTCAGGCGAGAACACGAAGGCGAAGTTGGCCTTCGCGGCGATGTCCGCCTTGAAGAGCGCCGACGTGGCAGCGAGGAGCAGCTGCGAGAAGCCGATGCCCAAGGCAAGCCCCACCGCAAGCGATGCCGCGCCCACGATGGCGGACTCGGCAAGCACGATGCGCACGACGCCTGCCGTCTCCATGCCGAGCAAAAGGTAGGTTCCAAATTCCTTTTTGCGGCGGCGGATCAAAAAACGATTCGCATACACCACAAGATAGGCCATCACCACTGCGATCAGCCCCGACACGAGCCCGATCACTCTCGAAAGCAAGCCCATGATCTCGCTTTGCGTCTGCGAGAACGCGAGCACCCCCTGCTGCGCGCCCATGGAGTTGAAGGCGTAGAACACCGCGACGCCAAGCGCCACGGTGATGAAATAGATGGCGAAATCGCGCACCGACCTGCGCACGTTCCCCCAGGCGATCTTAAGCGTCATCGCGCACATCCTTTCCCTCGAGGGCGGTCACGGCGCGCGAGATGCGCTCATGGAACGTGGCGCGATCGGCGTTTCTGCGCGGCAACTCGCCTGCGAGCTTCCCGTCCTTGATGAAGAGGATGCGCGAGCAGAAGCTTGCAGCCGCAGCATCGTGGGTCACCATGAGGATGGTCGCGCCGAAGCGGTTCAGGCTGTCGAGCGACTCGAGCAGCTTATGCGCCGACTTCGAGTCGAGAGCGCCCGTGGGCTCGTCGGCGAGGATAAGGCTCGGGCGCCCCACCATGGCGCGGGCCGCGGCGACGCGCTGGCGCTGGCCCCCCGACAGCTGGAAGGGATGCTGGTCGAGCACGGGGGCGATCCCCAAAAGGTCGGCGGCCTGGCGAACGCGCAGGTCGATCTCTCCCGCGGGCACGTGCTTGATAGAAAGCGCGAGCGCGATGTTCTCGTAGGCGGTCAGCGTGTCGAGCAGGTTGGAATCCTGGAAGATAAAGCCGAGCTCATCACGGCGAAAGCGCGTAAGCTCGCGCCCGCGCAGCCCCTCGGTGGCGCGCCCCGCGACCACGATCGACCCCGACGTCGGTGCGTCGATAGTGGACAGGCAGTTGAGCAGGGTCGATTTGCCCGAGCCCGACGGCCCCATGATTCCCACGAACTCGCCCGGGGCAATATCGAAGCTCACCCCCGAAAGTGCGCAGGTCACGTTGGCGTTCGCCTTGTTTGCCTTCTTCCCCCGCGCACCTTCGACGGCGCCATAGCGCTTCGTGAGATTGCGCACGGTGACGACGGGGCGCACGCTTGAGTCTTTGACGGGTGCTTCGTTCATAAGGTTCCTCTTCTCCTTGGCGGCTTGCACGATTGCGGTTTTCAGCGACAACCATGCTAAGCGGCCCCGTTTGCCGCACGCTTGCGCGCACCTTGCGGAAACCTTACGACGCAAGGCTACCCCTGTGCTGAGGCGCCGCGTGTGGCATACTGCAAGCGAAAGGGAAAGCGAGGAGATCATGGCTTACGGTTTCGGATTGGTGGAAGGCCCGCTGCGCAGCAAGCGCATCCTCATCGTCGACGACGAGCGCGACTTGGGCGATATGGTGCGCTCGACCCTCGAGAGCGCGGGGTTTTCGCAGGTCGACATCGTGCGATCGGCGGAAGAAGCGCTTGGCTACGTCGCCGAGAGCGCAGGCGCGAAGCGCAGGCCGCAGCTGTTTCTTCTCGACGTGATGATGCCGGGAATGGACGGGTTCGCCCTGCTCGCGCGCCTGCGCGAGATTCCCGAGCACGCAACGACCCCGGCGATTTTCCTCACCGCGCGCGACGAGCCGATCGACCGCGTGGGCGGGCTCTCGCTCGGCGCCGACGATTATGTCGCGAAGCCGTTTCTGCCGCAGGAACTGGTGCTGCGCATCGCGGCGGTGCTCAGGCGCTGCTATGCCGACGAACAGGAAACGCTCAAGCTCGCGGCGGCGACGGTGGATGTGCCCAACGCGGAAGTGATGCGCGCCGACGGAAGGAACGTGCAGCTCACGGCGAAGGAGTCCGAGATTTTGGGCGTGCTCGCGCGCAACGCGGGGCGCATCGTCACGATCGACGCCATCTGCGACGAGTGCTGGGGCACCTCGTTCGCCTATGAGAACTCGCTCATGGCGCACGTGCGGCGTCTGCGCGAGAAGATCGAGGCCGACCCGTCGCATCCGCAATCGCTTGTCACCGTGCGCGGCCTAGGCTACAAGCTCAACGTGGAGAAGTAGCCGCCATGTCCCGTTTCTCGAAAAAGACCGAACCCCCGCGGCGCCCTCCCGCGGCGGGAGGAGAGCGAGCGCGCCGCAAGCCCGTCGCGTTCGGCGCGTTCTTCTCCCGCCAGATTCTTCTATTTGCGGGCGTTCTGTTTGCCCTGCTCATGCTCGACTTCGTGATGTTCATCGGGTTCGAGGTTTCCCAAACGGGAGTCGCGAGCGACACGTTGAAGCCTCACGGTGCCACGATCAACGCATGCACGGGCCTTTCGCAAAACGGTCAGGGCATATGGGAGATGTCCCAAGAAGGGTACAGGGCACTCGAAGACGGCGGTGCGGCGTGGGCATGCTTCGTGCTACCCGACGGCAGCATCGCGTGGGAATACGGCTACCCCGCGAGGATGCCGCGAGTGCTTTCGGCGACCGACCTGGCGATGGCGGGCCACTACAACATGATGGAGGGCTACCCCGTCTTCTTCTACACGCGCGATGAGGGTATGATCATCGCCGCTTGGCCGCAGGGGTCGTTCTGGTCGCAAAGCTTCACGTTCTCCGACGATCAGGCGTTCGCGGTTATCCTACTCGCGATTTCACTGTTCGTCGCGGATGCGCTCGTGTTGTTTTTGCTGTACGCCATCGCGAAGCGGCGCACGCAGCGCACCGTAAAGCCCCTGACCGATGCGCTCGACGAGCTGTCGTGCGGGCGGTCGGCAGAGCTGCACCTGTCGGGCGATTTGGCGGAAGTGGGCGACCGCGTGACCGAGGTGTCGCGGCTCATCGAGAGGAAGGACGAGTCGCGCAGCATGTGGATTCGCGGCGTTTCTCACGACATCCGCACGCCGCTTTCCATGGTCGTCGGGCTTGCCGACACGATTGCAAGCGAGGAGGGCAATCCCCCGCGTGCGCGCGAGCAGGCGGAGACGATCCGCATGCAGGGTTTGAAGATATCCGACCTGGTCACCGACTTGAACACGGCGGCGCAGCTCGACTACGGCGCGAAGCCTGCCGGCGAGGCGTGCGCACACCTCGCCCGGCTTCTGCGCGAGGTGTGCGCCGAACACGTGAACGCGGGGTTCGGCGAGCGCTTCCCCCTGACGTGCGACATCGCGCCCGATGCCGCGAATGCACAGGTCATGGGAGATTATCGCATGTTGAAACGAGCGGTTGAGAACCTCATGTCGAACGTTCGCTCGCACAACCCGCAGGGATGCGCCGTCCACGTGTCGCTCGATGCGCCGGGCGACATCCCTAACGCAGGGCAGCCGTCCTTCGTCTGCGTGCGCGTCGCCGACGAGGGTGCAGGCACCGCACCCGAGCAGCTTCGCGCGCTGCGCGAGCGCATCGAACGCGCCCGCAAGACAGGCACCGTCGCTGCGGCATACGGCGACGAGCACGGGTTGGGGCTCGTGCTCGTCGACCGCATCTGTCAAACGCTCGGCGGAACCTTCGAATTTTCCTCGGGCGAAGGCGGGTTTACCGCAGAGATGAGGCTTCCTCTGTAGCGCCGACGGCCCCCTTCGCCTTCGCGGCCTTCTCGGCGGCTTCTTCGGCGCGCACTTTCGCGATTTCGTCGAGCGCCTCCTGCGGCGTGTACTTGCAGTGGCCGTCGCCCATCTTGGTGACGACGATGGCATCGCCGACGGACACCGTGCCGCCCTCGACGACCTCGAAGAAGATGCCCTCGCGCGGGAAGATGCAGTCACCCGCCAGATAATAGATAGCGCATTTCTTGTGGCACACCTTGCCGATCTGGGAAAGCTCGAGCACGACCTCGTCGCCGATCTTCACCTGGGTACCGAGCGGCAGTGCGAGCAGGTCCATCCCCTCGGTGGTGATGTTCTCGGCGAAGTCGCCCTCCTTCACATCGAGACCCATCGCACGCGCCTTCTCGATAGATTCCCACGCGAGCAGCGAAACCTGGCGATGCCAGTCGCCGGCATGAGCGTCGCCCGTGACGCCATGATGCGGGTCGATGTGAATCTGCCCGCCCTCAACAGGCTTTTTGCGTGTACCCTTGCGCTCAGAGACGTTGACGGAGCGAACGTGGCCGATGTTTTCCATGATGATTTCTCCCCTC
>ERZ1034901.833-NODE-833-length-23133-cov-5.598709_pt1 | contig 23133 bp, 28 predicted proteins | sample MGYA00520628_ERZ1034901 | MGnify/ENA primary metagenome ERZ1034901 (study PRJEB33766, sample SAMN09781783) | gut metagenome | biome: gut microbiome | host: Homo sapiens | place: Madagascar | study: EMG produced TPA metagenomics assembly of the PRJNA485056 data set... | reverse complement strand
ATTTATTACTCATTGATGCAACTCTTTGATAAGTACACATCTTTATATTTTAAATAAATCCAGGATAAACTCTTTTATTAATCAATCTTTTCTTATCTTTGCACAAAATATTATTCACATTAAAATCTTTTAGTTATGAAACCAAAGAAATTTCTTAAAGGTTGCCTTATCGCCGTGATCGCATTCTTCGCCTTCATCTTCGTTTTAGGCGCAATCTTTTCAAGCACAGACAACGCTACTTCTCCAAAAGTCGAAGCCCAACACAAAAGTGTAGGCGTTATCCAAAATGACGGTTCAATTCTTGTTGATAGTCTTTATGTTATCTATGCAGGTCCAAATGGAATTGGCGTAACAATGCCAAAAATAGTTCAACCACCTTATTTCGTACTGAACTTCAAGGAGCCAACACAAGTGTTTGAGGAACAATCTCTTGAATCTGCTGATTTAGAGAAAAGCTTTTCCTATGCTTTGAGTGGTAATATGGAAGAAGATAAAGGAAAATATACCTATTGGTCTCCAAGCCATCATATCTTACGCACTTGTTTGGTTGAATCTATAACATCCAAGGATGCTATTTACGCTCAAATCCAAGGTGACTATCCATTTAGTGTTGTCATGACGAACTTTGGTAGAGACATAACCGAGTATATAGAGAGCATAGACCTACATCTAAACTTGGATGGCAAAGATAAGGCCTATACTTTTTATCCATCCGATGGAGAAACCTATAACAAGATTGTATCAGGTTTGCTCCACGAAGATATTCAATGATTCGTCTGTCTCTTTTCTGATTCTCTCTTCGGCAATCTTGAAGAACTTCTCGTTATTTTCGATGCCGATGTATTTTCTTCCTAGCTTTGCTGCAGATATTGCCGTTGTTCCAGATCCAAGAAAAGGGTCTATAACCACATCGCCTTCCTTCGATGATAGGGTGATGATTCTATTAAATATCTCCAATGGTTTTTGGGTAGGGTGGTATTTAGCTTTCAAATAAGAACTCTTTATGACCCTACTATACATGGAGCTGTCTTCAAGTTTGTTGAGGGCAGTTCCATTTTCATATATTCTCACGATGAACTCTACGTTTTGTGCATATCTCTGCTTGGATATAATGCAAACCGGTTTCTCCCATACCAAGACAGAAAACTTGTATTTATGCCCTTGCGCCCACTCGTAGTAGTCTGCGATTTGTTCTTCTGAACAGAATACATAAGCATTCATCTTGACCATGATACGGGGAACCTTATCGAGCCAAGAGTAAATATCTTTACGTTGCAGTCCATTCTTGACACGGCACATTCCGCTATCATCCGTATAATCATAGAGCGCAGACTTGCACATATTGCTTTTGGCTTTCTTTGTTTCACTATGTACTCCCTTTGTAAACCGATATGGAGGATCGGCTATAAGAAGATGACAACAATAGGCTGGCAAACTATCCAATACCTCCTTGTTATCTCCAAAATATAGCTGGCTTTTCTCTATTTTATTGATACGTCTCATATTTCAATCTTTTTTTCCATTCTTTTCACGATTCCGTATATACTACGTTCTGTTATATTGTATTTATCCTTCAGGCTACACATTATGTAGCCTATTTTTTCTTTTCTTGCCTTTCTAGCCTTATATTCTTCGTAAATCATAAGGTTATTGACCTCTAAAATGCCAATTTTGTATCGAAGCATCGCCTTCAATATGGTTTCGTTTGTCTTGATTAACTCAAATTGTGTCATAACTCGAATTTTAAGTGAATATTTCTTATTTGCATGGCTTTTATGTTGTGCCAAGTGCAAAAATACGCTTTTTTATCTAATTTCCGCTTTAATTTTCGGCAAATATTGGAATTTAAGCCATTTTATGCATTTATTTGAACATAAAATACGTTGGAAAGGTTAAAATTACGCCTTCCCAACGTATTTAATCGCCCCTAGACGTTATCTAGGCTTTGTATTGTCTCCACTCGGCTCTGTGCATTGGTAATTTCTTCCACAGAAACTACAGGTCTAATTGTTTGAGCCGCCTCAGTGAAGGAATCAGTCATATCTTGTGTATTCTGTACTACACTAAAGTTGCGGCTACTTGCTATTGGTACACCTGCGCCGATGTTATTCATTGCAGCGAGCATTGGCTCAAACATTCGTGTTGCCCTGGCTGTCATTACGTACTCTCCATTGCTGAGCTGAGCTGGTATGCTATCGCTGGTTCCTGTTCCAGGACCTACAACCTTACCACCAGTGGCGAACTTTGCGGATTTGACCGTACTGATGGCTGTGGCTACATTTGCTAGTACCGTTGCAACCGTCGTTGCGATAGCTGCGAGGTTGGCTGGGTACGGAAGTGACGATGCAGAGGCGATACCAGCCGACAGAGCCTTACCTGTGTCTATTGCGATTTGGGCAAGGGTGATAATCTTACTCATCTTCGCAAACGCAGAGTTGCTTTCTCCCAATGTGTCAAGCATACTTATCATGCTGGTGCCTACGGTTTGGAAAGCTTTCTTCTTGGCTTCTTCATTCTTTATCTCGCCTTGGTTTATCTGCGAATTTGTATCAGCGAGGTTCTTTCTCGCTTCCATAGTCTGAGTCTCCACATCTAAGCGTGTCATTCCAACATCACTGAGTCTTTGGGTGTACTCGTCCTCTGTCTCCCCCTCTTGTTGTTGGAACTGCTGCATGAAGTTCAGCTTATCTTGTGCCGCTTGCTTCTGAACTTCAAGCTTGTCAAACTCGTTTTGCGTGACAACATCTAGACCGATAATATTCAGGTTTTGCTGCAACTCTGTCTGTTGCTGACCTTCCATTTCCAATTCTGCCAATCTGTTTTGGAATACTTGTTGGCGGTCGGCTTCTTGCTGCTTTGCGAACTCTAGGTCTACTTGCGCTGTCTGTTGTCTTGCCTTTGCCTCTATGTCTTGCCTTTGCTGTTCGTATTGTGCGGTGATTCTAGTCAGTTCCTCTTGCATCGCTTGGTAAGCGGCAATTTTAGCATTGTAGGCTTCCTGATCCTTTGATAGCGTATCAGCGTCAGCACCATTTTCTCTATCTTTATCTAGTTTGTTCTTGGCCGAGTTCATGTCCAATTTAGCAGAATCACGTTTCTCTGTTGCATCAAGTATTCCTGTCTTTTCCTCATTCTTCAAATTGTTGAGGCTAAGTTTCTTCTCTTCCTCAATCTTCTGTTTCTTAAGGTTTAGCTCCTCTTGGCTACCTTTCATTATTACAGAAAGACGTGAGTCGATGTATTTCTGCTGACGTGCCACCTCTTGCTTTAGGTTCTCATCAGATAGTTTTTCAAGCTCTTGGTTCTTCTTTATTTCCTTGTACTTAATGGTCTGATTGATTGCCTCTCTTGCCGTCGCAGTGAGGTTGCGTTCGGTAGCTAGTCTTGATTTTAGCTTGTTGATTTCGTCGTTGTATTGTGTCTCAATCTGCGTTCTACGCTTCTCAATCGTATCTTCCATCGTGGCAAGCATTGCATCGTGGGCAGCTTTCAATACCTCTTGCTCTTTCTTGGCTTGTTGCTCTTGCAATCTAGCCGCCTTATCGGCTGCCGCTTGGCGTTTCTTTGCCTCCTTGTCATCCTCTGGTGACACTGGTGGGATAGGCGTATCACTATCTGGCTTTTGCGGCTGAGGCTTCTTTGGAGTCTGTTTCTTCTGTTGTTGTGTTTTCTTTTGCTTTGGCGTACCAAAGCTGATTTTACCTCCAGTCACCTCTTCAAGTGTGTTAGATACTTTTTTGTTATGCTCCTTTTCGTATGTGCTATTGGCTTTTTTTACCGTATCGGCCGCCTCCTTTGCATTTTTCTTGATGGTTCCACTCATATCCATAAACTTGTCCGCAACGCCCTTGCCGAAATCAGAAACAGACTTGGCAAGGTTAGCAAAGTCATTCTTTATGTTTCCCCAATTCAAGGTGAAAACATCTGCAAGAATGGCTCCAGCATTCTTTGCAACATTACCAAGTGCCTTAAAAAAGCCAATAATTGTCGTTAATGCAAACTTGGCAATTTCCATAGTGCTTTTAAAACTTCCACCTAACACTGCCACCAGTATCGTCCAATATTTTGTAGCTCTTCCTACAATGTCTAGTTTCGCCCATACGAGTTGTATTACAGCAATAACGGCTTTCAAGACATCTACTATACCTCTCCACGCTTTGGTTAGTGGTCCTTTCAGCCAATTTGCGAATGGTGCCAAATATCCCTCTCCGTTGGCGAAGGCGTTATATAATGACATCAATAAGTCAAACGCCAAACTCATGATAGCGGTTACTATGAATCCCTTAAAAGCAGTCTTGCAGGACATCACGAACCCCCTTGCTGCAACACCAGCTGCTGCAAAGCCCTTTGACCAAGAAGACCCCGTAGTCAACGCTTGTGCTTGGTTCCATTTAGCCACCTCTGTTGCTTGTAGCTTCTGCGTGTTGGCAGCGGTCACAGCTAATTGTTGCTTCTTTGTAGCAAGTTGCGTTTCAATGAGTTTTTGCTGCTCTGCAGACATTCTGTTCGAGGCGGTCTTGTTAGCTTCCAGTTGTGCGGCTAGCGTAGCGGTTTCTCTGCGTAAGACACGTTCCTTGGCTTGGCTTGTCTGAACTGCTGCTGATGCTTGTTGTGCATTTGATATTGCCGATGAGGTCATTTCTGTGTATGCCGACCTCGCAGATGAGACAAGCTTTGCGAAGGTTATTCCGGATATTATGTCCATAATAAGGCGACCAACTTCTGGAAGATACTGCGAAATCCACAGAATACCCTTCCTTATGGCTTCCGTCACAGCTACCAAGGGATTGTCACTGGCTTTGCCGATACTGATAAGCAGATGTTCCCACGCAGACTGAATGCCATAAAGTGAGTTAGACATGTCGCTATACGATTGCTCGAACATCCTCTGTGTCGTGCCTTGCGAGTTGTTGAGAATATCAAGCTTGCTCTTCAAACCATCTATGTTGTTGAGTAATGCCATGGCTTGTGGCGCAACACGCCTTCCGAAGATGTCACCAAGAAGCTGAGCGGAATTTGCCGCCTTCATTACACCGCTATCACGCAGCTTTTCCAACGTCTTTGTAAGGCCATCGGAACGCAACGTCTGCTCGGATATATCGACCCCTAACTGCTTAAATGCTTTCTGTTGCTTTTCGGTAGGAGAGGCGAGACCCATGAGTACCATACGCAATGCGCTACCTGCATCAGAACCCTTGATGCCTACATCTGCGAGTACTCCAAGTGATGCGTTTACTTCCTCTATGGACTGCCCCAAGGAGTGACCGAAAGGGGCCGCATTCTTTTCCGCTTCTGCCAGCTGGCTGATATTCGTTGCGGAATGTGATGCGGTTGACGAAAGGACATCGTTCACACGCCCCATATCCTTTACCTCCAAGCCAAATCCGTTCATCACATTGGTCGTTATGTCAGCGGCTTCCGCTAGCCCGATGGTATTTGCTTGCGCAAGCTGCAAGGTTGGTCCCAGTGCAGCTGTCGCTTGCTCTGCGCTCAGTCCGTTACGTGTAAGATTCTCCAAAGAGTTTGAAGCTTCGGTGGCGGTGTAACGGGTTGTAGAACCCCACTTCAAGGCTTCTTGTTCCATCATTTGAAACTCTGCTTGTGTGGCATTGGTAACTGCGTGTACTCTCGCCATACCATCCTCGAAGTTACGTGTTGTCGCAATAACGTTCTTCCCCATTGCGATAAGTCCGCCGCCTGTAGCCATAAGACCTATCTGTTTTACTAGGTCTGCAGCCTTACCTTTGAGACTGTCCAATCCTTTAACTGCTTGTGATGGATTTCCTATGTTGCGGTAAAGCGAAGAGGTTTCCGCAGAAGCTGAGGCTATCTCGGTCTTTAAAGAGGCAATATGCGCCTTTAGTTGAGTGCCATTTGCTGATTCTCTTTCTGCTCGGCTCATGTTTTGGTATTGCGTTGTTGCTTGTGCAAGCTCCGTCTTTAGCTGACGGATAGAGCCTTCTTGTGCCTTTACCATACCAATTTGGTTCTGTACCTGCTTTGTGAGGTCGTTTGCCGCCGTCTGGTTCGCCTTTGCCTCCATGCGGCTTGATGCCATAGCGGACTGATATTGCTGTTGAGAGATTTTTCCATCCTTCAACTCCTGTTTCAACTCTTTCTGTCTAGCTTTTGCTGCATCAATGGCTTGCCCATACTGAGAGAGCGCATCAATGGCTTCCTTGATGTTTACTTGTATGTCTACGATTTTAACTCTTGTATCTGCCATAACTATATGATTTCAAATTCATAATCATTGTAATCTCCATTCTCGTAGTGGTCAAGCCACACGTCCTTGATAACCCAGTTAGTGTTACTTGTTGGGTTAAATTGCATCCATGTGTCACCCGATATTTTTACTTTTGAGTGTTGTACATACTCACCATCGTTGTCGTTCTTGATGATATATCCTAGCGTTATTTCTTTCTCTTCACTGGAATTTGAGGTGAGTTTAAAATGGATGAACTTTGCCAATGAAGTCTCTATGCTAATACTTATCTTGACAGGCGGCTTGTATGTCGGCAACTTAACCAACTCACATTTGCTCACACCATCCTTGTTACGTTGGATGGTGATGATGGAGAAAAAGCTATTGTACTTCTCTAGGTAGATAGGCTTGGCGTAGTCTATATTATTCAAGTCGAACTCACCAAGCAAAAGGTTTTCCGTTATGCAAATTGGGTTCTCCACTATTTGCTGAAAATATCGGTATGACGGATTCATCAATATATCCTTAAAAGGATTTAGAACGGACATACGGTAATAATCGGCGAGACTATAATTTTCTTCCCAAGACTTTATTCTGTCAGTCTTCTGCTTGTCGAAGTAAGGTATTCTATGTATATAGCCATAGGCTGGTTTCACATCTATATACTTCGGCTTGTTGCTGTCAACGATTCTTCCTCTGTCATCAACAGAAAGGTTTGTGTCGGATGGACTATACCTCATCGCCTTAATTGTCTCATCTGTTGTACCAGGATTGGTTCTATCAAAGATGAACGGTGGATAGAATGGAAGTTGATGCACGGTTTGCTCATCATCCAGTGTTTCGTTGTCACAAGTAATATTGCCTATGCCATCCTCGTATAAGTCATCCTCATCTTTTAGGTCACTCTCTGTTCTGTCCAGATCGTCCCATTTGCTTAGATAATAGTTATTCTGCTTAAAGTCGCTTAACTTAAACGTCAGCTCCTCATAAGTATGCCCTTGTTTTAGAACTTTGCTAGACCAGTCGTAAACGAAACCTCTTGCCAAGTTATTCTTGATTTCCTCGTATCTTTTGATTCGTATCTCGCCAAGATTATTGATGTAAGGGAACCCACCAATGATGTAAAACAACGACTTCATAAATGACAAGCAGTCTATATCTGGCAAGTTCGTGAATGAATCCATTTTGTGTGGTTTCTCATCAAGATTGTTTACTTCTGCTGAAAACGTGAAGTTCTCCTCGAAAACAACATCTTTGATTTCGAACAAGCTTGCCGATATGCTGAACCAATAATACTGGGCTTCCGTGCCAGTTATTGCTTCGTTGTCGCTACAGAATGACGCAGACTCATATCCTTCACTCTCCATGAAATTGAAATGGAGCCTAGACCTCTTCATTCCATCATCGCCTAGCACGGTTTCTATGCTTGTTGCGGAAAATGATGCAACCTCAAACTTCTCGATATTCTCATCGGAATAGCCATAGTTGTTTGTCTTCCAACTATGCACTACCAATTTGACGTTATCGTAGATTTCTTGTGTCAGCTTTGTGAACCAAGTCAAGTCAATGTAGAATTTTGTCTGCATCATTATGGTACATCCGTATCTAGCTATGATTCCTGCACACCCATATTTTGGATCCACATAAGCATTGAAAGAACTCGACACCTTCTTCTCCAAGTCTTCTATGTTGGACGGAAAATCCCATCCTATAGCCTTTCCGCTTGCATCGTATGCCTTACAGAAAAGATAGCCGATACCATCTTCGTAAGGCATCCAAGTTTCATCAAAATCAGGTTTCTTCTCAAAAAGTAGTGCTCTCGATGTGCCAAATACACCGGTCGTCTTGAACATTATGTTTTTAACAATCAGGTCTGCCGATATACACTTCATCGTCCTATCCATTGCTTCAAGCTGTCCATCCGTCAAGTCAGAGCCAACCAATGGCAGAACACCATACGTCACGATATTTTCTCCCTCCATCAACCACTTGGATATTGGTTCTATAGGAAGTTGCGAAAGGCTTGACTTATTCTCGCCGATGACGAAATTGGCGCCAAATGCCTCATTTATGGTGTTGATAAGGTACTTTATCGGCATAGTTGGGCGTGGAAATCCTTGTTCGACAACATACTTGAAGTCTGGGTATTTGCAATAGTTCGGGTCAGACGGATAAACTCCATAATAAGGGCAGAGTATCTTGGTCGTATTGCTATATGCTTTTGTTATGTCAGCGTTTCTTAGCCAATTAACATACCAATCAACGATACCATCGTTCTTGATGAGTTCATCGTTCTCATGCCCTTTTTTGATTAGTGCATCACGAAGCTCATTTAGACTGCAACCATTATCCTTTAGGTCTTGCAAGCCTTGAATCACGTCCCAAGTGAACACGCAAGAGTAACTCTTGTCAGAAACCTTTTCTATGTAGATAAAGGCGTTCTGTAAGATGGTAACTCCGTTGATGATGTACTCGGCTTTCAGCTTTTTCTTGGTAAGGTCACTTTTATGTCTTATATCTTCCGCATATTCCATGACCTTCCTGTTGTGATTAGTCATTGGAATCTTGAAGGTGTACGAATACGAACAATTCACCTTATCCAAAGAATTAAACATATTGCTTACCCACTTCAATGTGATGCCACTTGGAGTGCTTAGGTCAACGTAGGCACACCCACCTTTTCCGTCATAGATATAAAGTTCCTCTTTCATATCACCAAGTCTCAATCTCTATATAGTTAAACCACTGCTCTTGATAGCCGACATGACCACACCTTTTTGCCTTTACAAGAATCTTGTCTTGCGCAAAGTCAATAGTTAGGATATACTCCAACTCCCCTGTCTGTATGATAACGCAAGGCTTTGGGTTCTTCTTGTCGGTCTTTAACTTTTTGAATTTATCGTATCTCATACCTATAGTGTTTGTGATGATGTGTCTGGTAATGTTATCTGTAGCTCGAAATCTTGTAACTCCTTGGTCTCGTCCTTCTTGTAAGAGCCTGCAACCACGTTGATAGGCAGCCAAATCTCTTCTTTTTCCAAGCTGTAGCCAACAAATAAATCTATGTGGGGCGAAGACAAAACCGTTGCTACGGTATCATACTCGCCCGATGTGAGATTGACCGCACCACACTTGAAGGTTCTTCCGTTTTCAACGTGTATCGTCCTCTCATGGTTAGGATAATAAACACCATCAACTGCAACATCTGTTTCTATAGATGTGCTATCCAGCTTGTTCTTGTTGATGAGAGTACTCTTCTTAAATAGCCAATATTCCAAGAATCCGTATTCATCTATCCATCTTAGATAATAACCTTCCTTGTCTCTATGAGGTCTCACTTTTACGATTTCATCCACATATCGGTAGATGCTTCCAGTAAACGTTTTGTCGAAAACATTTGTGAATGTCGATTTGATGGTCTCAGATTCCACCTCAATCTTGTATTGGGTTTCTGCAATACTATTGTCTGATGTTAAATCTATGTCGAATATTCCAGCCTTTGTTGTTTCTTGCTCTGTTATTTCCGACTGATAACCCATCTTTTTCTTCAATGGCTTGTCTGCTGACGGAGAGAACATAGACACCTTGAATGGAAAACCGGTATAGTGACGTACCTCTCTCACAAATCTTGCATGGTTGGAGGAGGTTATCTCTTCCATCTTGCCACACCCGAATGTATCACCCACCTTCATACTTCCCCAAATGGCTATGGTCGTGCATGATGCCAATATGATTTTCTCTCCACTAAGGGCGCAGACATTTATTGTTATCTCTGCCGAACGCTTGGTGAGGTGGTCGTATTGGAAGACTAACTCCATCAATTTGCTGATATAGCACCTTCCTCCTCCCTTGAAAAGGTTGCAAGCGATGGAGTAGGAGGTTGTGCCATCTATTATTTCTACCTGCACATACGGAATATTTGTGCCCAGCTCGACAAAGATGTAGTTGGGATTAAACACAAAGCAATAACCGTTTGGAAATTGGATCGTGCCATTCACTATTCCTAGGCTCTCGTTATTAATCGATTTTGTTATCATCGTTGATGTATTTATCGTTAATGCTATTTACTTCTAACTCGAACACAGTACTTATATCATCTGACAGCTTTTCAATCTCTTCTTTCAGCAAGGTATCGTAGATGTCGTTATATCCCTTGTATCGGTAAAGCTTTGTCCCTTTCTGCATGATGTTTCGAGTGACGAGGTAAGAAAAACTCTCTATGGCTTGTTCTTGCGTCTGCTTTCCCTTGGGCTTAATATTGATTCCCTTTGCCCTAACCCAATTCTTGATTACCTCACGAAAATTAGATGGAACTTTGCCAGGTCCACGTCCGTGTTGCATGGTCTCCCATTGCTTGCCACCGAACAGGATGCCGTTATTACCACTCACATTCACGTCTAGAGAAGCAACAGAGCTGCCGCTAGCATTCCTTCCCAAAGCCGTCATTCTTTGTGAAATGCCAACCTTAATGTTCCCAAGGTGTAGCGTAAGTAACTTTTGTATCTTCTCGTCTATCTCGCTCATACGGAATTATTTTTACAGATATAGCGGAAATCCCTAGAGAAGCAAAGAATTAATCTTTACATTTCTTTCTCGTCAGAATCCCTGCTTTCATCCTCGCAGATTGCGACACCATCAACCTCCTCTAGCGGTATTGAGAGGACTACACCTGTCACATTTTGGTCTAGAAAGTCATAAACTACTTGGTAAGATAGTTTTCCTTCTATCCGCTCAAAGCATTCGCTTTCGTTAAGTGCCTTCACAAATCGGATGGCCAGCCTTTTCATCCGTTCTATGACATTGTCATTCTCCGTCCCATCAAAGTCGAAGTCTGTTGGACTGAGAAAGCCTATCTGTGTCTCTGGGTAGTCCTTAACTCTGGCATAGCCGAAGTCAAGCGTTCCTGATGGAGGCAATACGTACACGATAGATGGCTTCACCACTTCATCCATGGCTACGTTTGCTTGCGCCCAATTCATGAACAGATACTGAATGCCGTCCCCCAAGGATTCTGCCACAGCTTTGACCTTAGATTCTACTGTTCCATATTTTGCTATACTTTTCTTCATGATTATTTCTTTTTGGTGTATATCTGATAGAGCCTACGCTCAAACTCATTCTTGTCGTTGTCATTCTTCATACATTGGTAGATACGCACCCATGCAATGTCTCTAACCTCATTTTGGTTTGCTATGCGCATTCGTTGGGCATACCAATCAAGGACACCGAACGAACCGAAGTTTAATGACTCTATTCCTGCCGCACGTTCCTCTTGCGAATAAGACGGCTTGATGGAAGCGAATATCTTGTTGATTCTCATTATCTCGCTTGTTACGAAGTTGGAGAATCCGAACACGGCATTAACATCTTCGGCAAAAAGTTCCTCAGACTTAACCCCCAAGAGGATTTTTGCTGTCTCCCCAATAGGGTCTTGTGATGAGGCTGACGTTTGCAAGTCATCAAGTTCCCCATACGATAAGGTATTAAGCGTTGTTGGTACTTGCTTCCCACACAGAACTTGCGGGCGAGGTTGCTTACGCAATCTCTCCAACAATTCTGTCTGTTTCTCCTTGGTGCATAGCGGAAAGAACTGCAAGAACTTTCCGTATGTGCATAGGTCTTTGTCTATCTTCTTTTTCATATATCAAAGTTACATCATTTTGAACCAAGTTGTCTTTTTATTTGCATAAAGTTACTGAAAGTACGCTTTCAGTCGTTTTTTCGTGTTTGCACCTTCATGTGGGGTCCCGTTGAAGCTTTCTGTCTGCGGAAGAGCATTGCCATGATGAGCATATCCACGTAGTCAGGAGAATGACCAAGGATAATTTTCATCACCTCTTTCTTGATGATGTCATACCTCTTGATGTCACTATCTATGTCTGCCATCTTCAAGGCACCAAGCTCGTCCATGATTCTCTCACGTTGCTCCGCCGTGCAGACAATCTTGATAGCCCTCTTGTTGATAAGTTCTGCAAGCTTGAAGGCACACTCTGCCTTTAGGTTGGCATACCTAGGGTCGAGTGGTCTTCCGTTTCCGTGGAACTCCTTGATGCCATTAAGATAACTCTCCAAGAACGAACCAACGCCATCTGCATCTACCACCATCAGGGAACGTGGAATGCCATCAGCTATCATCATTTCCTTTAGCTGGGTCTCCACTTGTTTTCCTGGTGAATAATCTGTATCTATCTTGATGTAACATACATTGCCGACCCAAGAACCTGCTACAAATCTGTCGTGTCCCTTGCCTGCAATATCAGCAGAACCGCTGTGAGCACCGACTGGCTGAACGTGGTCGTTGGTAAAGAGGTCATTGATGGCATCATAATCACAAAGAACAGATGGATCGTCATCATACTCGAAGTTGCCGAAGTAAAGTCGCTGCACAGTCACCTTATCCGCTTTCAGCAAGTTGTCAATAAAGTCTTGGTCTACGTACGGATTATCCATAGGTAGGGCTTTAATGAATTTTCTATATGGTGGAAGCGTTCCCTCTTTCGCAGGTTTTACAAAGTCATTGTAAATCCAATTACGCTTTGGGTTACAAGTATACAAGGCTTTAGGAATTGTGTGCCATCTTGTACCATCAGCCTGGACACCATTGAGCAAAGAAAAACGACCTTTCAATACCGAAATAGCTTTTTCTGAAATCTGCTGAGCTTCATCAATAAAAAGATCTGTAATAGCAAGCGAACCGAGGCGGTCATACTCTGGGTCTCTTGGGGCGTAAATCAAATCACGAAACAGAATTTTACTACCATTAGGGAAGTACATAATACTCTTGACCTCGTTGAAACGAACACATGAACGCAGTTTCATCATGTCTAACATTTCCCACATGGTAACCAAAGTAGTATCTTTAAGCTGCGTAAGTACTTCTCTGCACACTAAGCCTACACTTCCTGGCAATGTGATTCTTCTCAATATCTGCCAGATACAGCCAAAAGCAGATTTTCCTCCACGAGCTCCACCGCCATACAAAAGCTCTGTAACGGTGTTGTTCTCGGAGGAAAGAAATTCATAAGCTTGCGCTTGCTTTGGAAATAGTCTAACATCTATTGATTTCGGCATTTATTTACCTTTCTTTATGAGTGTAAAAATGTAAATGAGATAAATTCGTCTATCGACTGAATTTTGGTATATTATCCGGGTCAAAAACAAAACCTTCTTTAGGAAGCAAGTAAAGCCCGAGATAATGAACCAACTTATCCAATTGTTTGAGGTTTATGTTGCGTGTTCCTTTGATGTATGCATAAAGGTTCGCAGTATTAACCCCGATAGCTTCAGCCACTTTATCTACTTTGAGTTCTCTTTCGTAGATGGTCTTTCTTATTTTTTCTCTGAACATATTATTCTACTTTTGTTCTACAAGTGTTAAACCTAAATAATTACAGATTCTCTCTACCTCGATATATGGGATAGGTCTCTTCCCATTGATGTATGGAGAGAAGTTGTGCTCGTTGAGTTCGAGCTTTTGACAAAGGTCTCTAGACCTGATGCCAAGTTCTTTCATTCTAAGATGGATTCTTTCGTTTATTGCTATCATTTTATTCTGTCTTTATAAATGTTATTTACTAAGTCGAATACTTTTTCTTCTGCCGAGTCTTTTGCTCCAGTGACGATGCCGGCTTGCTCTCTCTCTCTTTGAATGATGGAGTACATTTTCTCATCGAATGTATTTCTACCAAGCAGATAAGTGCAAGTAACAACATTCTTTTGTCCGTTTCTGTGCGCTCTGCATTCGCATTGGTCGCAGTCAGCAGCAGTCCAGGGGAACTCAAGGAAGAGTATGTTAGATGCAGCCGTAAGAGTGATTCCGACACCTCCACTTTTGATGTTTACCACGATAAGATTGCAATTCTTGTCGTTTTGAAAAGCATCAATGGCTTTCTGCTTCTGTTCAGGGCTGTCATCGCCCGTTACCTTTACGACACCCTTGAACTCCTTTTTTATACTCTTTACGAGCGATTTGTGTGCCACAAACACAATAAGTTTGTTTCCTGCATCCACAATATCATGAATGGACTTCAATGCTTCTTGCAGCTTTCCCTCTGCTGTTATCTGTCGAAGTACATTGATTTGGACGATAATATAGCCACGTAGAGCCTTTTGTATCTCTTCATCGTCGGCATCTTTGTATTTCTGTAGATAGTCGATTAGGTCAAGCTCTGCTTTCTCGTACTCTGAGCGATTGGTGATTTCCAAGACGTTGTATTGTCGTATCTTCTCTGGTAGTTCCTTTAAGACTAAGGATTTATCCCTTCTGAAATAGCACGTTTCCCAAAGTCGATAATTCAATTCAGAAAGTCTTTCATAACCAACGTCAGGCTGGCAATATCGGTCTTTGAATATAGCTGAACCTCCGAAATCGTTCATTCTGCCCATAATCTTGAGCTGCTGAACAAGGTCTTTGTTTCCAGTGACAATGGGTGTTCCTGTTAGCATGTAAACATATTCTTTACCCTTACACATCGCTTCAAGATACTTACTCCATAGGGTAGAGGATTCTTTGCATCTGTGACACTCGTCTATGACAACGCTTTTGAAGAGTCCCATTCGTCTGTCAACCTCTAAGTTCTTTACCGTTATTCTTTTTGTTTTACACCCAAGAATAAAGAATTTCTTAACGCTCTCGTAGTTGGTAATGAAAATCTTGCATGTGCCAGTGTGTATGTAGTAATGCCACCTATCTTTGTTCTTATCGTCAAGAATGGCTGAGTTCTTTCCGGTGAAACGTTTGAACTCCCTCTGCCAAGTTATTTTCATGCTTGCCGGGCAAACTACAAGGCAAGGGTAGGAGTTAGCTATATCAACGGCAGCTATGGTCTGAAGCGTTTTACCGAGTCCCATATCATCGCAGTTGAATGTGCGTTTGTGGACCACCATATACTGAATACCTTTCTTCTGGTAGTCGTAAGGCTCGAGCAGAAGATGGTGCGGAAATCGCAATGTAGGCATTCTGTCTGCAATACCTTCTGCCTCTGATGGGTCACTGAGATGAACAACGTCAGAAACGATGAAACGGCTTTTGGCATAATCACAGAAAGCATTCATAAGCAGCTTATCTGTTTTTTTTATATGCCAACAGCCTGATTTCATGTCAAACTCTGCACTCGGTATCTTTTTCACAAAGTGAACGAGTAATGAGCTATTACCAAAACGCAGCTCGTAATCTGTTCTGTTTTCCGTTACGTATATCTTATTCTCCATCTTTACTTTGTGGCGCAGACGGTCCAGAAGCTTTCGTGTCACAAATCAAGTTAATAACCTGAGGTAGAGCTTCACCACCTGATGTGATGTCTACAGAAGTACCGAATCCTTCATCCTTTCCTAGGGTCTGCAAGAAGTAACGTAGCATCTGACCGTCTGGTTTCTCAATCCATCCGACAAGTTTTCCGTTCTCGACTTTTGGAAGACCTAAAGCGAGTATTCTTGCTTGACCAAGACATTCGTCAAACAAACGCTTACGGTGTTCTTGTACAATTTCTTTAAATTCCGGCTCCACATTACACCAATTATATATGGTTTGTCTTGTAACGTGAAGTATTTTGGCAGCATCTGACATATTGCCGTGTGCATTCTCCATTACTTCACGAAATTCATCTATAGATGGTTTTAATAGTTTCATATATCAAACATATTTAATTGTTTATAGTGAACCGGTGGTTTTATGCCGTCGATGGCACCAGCATTTATCATGTTGGCAAACCACCAGTTTCTACACGTATTAAACTCTCGCTTTTTTGCTTGTGGCAAATTCCAATCAATATTTTCGTCAGTGATATTGATTCTGCGAGCGTTTTCTATCCTTAGAGTACAATACTCGTTATCAATATTGATTTCGTGCCCAAAAGCTGGGGCAAAAGCCACATGAAGGTTATGAGACCATATCCAATCTTCACAAACGCCACACAGATAATAAAGTCTAGATTCTTCAAGTTTTAATTCTCTGTTTGGGTTAAGTGGTGTACCACCCCATATTCTTCTGTCGAATTTACCAATCAGACATTTTGTACAATGCTGGCTTAGGTCTATATCTCTAACGAGTTTTAACCAAAGGTACCTATAGTTCCTTTTTGGTCTAAAATATTTGATAACTACCATATCCGTAACTTTTTCAAGGTTATTAATCTCGATCACTCAGTATACAATGAACGTGATATTTGTAAATCTTGTAATACTTGTCTGACGAAAAATCTTCTCTTTTCAGATTAAGCGGTAAGTCAAAATCCGTTAGACTACTATGATACAACTCATGAGGAATCTTCACTTTACCTACAAAGCGAGACAACTTGTTGTCAACAAAGTCAAAGAATTCTTCTTGCATCTTACTGCCTTCCTCAAAATTGCGAGTGGCAAAGTAATCGTAACCCTCACCATACGAGACATCATATCTTGCATCAGAACCTTTCTGCTCTAAGAACTTGTTAATTTTCTCTGTGCATACGTTCAGATAACTCTGATATTCCACATCAGCCTTTTTCTCTAGCTCATCCAAAACCTCTTTGTTCTTGATTTCTCGTTGGATAGCTTGCTCGTATTTTTGAATTTCCTTTGTCATATTCTTGAATCTTTTAAAGTGAATGTTTCTTTTTATTTGCACTACAAAGATACAAAATTATTATCAAATATGCATTTTTTTGGCAAACTTTTTTCTTCAAAAATGAAAGTTATTTTGCCATTACTCTTTATCCTCAACGGTCGGGAATCCAAATAACTCTCGGATGTCGTTGTGGCGATGGTAACGCTGATTATTTGGGAGCTTCATATTGAACTCGTAATCTATCGCTGCCATATACTCCTCGTCAGTGAGCTCTCTTGTCTTTTCGACTCCGAGTCGCCAATATGAATCTCTGTCAGAATAGAATACCTTAAATCCAAAATCATCAATTAGTTTCTGTACATCCTCTTTGGAATGGAATTTTTGATAAAACCACTGACCTTCTACCATTATCGCTGTTAAACCATTTTCGTCAAGAAAACGAGCCGAGAACATTTCATCTGTTGTATTTCTCTTCTGTGTCATTAAACTAAGGATTGTCTCCTTGCTTCGGCCACAGAAGAAAATCTTACCTCCCGGCTTACAGAACAACATGAGAATAGCAATAACCGAACGCTCGGCTTCAACGCAATTTACGGAATTGATAACGCTTTCTGCTATGCAATAATCAAATTTTCCATTCTTCTTGACAAAATTGATAAGTTTGGTAATCATCTCTTGCCCCTTCTCCACGCTGATACCCTTGCGGTTATGATTGAAAAACTCTAAGCCTATCGCATTCTTATAGCCATATTTCTTCTTGAGCTTGTCGACACACATAGCTTTACCGCAACCAAAATCAAATACAGAAACATCTTTTTGATCTTTAAGAATCCATTTAGTTGCCACGCGATATAGAGTTGACCACTCCATTCCGGCAGCTCTTGGAGGTTGAGCCAGTCCTTGAACAAAATCTTCTCTGTCTAGATGGTCATAGCTGTAAACGCCATAATCCTTCGAGAAATAAAAATTGTACTTTTCCAAGTACTTTTTATCCAAGATATAGCCATGCACTGGAATATCGAGGATTTGGGCTGCTCTTACATAATTATTTCCAAAAACAACTTGGCCGTCACAAATAATAGCACTAAGTGCATCACCATAACGGGTGATAAGCATACACATGTCCTTAACGTATGATGCTCCGCTGTTTGGTATGTCAAAATCTTTATTGGAAATATCATCGTAGAATTTTCCGACTTCCAGGTTACCTTTATACGAACCTTTTTCTTTTGGTTCACTTTCGATTCCGTTATGAACTTGATTGAAAAGAATCTCGTCTACGAGCTGTACTCCTGATACGAAATAGGCTGGTACTTCATGAATACCAATAGCTGTTGCAGCTTTTGTACGCTGGTGTCCGGCAACAATGGTCTTGTTGTCACGATTCACGATAATCGGCAGAATAAAGCCGAGGTCGTTAAGACTACCTTGCAGGTTTACGAAAGCCTCTTGGCTTAGCTTTCGAGGATTGTAAGCTGCAGGTTTAATGTCTGAAATCTTGATAATCTCCATAATTATTCCTGATTAAGTTTGTTAAACAAAAACTTTATGAAACCGAAGTCTACTCCAATTTCATCTACATAATTCTCATATTGTTCTACAAGTTCTGCATATTCATTTTTGGTAACTGCTACAGAATTCTTTCCGAACATCAATACATTAATTTTCTTTGCACTCTTTGACAGCTTGTTCTTTTTTACAACAGTGTCGTCTTCAGAAGCGTCATAAAATAATCCTTCGTCAAAGCCAAAGTTTACAAGATTGATTTGGTCATACATTTTTGTGAGACGATCGAAATCATATTCTCCATACTCTTCATTGTCTTTAAATATGTACTCCCTTTCCTCTTTCTCTGTTAAGTTTTCAGCTACGGACACCTCGACAACAGGGTCTTTCACCCATTCCTTCCAGTAGTCAACGGCTTGCTCTTGCTGCGATGGAGAAAGCAGCTTCCACTTTTCATTTTCAGACATTGTCAAAATCCAATCCATAGGAGAACTTTTTAAAATCTCCTTAAGAATATCTGTACGTTGGTTACCTCCAAGTACCATATTCTCCTTATTAATGGTAATGTCACGATAGTAAAGCATCTTTGGGAATAAAAGAATACTCTGCTTTAGACGCGCTTTCTTATCTTTACTAATCTTTCTTGGATTATTAGGATTAGCAATCAGTTCAGTTATATTTATTTTCATTATTCTTCCTCCTCTGTTTTTTCTTCATTATCAGCTTTATATTCAATCCCTAACAAGTGTGATAGAAATCCGTCGCCACTTCCAAAATTCTGCTCACAATAATCTGTAAGTGCATCATCGAGCATTTTGTACTCTTCATCGGTAATAGTTACTTCTATATATCCACACTTAAATGATTTTGAGCGAACAACCGTAGTGTCTACTTCCGCATCATTAATCTTGTTTTCGTCATAATCATACAGATTCCAAGGCACAGAACCGACATATTCCTCTATATCATTACGGTCATACTCCTTTTTGAGAACCTCCACATCATCCTCCCCATAATGGAGATTGTCTTTAGCAAGAAACTCCTTTTCCTCTTCCGGTGTCATATCATCGGCTATCTTAGCCGGTACGACAGGGTTGTTCTTCCAGCTATTCCAAAATGATTTCAGCTCGTTCTGTTTCTCTTCGGGAGCTAGACGATATTTGGACTGATTTTCCAAGTATTCCTCAATCTCTACATCTTCCATATTGAGAATGTTCAATAGAACTTGGAGACGCTGGTTTCCACCGAGAGCTACCTTGTCCTTGTTAACGATGATAGGGCGGAGCTCTAACATCTTAGGAAATACAAGAAGGCTCTCTGTGAGTTTGCCCATCATGAACTCGCTGATTGTTCGTGGATTCTCAGGGTTCACTTTAAGTTGTGTTACTTTTATTTTCTTCTTTGTTGCCATTTTATTAATCTTTAATTGCAATGATTCCACAAAAATTCAGGTGCTTCCAAAAGGTATCAATCTTTCGAAAGCCTGCCATCTTTAACATGCTGATGTTCATTTCTTCTGTGAGAGGGCAGAGTACACCTTCCAGGGACTTACGCTTGCCAGCTATCTGCTCTTCCGTATATTGGTTCTCTCGTTTCATGTTGTAGTATATGGAAGTGAAGATGTTTCCAATCTCTGACGAGTTACCCAAAACCTTTTCTACCAAGATGAAAGCTCCGCCTTTATTAAGACTGCTATAAACGCTTTCAATGATTCCCTGGCGGTATTCTACCGGTATAAACTGCAAGGTGAGACATGATAGGATAACCGAACAGCCTTTGCTGAAGCTGCCATATCCAATAGCATGTTTCGTTAAGTCAAGTCTTGTAACATGCACATAACCATCCGCTATCTGTTTCTTGTAGCGTTCTCGGCATTTTTCTAGCATAGGTTCGCTTACATCGCTCAAATAAGAGATAACATCCTTATAATGGTTTGCTATGATGCCCTCTGCTGATAGACCATTGGCACAACCCAAGTCGACGAATCGGGTGTTTTGCTTAATGAAGTGCTCTGCAACCTGATCTACAAGCTTACGCATCGTGTGATAGTCCGGAATAGAACGCTCCAGCATATCAGTGAAAACGTTTGCTACATCTTCATTGAAGTCCCACTTCCCTTGTGGTGAGGTGTTGTCATGTCGGATAGACTTATCTTTATCATTTGTTTTATTGTGTTGTGCCATGTCGTTGATTTTAAAGTGATACAACTTGGAACCCAAAATACTCAATCAATGCGTGTGCTACTTTTACTGACATTTTACGTTTCCCATTGACAATGCAGGACAGTGTGCTTGCACTGATGTTTGCTTCTTGGGCAATCTCCGTTATTTTCTTGCCACATCCCTTGGCTAGACTTACTAGCTTTTCTTCAATATCGGTTGGTGATATTGGATTTTCGCCTTCCTTCTTGTAATAAAGCGTCAGAAGTGCCATAACCCTAACGAGATTTTCCCTTGGCAATGTCCGCTTTCCTTTAATGAACGCATTGAAGTTCTGTATCGTCAAGCCGCATTCCTTGCAAAGTTCCGTCTGGTTCACTCCTCGATATATCATTCTCTCGTCTATAATCTCGTTAATCTTCATAATCTTGAATTATTTTTTTTATCTGCATCTTGTAATTTAATTGCAAAGATAATCAAAAATACAATATTATGCAAGTTTTTGATAAGTTATTTTCTTCTTTTCGCTTAAAAACTTGCTTTTTTCGATATTTTTGGTTACCTTTGCAATATGAATTTTAAATTTTGATTCATTTTATTTACCTAGCCCATTAGGGCGAAGTTCATAATTTTGAATTTAAAGTGAAAAATTTTTTATTTGCATAAGAACGAGCTCGTCCGTGAGGATAAGCTCTTCTGTTTTTTATAGGGGTGTTCTCCTAAAGTTTCTTTCGGTATCTTCTGTAGATTTCATCGTAGATGTATGCTCCGCTTGTGTGCCTTGCTCCAAACATCATTACGATGTCGCTACTTACCTCTACAGAGTTCGTGCGGACAACTTTTCCGTTCCTTACATGTTTGCAATAAACTCTGTTGCACGCATGAGAAAGGTACATTTCTCTTCCATATACGTCAATTCCTATATATTCTCCCATAGCTTATTTGATTTTATCTGTTGAACAAACTAATGCGTTTCCTACAATCACATCATTGCGACCATACTGCTGAATAATACCTGTTGCTTTGATGTTCAGAGGTAGGTTGTGTAATTTCCCTTCCTCGTTGATTACCATTAACTTGCTTGCGCCTAATCTGATAATCTCAATGTAACCGCCGACAAATCCTTGAAGTTCTTCTAAGGAAAAGTCTGTGCCATTGGATGGGGTTACTTTTCTTCGCTCTCCATCCGTAGTGTAAAGTATTGAATCCATATTTGTTTTATTGTGCTATTTGTATTTGTGATGCTTTGTTAAAAAATCCATGCCTCATCTCTATACTTGTTAGCTTCCGTAGCCAGTAAATCTTCCTACAGCGGAACTGACGTTCTCTTTGTGTACAGAACCTGGCTTCAGAAAATATTTATAATGAGAACTTCTCTCTAAGTTCTCATGCCAACCAAATCCGTAGGCATCGAACTCTTTTCCGCACCATTCATGTGCGTAATAATATTCATTAGCGTGTATCTTGCCTTCTTCATGAAAGCAAAAATTGTAATAACAGTATTCTGCTGACATGTCGGATTTGTTAGCTTCATAACGAGAAATTATATCTTCTCGTTTCTTTTTGTATTCAGCCAACTTCTGCTGGTACTCTTCCTCGCTGTCGCAAAGATAATAATCTGTGTCAGTCCAATGACTATCCCAATAGGAATTGGAAGACTGATGTATATGATAAATATTCTTCATTTCTTATAACCCTCCATCATTAAAAGTTTGTGTTCTTCTTCGCTGTCACCAACATGGCCCAAAGACTTGATAAGATTGAAATTTGAATTTCTCATAATTGTTCCCTTTCTATTTTTTAAGATTAAAATTGTATAATAATGCCAAATGGCTATCGTCCAACTCTCTCCAATCATCAACCGTGTCAAGATAAGCCTTGACTTTTGAAAGTGTAATAGGAACTGATGGGTAGGCAGAACGGAATCTGCGAAGCATGTACTCTGATAATGATTCTTCCATAACTTTATGAATAACTGATGATCACTATGCGTAAATGAGGTCTATCACATCAGAAGCATTGATTCCATTCATACTATTGTATGTCACATAGAAGTCTTCCTCATCGTCTGCAAGCAGGCTTTCAGCCTCTTCCTTAAATTCATTAAAGTCCTCATCCGTGTCTTCATAATTCAATGCTTCTCGAATTATTGCCCACAACTTTCTCTGCTTTTCGCTAAGCGAGTTTACTTTTGTCTTCATAATCTTTATCCTTAATTAGTTCAACGAATGTTTGCTTGCTATTTAAGCGATGGTGGTCTCATACAACTTCTTGGTTGCCTCGAACACCTCTTCTCCCTGGAACATTCCGCAGTCTGCACTCTCGAACCCCCAGTCCTCTGCGTCTCCGTCAAATATACCATATGCTGAAACTCGGAATAATGTAGGTGCAACTGAAACTACATTGATTGCCATCTTGTCAGATGCTATTCTCATAAGCTCTGAAACCTCATCAACTGTCATTTCCTCAAAGCGAGCGTAAACTAAATTCTTCATAATCTTTATAATTTTAATCGGTTCAACTTATAAGTCTTCGCATGCAGCGTCATATACTCTCTCGGCGTACTCAAGGCTAAGACCTTCATCCTCGGCAACTCGTTGAGCATTCTCTGCATAATCTTCAATATCTATTCCCTCTTCAATGCGAGGAAGTTTACCCATATTTATCAACCAGTTTAAATAACTTTTGGCATTAAAATTCTTTTCCATAATCTTTGAATT
>ERZ1034901.825-NODE-825-length-23272-cov-5.523625_pt1 | contig 23272 bp, 26 predicted proteins | sample MGYA00520628_ERZ1034901 | MGnify/ENA primary metagenome ERZ1034901 (study PRJEB33766, sample SAMN09781783) | gut metagenome | biome: gut microbiome | host: Homo sapiens | place: Madagascar | study: EMG produced TPA metagenomics assembly of the PRJNA485056 data set... | reverse complement strand
ATCCGAAGCTGTTGCCCAAGCGCTCAAAGAGCTTAATATTACGGAATCTGAATTTAAAGCAAATCCTGTTATTTGCAACGGCTTACGCGAATGCGATGTAGCGTTGCGCCGTCACCTTGTCGGGCAACTGGAAAACAACTTTATCGAAGGCATGTGCTGTGACGGTGGCTGTATCGGCGGACCGGGTTGTATTAACCATAGTCCAAAAGATGCCCATGCTGTTACTAATTACGGTAAAACAGCCATCGAACAAACCATTAAATCTTCTGTAGCTGTATTAGATGCCTTTGTAAGAGAGGAGAAATAACGAATGATGAAAGTTCAAGTATGTATTGGTAGCTCTTGCCACAAAAGAGGGAGCTACAATGTATTAACCCGTTTGAAAGAATTGGTTCAAGAAAATGGTCTTGAAGATAAGGTTACCGTAGCAAGTGCATTCTGCCTCAATCATTGTGCTGAAGGTGTCACTGTAGCTATTGATGATGATATTATTACCGGCATCGGCGCCGGCAATGTCGATCAGCTTTTTGAACAAATGATCAAAAGCCAAGTATAATCATTTCTTGAAAGGAAGTCGGCAATGAGTGTCCTCCAATTCAAAAAGGTCAATTGTAAAGACTGCTATAAGTGTGTCCGTTATTGTCCGGTCAAGTCCATTCGAGTAAGAGATCATGCCGCCTCTATTTTGCCGGGCGAATGTATTCTCTGCGGAAATTGCACGATTATTTGCCCACAGCATGCAAAGGAAGATATAAACGATGTTCCAATGATTCAGGTTTTGCTTGAACAGCATGAAAATGTCATTGCAATGATTGCGCCAAGCTATTCTGCATATTTCAACGTATCATTTGAAACTATGAAGCACCATTTAATGGAGCTTGGGTTTACGGATGTCTTTGAAGTTGCGGAAGGTGCTCATATCGTTAAAAGCGAATATGAAAAAATCATTGCTGAAAATCCACATAAAACCTGGATTACTTCCTGCTGCTCTTCCGTCAATTACTACATAAAAAAACATCGCCCGGATGCCGCAAAATATTTGCTGCCGGTTCTCACACCAATGACTGCACACGCAAAGCTTTTGCGTGACCGCTACCCAACCGGTAAATTTGTTTTCATCGGTCCTTGCCTTTCCAAAAAAGGCGAGGCATTTGAGGACGGCAGTAATGTGTCGGCAGTCTTACTTTTTGAGGAACTCGAAGAATGGTTCCAAGAAGAAAATATTCATTTGCATGAAGAGGAGGATTTTTTCAACGAATCGGCGCGCTTAAGCCGTCTTTTTCCATTATCCGGCGGCGTTCTAGCCACTATGAAGCAAGAGCCGGGCATCAATTATTTGCCAATCAGCGGTTTTAATGGCGTTTCGCAAACCATTGATGATGTCATTGCCGGAAAGCTTCCAAATTGCGTCATTGAAATGAATTTTTGCAAGGGTGGCTGTATTGGCGGACCTTCCTTCCGCCGCAAAGAATTGGGGACGCTCCGCAGTGCAGTTAAGGTACGTCAAGCGGCCGGAACAACAAATTATAACGAAGACTTCCACATTGAAGAAGAATTGGATTATTCTACTGAGTTTCACTCAAAAAGAGTATTACAATTGGAACCTACAGAGGAACAAATTGAAGCAGTGTTACGTCAAATGGATAAATTTACACCAGAAGACGAACTCAACTGCGGAATTTGCGGGTATCCAACTTGTCGCGAAAAAGCTCGAGCTGTTATTCATGGCAAGGCAGAAATTACCATGTGTATGCCATACATTCGCAAACGTGCAGAAAACTATGCGGATACTATTATCCAAAGCATTCCGCGTGGCGTACTAGCAGTAGATATGACACTCAAAATTCTTCAAGCCAATCCGGCTGCATGTGAAATTTTCGGCGTCGATGCTGACAGTCTTGTTGGACAACCGGTTCGAACCTTACTTGATGATTCTGATTTTGTTGCACTCCTATCTTCCAATGAGGAAACCTTCAATTCTAACATCTATTTGCCCGACTACAATCTGTATTTAGATGAAACGCTGCATTTCAACCGCGAAGCACAAATCATTATCTGTATTCTCAAAAATGTATCTGAAAAGAAATTCAAACAGCGCCTTGCCTTACAAAAGAAACAGCAAGCAGCTGCAATTGCCGACCAAATTATGGAAAAGCAATTGCGCATGGTGCATGAAATCGCCTCTCTATTAGGTGAAACGGCTTCTGAAACAAAAATTGCCATTAGCGACTTAAAAGACACTGTCATGTTGGAGGATTTCAATGGGTAATGCAATGCAACGCGATATCTTCTTGGATCGTGCGGTAATCAGTCATAATCATGACGGTGAAGGCATTTGTGGTGACTTTTACGGTGATTTTGGCAGTATGGAACATCCTGTTTCCGTACTATCTGATGGGATGGGCAGTGGCGTTAAGGCTAATATTATGTCAACCATCACAACCACCATTCTCGGTCGCTTGATGGAACACGGCATTCCTTTAAGCGAATGCGTTGATACTATTGCCGCTTCCCTACCACTCTGTAAAGACCGCGGAATGGCTTATGCCACCTTTACCGCCGCACAGATTCGAGATAACCAACTTCATTTGGTAGAATACGACAATCCACCTTGTATTATTTTCAGAAATGGTCAGCCTATGCCAGCGCAATATCATGTACGTTTTGTCGGCGATAAGGAAATTCATGAACGTTCCCATCCCTTACAACATGGCGATGTCCTTGTAATGATGAGCGATGGTGTAACCCATTCCGGTATTGGTATCTCAAACGATAATGGTTGGAATACAAAGGAAATCGGCGAATTTCTTGCAACAACCGACCTGTTAAACAACAGTGCCCTCGAAACAGCCGCATTATTGGACCAGCGTTGCAATGAAATGTCCAACAACACCTTTGGTGATGATCGTACCATTGCTGTCATGCGTTTTTGTACCCATGCAACCGCCAATCTGGTTATGGGACCACCAACAGATGTGACCGCCAAGGAAGCCGCCCTTGATATTTTCTTTGCCAAGAAAGGCACGCGTATTGTGTGCGGCGGAAGCACCAGTCACATAGTAAGTGAATATCTAGGAAAACCAATTGAGCTTCTGCAAGGTTCCGGCGATGCCGAAGTGCCGGACATGGCACATATCGATGGCATTGACCTTGTTACCGAAGGTGTTATCACCCTGCAAAAGACTTTGGAACTATGTGATTATATCGAAAAAAATCCAACACAGGTCTTAACGCTGGGGCATCGGCCCCACGAATTACTTTATCGTGAGCTTTTTATTAAGAGTACAAATATCAATATTTTCTTTGGCACTGCTTCCAATGTTGCGCACGCAAACACCAGCATTAGCTTTGAAAATAAACTTTCATCCATCAAATTGCTCCACGATAAACTCGAAAAGGCCGGTAAAATTGTTCGAATTCAATACTATTAAGCATAAAAAAGCGATTCTCGAGCGAGAATCGCTTTTTTATTGAAATACAGCATAATGCGTTTTGCTATATTTGTTCAGTTATATATCATTGTTGATTAATCTTCTTCCGTTGCCAAACAGAAGCCTGATACTTCAGCATAATCCTCTACGCCTTCTACCTGAACCATGCGACGGAATTCTTTGCTCTTGGCACCCGGAAGACGGAAATCCTCATTATCCACCGGTTTAATGGCTACTTCTTTTGGTGGTTCAACCTGTGGCACATAATCATATGGATAGCGATATGCGCGATAAACCATATTGGTCTTAATCCCCACAGAGCCGAAATATGGGCTTATGTATTCCCAAACAATTTCATGCTCCGGTGTTACTTCCAATAAACGACCGTCAGACCCTTCAGTAATCAATGTATTGCCATTTGGCAAACGTTGTGCACTGGAAATATAGCAACTGTAGAAATGGTCGGCAACAAATGGTTGCGGATAACCCAGATCCATCGGACGGCATTGCCATACGATTTCCATTGCAACAGGATCGATTTCCAACACACGAGAATAGTCACGATGCGCATTGTTAACTCCAGTCAAGGAAACAGGGTTCGGTGCACCATAACCGGCCCAACCACCATTATCGAATAGTAAGATATTACCAGCACCCGGAAGCCCTTGCGGAATCATATGCGCATGGTGTTGACCAATAATTTGGCCTATTTCCTTTGCTTTACCGGTGGTATAGTCCGGACCAAGCTTCCAAACAATTTTACCGGTTTCTTTGCTAATAATGGCAATAATATTGGTTTGACGGCCATCCCAGATGATGCTGTCCGGATGGAAACGTTCATCGCCGGCATCGTACCATTTATTAGGGCCAAGCACACTCATGGAGTTAATGTGCATCCAGTCCCCTTGACCGTTTCCTACAATATTAGGATTGCGTGCAATGGCATTCTTTGCGGCTTCATCAAAGCCCAATTCTTCAAAATGGTCATGTACACACCACTCCCAAACAATATTACCGTCCCAATCTACTTCAATAATGCGGTCACTAATAAGCGTGTGCAATGAGATTTCCGGCTTTACAACATCGGTATGCGTAACCATCAAGGTATTCCCACTATGCGTTTGGCATTCCATATCCGGTACATAGTATCCCACCGGATTGCCTTCACGTTGATAGTCGTGATGTTGACGAGCCATCCATTCGCTTTCATAACCTGGGTCCTCAATGAATTGATTTCTTTTGAATTCCCAGACGACCTTCCCGTCCCAGTCTACTTCAATTAAATCTTTTTGGTCTTGCCAACCGTATGTTTTGTTACGTTCCCCGCGAGACCCAAAAACATAACCGCCCTTTAAGAGTTTATTTGGAAAACCTTTTAAGCCTTGCCAGTGATTTACTACGCCACCATTCATATCAATTAATGTTGCACCATGTTCGTTGGCTTGAAAAATTGTATAGCCGTTAAAGCATTTTTCAGGCTTATAAATAATTGTACCCATTGGATGCACTGATGGTTTACCCATTGTAATCACCCTCCTCATTATTATTTAATTTCATTGGGCTCATTTCCCGATTTATTATTTACATTATATCATTATTTTTTATAAATGATATCCAAAAAAAGCAGATGCCCCTCACTATTCATCGATAGGGCATCTGCTTGTTATTATTAACTGACTTTTATAATATCTCATAGCAATTCTATGGTTTTTCGTTTCAACAATGTCAAATGACGCTTGTGAAATTATAGTAAACCTTCTATCACTTAAATGTGACCTCTATATCAAAAAATCGCCATTCCAACAACTGCCTCACGGCATCTTTAATTATTCTTCAATGGATGCCACTAATGCCGGCAATTCTTCACGTACCTTTGCTTCACAATCACGCATTCCAAGGATGGTTTTCTCAAAAAGCTCTTTGAGCTCCCAGCCTAACCCTTCAGCGCCTTGACGAATCACATCACGAGAGCAGCCAGCGGCGAAATGCTTGTCCTTAAACTTACGCTTCACAGAATCCGCACCCATATCCATAACAGTCTTTGATGGACGCATCAACACACCGGCGCCAATAAGGCCGGTAAGTTCGTCCACTGCAAATAACACTTTTTCCATTTGATGCTCTGGTGCAACATCATTTGTAATGCCATAACCATGACTGCGTACTGCATGAATTAGTTCTGGGCTTGCATTAATTTCTGCTAAAAGTTCCGGTGCTTTTTGGCAATGATCTTCCGGAAAGCATTCAAAATCTATGTCATGAAGCAAGCCTACCATACGCCAAAATTCTTCATCGGCACCATAACCAAGTTCACGCGCATACCATCCCATAACGCCTTCAACAGTCAATGCATGCTCTAAATGAAATGGTTGTTTATTATATTTTGTTAACAATTGCAATGCTTGTTCTCTGGTAAACTGTTCTTGCATTACTATCCCTCGCATTCTAGTTAAACATAAAATAGTTAACCATATTATGAACCAGTCTACGTTAAAAGTAAACCACTTGAAACAGTCAAGCTGTTTTGAATTAGTAGCACTCATTTCAACCCCTTGACGCATGAATCGAACTTCGATTCTTTACCATCATTGATTTCAATGAGGAAGAAAATTGATTGCAGTCACAACACCGACTCGGTTGGAAATTCAAAAAAGTCATCTTTCCTTGCTTCTAAATGTACACCCGAAAATATAGTTTATGGCTTAGATTATCAGAATAAACGTCAAGACAGCAATTATTATCAAATTTTCAAAGATTATGGTTGGGAATATGAAATCTTATCAGTGCAATTTCCAACAATTCAACAAGCGCATTCTCTTTAACCATTATATTTGGCACACTCACCATCCTCTATATCATCCTTATCACTTACTGCGGAACCAAACTTCATCGTATTCGCAGTCAATACGATAATTTCTCAAAATAAACAATAACGGCAACGTCACAAGAGGTTGCCGTTATTGTCTACTTGTTCCAATACATCATTAAATACATTCACCGCCAATAATCCATGCGGAAAACAGGTTCCTCAGATTATTCAAGTTGTTTATTACTGAAAATACTGTATAATATTAAAAGAGTGTAATCTACACAAAAAAAGGAAAACGAAGGAGTAAACATGAAAAAAAGTAATCCGATTGCATTACTACCAATAGGAATATTCTTAGTTCTCTATCTTGGACTGGGGATACTCTTTGAGTATATAATGAAAATTCCCATGGGGTTCTATAACATTCCAATTGTTATAGCATTTCTTGTAGCGATTTTGGTGGCATGCCTACAAAATCGCAGTGTATCATTTGATAAAAAGCTGGAGCTGATGGCAGGCGGTCTGGCAGACAAAAATATTATCACGATGCTTTTGATTTTTATGGTTGCCGGTGCTTTCGTTGGCGTAGTCGGCAGAAGCAGTGCTGAAAGCGTTGCTTTTTTTATGCTTGCATTGATTCCGGCGCGCTATGCTGTTGCTGTCCTTTTTGTAGTAGCTTGTTTTGTATCGACAGCAATGGGTACATCTGTAGGAACCATCACTTTGTTAACACCGATTGCGCTTGCCGTTTCTTCTGCTTCTGGTTTCAATGCACCATTATGCATCGGCGCGATTATGGGGGGTGCAATGTTTGGTGATAACCTTTCATTCATCTCCGACACAACCATTGCCGCTTGCAACGGTCAAGGCTGCGCTATGAAAGACAAATTTCGTGAAAACTTTAAAATTGCTTTGCCTTCCGCACTGGCAACCTTAGTGCTCATTCTTTTATTGTCGTTTCAAGCAGACTTAAACGGTTCTGTGAACGAATCCTACAACCTCATTCAAATTATTCCTTATGTGCTTGTTCTCATCGGCGGCCTTTTGGGAATTAATGTTTTTGTGGTTCTTCTGTTTGGTATTGTATCCGGTTCTTTCATTATGTTAATAACCGGTCAAACTGTTCCTACAGACCTTCTCGCAAACATGGGCTCTGGGGTAGCCGGTATGTTTGAAACCTCCATGGTAGCCATTCTGGTTGCTGCAATATGCGCACTTATTCGCGAATATGGCGGATTTGAAGCATTGTTATCTGCTATCCACCATGTTTTCAAAGGAAAACGAGGCGGACAACTCGGTATGGGGCTTTTGGTTGGCGCAATGGACATCGCAACAGCAAACAACACTGTCGCTATTGTCATGGCAAACCCGATTGCAAAGGAAATGGCCATAGAATATGGCATTTCACCGCGTAAAACAGCATCGCTTTTGGATATATTCTCTTGCGTTTCACAAGGAGTTATTCCTTATGGTGCACAAATGCTCGTTGCGCTTTCAGCGGCAGCCGAGCTGGGATATGAGCTCTCCGCTTTTAATATTATGTCCAACTTATTCTATCCGGGCTTTTTATTAATCAGCGTGCTGATTTTTATTTTCTTAACACCACATAGAGAAAAAAGATAACTCAATCCCTTAAAATAAAAAAGCAATGTAGCGAACTGTAGTATCCCCTCATCGTTAGATTTTTAGGTCTAACAATTGGGGAACAGTTCAACTACATTGCTTTTTCTTTTCTCAATATCGCGTTTATTGCGCTTTTTCCTCGCGCGCTTTAATCTGACGAAGCGCTTTTGAAAGCTGATCCGGGCAAGATGTGGCGCGGGAACCACATCTAATTCCACCAATCTTTCCAATAATCTCATCAATATTCATGCCTTTTACTAACGCACAAATCCCCTGAAGATTACCGTTGCAGCCACCGACAAATTCAAGATTTACAAGCTTGTTATCCTCAATTTCAATACCAAACTGCTTGCAGCAAGTACCTGTTGTGTTGTAAACATATTTCATTGCTTATGATACCTCTTGTTTTTTATTTTTCACATTATAATGTTATACTATATTTTTGTGCATTTTTCAATATTTATTTGCAAAATCTTCCATATTCCATCAATAGACACTCTATCACGTCATAGCGAAACACGCTTTCATTGTCTAATAACGTTCAGACTTCGATAGACATTATTCTAAAAATTCATCTATTCCACCGAATCGGCACATTGTCCTTTTCCGTGATGGTATCCACAATTTTGTCCGTTTCCATTTCTTTCGCCACAGCTGTCACTCTCTGAATTTACGTCATAGCGGTCATATGCTGCCATTCTTTCTCGAATCTCCTTCATACTCATAGCGTTGAGTTGTTCCGGAGTAATACTGTTATCTGCTTTTGACAATACCTCATACGCTTGATACCGACCACAGGATAGACCCAATTCATGTGCCTGATGATGTACTTCTGCACTCATGGTATAGCAGTGTGCGTTTTCGTGACGATACATACAGTGGTTAACATATGCCTCAATCTCATCGCTTTGTGCCACACTTCTCATTGGAACCACTGTGATAGTCAAATCACCATCTCGAGCCATCAAATCATTGACCGTATCACTTGCCATGAGCGCATCCATTGCTTCGCTATAGTTCATATGCTTTATATTCAATGCGTTTGCAAATGCAACACCATCTTCATTGTAACCTTTCACATCCGTAACACGATTAAACCGATTAATTTCCATTTCAAGTGAAGGATTAATATCCACACTTACCACCACTGTCGGTATAAAATATAGTACAACTGATGTACTAACTAATAGTAAACAGGCCATTGCTACTGCAATCATTATACCCCAACGTTTTTGAACCGGCTTGTCTAGAGGTTTACGCATGCTTGCAAGAACAGTATGCGTTGTTTTGTTCACACGTACCTCGCTCGCCTCAATAGCATCAAAAGCTTCTTTGAACTGCGCTTGCATTATACTTCACCTCCCAAAGCATCTCTTAACAAATCTTTTCCGCGTGCAAGGTGCGTATACACCGTATTCACCTTTATTCCCAATATCCCACTAATTTCTGGCGCTGTAAAGCCTTCATAATAATGCAAATACACCACCCGCCGATATTTTTCCGGCAGAGAAATTACAGCTTCTAACAATTCATAATGATGTAAATCTGTCACCCCAACTTGCTCGATATACTCATCAAAAGGGACTGTATGCTTACGAAAGAAGCTCCTTAACAAATCCTTACAGGCATTAATGGTAACACGAATCAACCACGCTTTTTCATGGGCATCGCTTTGAAATTCTACTGTACTCATCGCATATTTTAAAAACACTGTTTGAAAAATATCGTCTGTATCCGCTTCATTCTTTAAGTGAATAAAACAAATTCGCTGAACCATCGACGCATATTGATGTATTGCTCGGCTGACCACTTCCTCACTCCGCAAGTCACTCCCTCATTTCATTGTTTTATTTCTTATGCACAGCCACGTCCTTAATCATGTCCAAGACCACCATGGTGTCCTTGAGCATTTCCGCACCCTTGTATAGAACGATTATCACACACACCATCACCATCTTCATCTATAAAACCGTTGCAAGCTGTACCATGGCGATCACATGTACCTTTCTGATTTACATCAATATATTGTTCACAACGCATACTACTATGATGACTTACACCATTTCCATTGATATCCGCAAGTTATTGCGCTGTGTTTTGAGTGGATGCAAATAACGCTACTGGTATCATCCCCACCACCAATGCACCTGCTGCAAGTGCCGCAATTGTTTTCTTTTTCATCATCATTCCTCCTATTATAAATGGTTTCACTATTAATACGATTCACAACAGCACATCCATTCACTCTAGGAAAATATTTTTCAATATGATATTCTACGCCTTTTATACACAACTTGCAAACACACAAAAAAACGACGCCCAAACGGACGTCGCTTCTTAAAGAGGTCAATATAATTACATTATAAAGTTTCCAAACGAACCCTAAATTAGTGTTCGCCATGATGATGACCGTGGCCACCACATTCAGCTTCGTGTTGATGTTCACGGCAAACGCTACCGGTGGATTTCAATTCGCCACGGAGATAACATTCAACCATATCTTGAGCAATACCGCTAGCACCTACAATTACTTCGATGTTACGAGCATTAAAAATGTTAACAGCGCCTTCACCCATGCCACCTGCGATGATGACATTTACACCAAGGTCACCCAAAAAATTAGGCAGAAAACCCGGCTTATGTCCCGGATTAGCAATGCTTTCATGCTTAACGATAGCATGATTTTCCACATCAAAAATATTAAAGTTTTCACAATGGCCAAAATGACCTGCAACAACATTACCCATACTAGCTACTGCGATTTTCATAAAATATGCGCCTCCATTAATAATACAAACAATATGTTAACGAATTACTTCATCTAATACTACTTTATATCCATAAGTGACAATACTTGATCATACACCTTACGCAATGCAATACCGGCGGGACACTCCACATCTGCAATACTCTTTCCATCATTAATCGCATCCGGAATGGCGCGGTCATATGGAATTCGACCAACAAACGGTATTTTATTTTCATTGCAAAATGCTTCTATTGCATCTGCCTTTTCAGGACAACTGTCATATTTATTGATGCATACCGCAGCCTTCGTATTAAAACCTTTGCAGGTTCTGAGAATACGCTCCATGTCACTTATACCAGAAAGTGATGGTTCTGCTACAATAAGCACAATATTTACACCACTAATTGACGCTATAACAGGACATCCAATCCCCGGTGAACCATCAATAATGCCAAAATCCGCGTTAGCATGCTCCACCAACGATTTCTTCACTGCCGTCACTAGTTTTCCTGAATTGCCTCGACCCATTTTCAGCTTTGCCGTAGAAAAAACACGCTCATCTTTGTAAAGCATCATATCTCCAGCAACATCGTCCTTCATAGCAACAGCACCAGTCGGGCAAACAACAGTGCAAACTGCACATCCTTCACATGACAATTCATTCACTGCACATACATCACCGTTTATAACAATAGAATCAAAGCGACAGCTACTTTGACATTTTCCACAGCCGATACATTTTGCCGTATCAATCCATGCCTTTTGTGCGCCTAAAAATGTGCTCTGCTCTGGCTCATTTTTGAAATCCATGACTAAATGCAGGTTAGGTGCATCAACGTCACAATCTGCAAAAGCACGCCCTTTTGAGAAAGCAATGAAAGCTGCAGCTGTGGTGGTTTTTCCCGTACCGCCTTTGCCGCTGAGAATCAGTAGTTGTTTCATGCTTTCACCTCCTTAGCAATGACATGCCATATATCAGTGAAAATTTCACGTAAAGAATTATCTACTTCAACAGCAATCTGACCGTTAGCACCAGCTTGTGCTGTTTCTTTACTATAAGGAATTTTTGCAATTACCTTAAGATTCTTTTCCATACAAAGATTATCCATTAAGTAATTACCTTCTTCGGCTTTGTTAATCACAACGCCACAGGGCTTATTCATAATAGTTACCAACTCATGCACCATTTCGAAGTTATGAGCACCAAAAATTGTTGGCTCTGCTACTAACACGCAATAGTCGGCATCCTGAATGCTTTCAACGACAGAGCATGCGCTTCCCGGTGGACAATCAATGACAATATTGTCTCCTTTATACACATCTGCGTGGCGCAACAGCGCTTGAATAATGGCAATGCCGGAAGCTTCTCCAATATTTAGAAATCCAGATGATACTTCCACATGACGATGCATTCCTATATCGATATGCCCAATTTCAACTGCTTCTTCTCCAACAGCATCATGTTTACAAACTAGCTCACACCCACCGCAAGAATGACAAACATCCTTGAATACCATAGGTTTATCTTTGATGTACGCCAACGCATTGAAGCGACAGAAATCTAAGCAGTCCCTACAGCCGTTACATTTTTCAGCATCAAACACCGGCAATCGCTTTACCACTTTCGTTGTATCACTTATTTCAGGTTTGAAAAATAAATGTCCATTCGGTTCTTCAACATCACAATCCACGTACAATGCCTGTGGCGCAGTCACTGAAAGGTTTACTGATACAAAAGTTTTACCAGTACCACCCTTTCCACTTAATACGGCAATTTTCATTTATAATCACCCCTGGTGATGAAACCCTGCATGAATATTACTTAACGATTCAAGTTCACCCTTGGCAAAAGCATCTAAATTCACTTGCGCCGTGCCTTCGATGGCTTGATACATTTCTATATTACTTGCATTTAATACATCTACTGCATTTTGACCGCAACGAGGCGTAATTAATACCTGCACACCCTGATCTGCCACACTCTGTGCAGCCTTAATACCGGCGCCACCTTGACTCATAATAGCGGAGTTATCAAGAAAGCTGACAGCTTGGGTTTCTGTATCAAAAAAAGAAAGTTTGCTGCACGCCCAAAGTTTTCGGCAACTGCACTATCCAATGCTTGTTCATTTACCGGAATAGCAATTTTCATAATAAAGCCCTCTCTTCACTTTGTAATTAACTATAATATATCCGAATTATCGGCATATGCCGTTTACAAGCTTCATATTATCACCGTAGTTGACATATGTCAATAATAATTCACTACATTTATTAGGAGTTTAAGCAACCCGTTCATTTACATCTAACTTTTATCCATTTCGTTTGAAATGCTTCACCTAATTTTACCAAGTATTCTGTACACACAAACGTTGTTCTATTTAAGTACATAAACAAAAAAAGTCCTCACGATGATTCATCGTGAGGACTCACTTTCGTTAAAACAACGCTTGCGTTGTTATTTAATTATACTATTACTTACTGTATTCCTTCGCAGCCCCAATAAAGCCTTTAAAAATACTTTGCGGACGGTTTGGACGAGATACAAATTCAGGATGGAATTGACTTGCAATAAAGAATGGGTGATCCGGTAACTCGATAATTTCAACCAAACGACCATCTGGAGAAAGACCAGAGAATACCATCCCATTATTGGTGAAGATTTCACGGAAATCGTTATTAAATTCGTAACGATGACGATGACGTTCGCCAACTTCTTCACAACCATACAATTCACGTGCCAAGGTTCCTTCAACCAAACGGCATGGATATTGACCCAAGCGTTGGGTACCACCCATATCCTCAACATCCTTTTGAGTCACCATCAAGTCAATGATATTGTGTGGTGTGTGTTTATCGAATTCAGCAGAGTTAGCATCGTCCCAATGAAGAACGTTGCGTGCAAATTCAATTGCAGCCATTTGCATCCCAAGGCAAATCCCCATAAATGGCACTTTATTTTCGCGAGCATATTGAATCGCATTAATTTTCCCTTCAATCCCACGCTCACCAAAGCCACCAGGAACCAAAATGCCATCTGCATTTTTGAGAATTTCAGCAGCATTTTCTTTGGTAACCTGTTCAGCATCAATCCAATCAATCTTGATTTCTACATCATGATAGAAACCGGCGTGATTGAGGGACTCGATTACTGAGAGATATGCGTCATGAAGTTGTACATACTTACCTACAAGAGCAATATGTACAGTTTGGTCAATTTTTCTAATACGTTCAACCAATTCAACCCATGCTGACATGTCAGCAGGCTTTTGTTCTAATTTTAACTTGCGACATACAATATCATCCATGCCTTGTGCTTGAAGGTTCAATGGAATTTGATAAAGTACATCAGCATCACGAGATTCAATAATAGCTTCCGGTTCTACGTCGCAGAAAAGAGCGAGCTTATCACGCATGCCTTCACTCATTGCTTTTTCGGTTCTAACAACCAAGATATCCGGTTGAATTCCCATCCCACGCAATTCTTTTACACTGTGTTGGGTTGGCTTTGTCTTCATTTCGCTAGCCGCATTCAAATATGGTACCAAGGTGGTGTGGATATACAACACATTATCTGCACCAACAGCACTCTTCATTTGACGAATTGCTTCAATAAATGGCGTAGATTCAATATCCCCTACGGTCCCACCTACTTCGGTGATAACAATTTCAGCATCAGAGGTTTCCCCTGCGCGACGAATCTTTTCCTTTAACATATCGGTAATGTGAGGAATAACCTGTACGGTAGCGCCAAGGTAATCACCGCGACGTTCTTTACGGATAACTTCAGAGTACACCTTACCGGTGGTCACGTTGGAGTATTTATTTAAGTTAATATCAATAAAACGTTCATAGTGCCCCAAATCGAGGTCAGTTTCACTCCCGTCTTCAGTAACAAATACTTCACCGTGTTGATATGGGCTCATCGTACCAGGGTCAACGTTGATGTAAGGGTCAAATTTCTGAATAGTAATTTTATACCCTTTATTCTTCAAAAGACGGCCCAATGATGCTGCAACGATCCCCTTCCCAATCGATGATACAACCCCACCGGTTACAAAGATATATTTTGTCATAAATGCTCCTCCTTGACTTATATAACAAAAAAATCCCTATTCGTTCGAATAGGGACGAGTGTACTAAAAAACGGCTCTTTGTTACAAGAGTGCCCTATAATATCTTACTGATTTATGGTGCAACAGTCAAGCACAAATTGCATTAATCAACCACAAGAAAATCAATAGCCATACAAACAACCTTACCATCCTTGTAGCCCCAGTATGCAGGGAAACCTTGTGCTTCGCTACCTACCATGGTAATGAGATTCACTTCCAGCCCTGGAAGTATGGTATTTGCAACGCCACCGTTTTCAAAATATGTGGTACTAATTTGTTTTTCGATATCTTTCAAAACTTCTGCAGATTCTTCAACATGTTCTAACAACCAGCCAACTGTTTGTTCAGCACAAACGGTTAAATTACCACTTTCGGTTTGAATACCATAGTATCCATCTTCTGGGAGCTCCGCTTCATCCACAAAGCTAGGTAAGCACATTCTCCATTCATCCGGAACTGCCTCTTCATCAAATTGCATTAAAAATCCGGCAACTTTTACTTCATCATGAGGCGGAATATGTGCTGTTAAAATGCTCACAGGGTGTTTTCCGTTTGCGATATCTTCACTAACAACGATACCGTAGTTAATTGCATAAGGGTCTGCCATTACTATGCGACCCTTAGTAACTAACAATACCCCAATCGGTTCCTTTACAATGAAATGATTTTCAAGTGCACCTTGGTAATGCATTTTTCCGGAAAACATAAAATCCAAAAAGTTTTTGTTAATATACATGTGCGCTTCCTTCCATTAAAAAAACGATGCACCCCGAAGCGTGCATCGTATCATGTGCTTACTTAATGAGCATGGTCAGTACAAAGGATAAGATCATGAAAAATAACGCAAATGCACCAGATGCTTTTGCTAATTGATCATCAAGACCCTTTTTTCCTAAAAAGGTTTCTGCACCGCCGCTGATTGAACCAGATAAACCAGCACTACGTCCGGACTGCAGTAAGACTGTAGCAATGACGCCAATGCAGCAGATAACTTGCAGAATTTGCAAAACGGTATGCAACATACAATATCCTCCTTAATCCGAAAATAGGCTAATCTTTAACCAGCCATTAATAGATGATATCATATTCACACCTATTATGCAAGAATTATTTTAAGTTATAGAATCCTTCTCTGCCGCGATAAGTTGCGCGTGCGCCCAATTCTTCTTCAATGCGGAGAAGTTGATTGTACTTAGCAACACGGTCAGTACGGGATGGTGCCCCTGTTTTGATTTGGCCAGCATTGGTAGCTACTGCAATATCGGCGATGGTAACGTCTTCAGTTTCACCAGAACGATGGGATACTACAGCAGTGTAGCCAGCTTCCTTAGCCATTTCAATAGCTTCGAGGGTTTCAGTCAAGGTACCAATTTGATTAACCTTGATAAGAATGCTGTTTGCGATGTTACCGTCAATCCCACGGGAAAGGCGACGAGTATTGGTTACGAAAAGGTCATCCCCAACGAGTTGTACACGCTTACCAATACGTTCGGTCATTTCTTTCCAGCCTGCCCAGTCATCTTCGTAGAGACCGTCTTCAATAGAAATAATTGGATACTTATCGAGCATATCTTGGTAGAAATCAACCATTTCGCTTGCGTTGCGGTCTACGCCTTCGCCTTCAAGATGATAGATTCCGTCTTTGTACATTTCAGAAGATGCAACGTCAATTGCCAAGAATACATCTTCGCCAGGAACAAACCCTGCTTTTTCAATTGCTTCAACAATGACTTGGAAAGCTTCTTCGTTGGATTTAAGGTTTGGTGCAAAACCACCTTCATCACCAACAGCAGTATTATAACCTTTTGCTTTCAATACTGCTTTTAAGGAATGGAATACTTCAGTACCCATACGGAGCGCTTCTTTGAAGGATTTCGCACCCAATGGCATAACCATAAATTCTTGAATGTCTACATTGTTGTCTGCATGCTTCCCGCCATTTAAGATGTTCATCATTGGTGCAGGTAATACTTTTGCATTTGCACCACCAATGTAGCGGTAGAGGGACAAGCCTGCATTTTGAGCTGCAGCCTTTGCGCAAGCCAAGGATACCCCTAAAATAGCGTTTGCGCCAAACTTGCCTTTATTTTCAGTGCCATCAAGACGAATCAATTCAGCATCGATAGCGGTTTGATCGCTGACATCCCAACCAATAAGGTGTGGTGCAATTTCTTCATTAACGAAGTTCACAGCTTTGGTAACACCCTTACCCAGATAGCGGGATTTGTCACCATCACGCAATTCAACAGCTTCAAAAGCACCGGTAGATGCGCCGGATGGTACGGCTGCACGACCGAGATCGCCGAATTCGGTATAAACATCAACTTCAACGGTTGGGTTACCACGAGAGTCCAGAATTTCTCTTGCTACAATGCTTTCAATTTTGGTCATTTTATCTATCTCCTTTATGCATTTAACAAAGATTCACCTGTCATTTCTTCAGGCTTATTAATTTCCATTAAATCAAGAACTGTTGGTGCCACATCTGACAAACGGCCGTCATGTAAAGAACGACTATCTCCAACAAGAATAATTGGCACAGGGTTGGTGGTATGTGAGGTAAACGGAGAGCCATCTTCATTCGCCATCTTTTCACAATTGCCATGGTCTGCACAAATAAGCAATTTACCATCAGAATTTGCCACTGCCTCTACAACACGGTTCACAGCTTCATCAACAGCTTCCATTGCCTGAATGGCAGCGCCAAGAACACCTGTATGTCCAACCATGTCAGGGTTTGCAAAGTTAACAAGGATAAAATCATACTTATCACTTTGGAGACCTTCGACAACCGTATCAGCAACTGCTTCTGCACTCATTTCCGGTTGCAAATCGTAAGTTGCCACTTTTGGGGAAGGAATCAGCACGCGCGCTTCATTTTCATTTGGCGCTTCAACGCCACCATTAAAAAAGGAAGTAACATGTGCATATTTTTCTGTTTCAGCAGTTCGCAATTGTTTGCATCCCTGCTTAGCCAGCCATTCTCCGAGGGTATTATGAAGTACCAGTGGCGGATAAGCCACGCTAAGCATATCATTCAAGCTAACATCATACTCTGTCATGCTTACAAATTCAACATGCTTAAAGCCTCGACGGTCAAAACCATCAAAATTGGGGTCTACAAAGCTACGAGAAAGCTGTTTTGCACGGTCAGCACGGAAATTATAGAAGATAATACCATCTGCTTCATGAATACGACCATCTACACCATCCACTACCATTGGTACAATGAATTCATCGGTCACATCCTTGGTATAAGAGGCTTTCATTGCTTCCAGCACATCGGTAACGACTTCGCCTTCGCCCATGACCATTGCATTCCATGCTTTTTCAACACGTTCCCATCTTTTATCGCGATCCATTGCATAGTAGCGACCGCTTACGGTAGCCAATTGTCCAACGCCAATTTCATCAAATTTTTCTTGAAGCTGTTTCAAATAGCCTATGCCGGAAGTTGGAGATACGTCACGTCCATCCATAAATGCATGCACAAAAACCTTTTCTAATCCTACATTTTTTGCCATTTGAAGCAATGCGTAAAGATGGTTTTGATGTGAGTGCACCCCACCATCAGATAAAAGCCCCATTAAATGAAGTGCCTTATCTTCAGCTTTTAAACGATGAACAAGCTTAACAAAAGCATCGTTTTTTTCAAAACCACCATCTTCAATATCACGAGTAATACGAAGCAAATCTTGATAAACTACTCGCCCTGCCCCTAAATTAAGATGACCGACTTCAGAATTACCTTGTTGCCCATCCGGCAAACCAACAGCTTCTCCGCTACATTTTAAGCTCGCATGGCTACAAGTTGCAAAAAGCTTATCTAAGGTTGGTGTTTTTGATTGGCATGCTGCATTATTGGTACAATCATGATTAATCCCCCAACCATCGAGAATCATCAATACTACTGGTTTAGACACAATCCGCACTTCCTTCATTAATCAATGCCAAGAAGCTATTTGGTTTCAAGCTGGCGCCACCAACTAAGCCACCGTCAATGTCTTCTTCGGCCATAAGACCACGAATGTTTTCTGCTTTTGCGGAGCCACCATAGAGCATACGTGCTTGGTCAGCCTTTTCAGCGCCGATTAATTCTGCTAAATGCGCACGCAACACACCAATCATTTGCTGGGCGTCTGCATTGGTTGCCGTTTTACCGGTTCCAATTGCCCAAATTGGTTCATATGCAACAACGATTTCTTCCGGAAACGCTTTTATATCTGTAAATACTGCATCCAATTGTGCCTTGCACCATGCTTCAGCTTCACCGGCTTCACGTTGTTCCAGACTTTCGCCTACACAAAGAATTGGTATCAAATCATTTGCTGTGCAATAATGATATTTTTCCGCAACAAAGGCATCGCTTTCGCCGAGAATGCCACGACGTTCACTGTGCCCTACAATAACATATTTCACCTTGCATTCTTTAAGCATTTCAGCGGAAATCTCGCCGGTAAATGCGCCGGATTGTGCGGGATAAATATCTTCAGCTCCGATGGCCACCTGATTTTGCGCTGCCAATATAGTTAAATCCATAAATGGTGCACAAATTGCAACATCAGAGCCACTAGGTAAAGTATAAGTAGAAAACTCGTCTAAAAACGCCTTTGTTTCAGACATGGTTTTATTCATCTTCCAGTTGGCCACAAACAATGGGCGTCTGCTCATTATTAGTCCTCCCTTTCTTCAATGATTGCCAAACCAGGCAATACACGGCCTTCCATAAATTCAAGAGAAGCGCCACCACCGGTAGAAATATGATTAATTTTATCTGCCATACCGGATTTCTTAACAGCTGCAACAGAATCACCGCCACCGACAACAGAATAAGCCTCAGATTCAGCTACAGCTTTTGCCAATGCGTTTGTACCAACAGCAAATGCATCTTGTTCAAATACACCCATTGGCCCATTCCAAATAATCGTCTTCGCATCTTTAATCTTTGCAACATAATTTTCAATGGTCTTTGGCCCAATATCAAGTGCCATCCAGCCATCGTCAATTGCATCAATATCTGCTACCTTTGCGGTTTTCGGTGCATCAAAAGCGGCAGCGATTGTCACATCAACAGGCAAGAGTAAATCAGTACCTGCATTCTTTGCTTGTTCAAGTGTTTCTTTTGCTACTCCGATACTTTCTGGTTCAACCAAAGAAGCCTTCATGTCATAGCCTTGCGCAGCTAAGAATGTGTTCGCCATACCACCACCGATGATAATAGTATCCGCTTTACCGATTAAATAGCTTACTACGCCAATCTTATCGGAAATTTTTGCACCACCAATGATTGCAACAAAAGGCTTCACCGGACGCATCAAAGCGTTACCAAGTGCAGTCAATTCCTTCTTCATCAAATAACCGGTAACACTTGGAAGGAACACACCAACACCAGCGGTGGAACCATGTGCACGGTGTGCAGTACCAAATGCATCGTTTACATAGATATCACCTAATTTTGCCAATTCCTTCGCAAAATGAACATCATTCTTTTCTTCTTGTGGATAGAATCGAACGTTTTCGAGAAGAACAACATCTCCATCCTTCATATCGGCAACAGTAGCTTCTACATCCGGACCGATACAATCATCCAATTTCTTAACGGGTTTGCCCAACAACTCTGCCAAATGCTTGCCAACTTCTGTCAAGCGCAATTCTTCTACGACCTTGCCCTTTGGACGACCTAAGTGGCTCATTACAATGACTTTAGCACCATTGTCAATCAAATATTGTAAGGTAGGAAGGGCGGCACGCATACGCGCGTCATCGGTAATTTCACCAGTTTCTTTGTTTCTTGGAACATTAAAGTCTACACGAACTAATACGCGTTTTCCACGCACATTAACGTCTTCAATTGTTTTTTTACCCATGTCTATCCCCCTGATAGTCTAAATTTACACATTTATTATAGCTTATGAGGTGTGTGAAATCTAGGATGATGCCAATAATTTTAACATTTTTGCCGAATTATGATGAAAAATACGCATTTTGTGCAAAATTAATTGCACTACCGCGTTAAATATTTTCGAATATCATCGGAATTGTTGGCATGACGGAGCGCTTCATCTATCGTTACATTGCCATTTTTGACCATTCTAGCCAATCTTTCCTCCAAAATCATCATTCCTTCCAATCGTCCTGCCTCAATAGTATGGGAAAGCTGCACTAGGTCATTGGATTTAATTTGTTGTACCATTGCTGTATTTCTCAATAAAATCTCATAGGCAGCCATATATCCGTCCCCATGGCTATTCACCAATAAACGTTGCGCCACTACCGCTTGCAATACATTTGCCAACTGATAGCGAATAACTTGCTGTTCCTGCGCATCAAAATGATTGACGAAATACTCAACAGCGTCCACCGCCGAGGCAGTATGCATTGTTGCAAACACCAGGTGTCCGCTTTCAGCTAATTTCAATACTGCTCGCATGGTTTCCCTATCAGCAAGCTCACCTACCATAATCACATCTGGATCTAATCGTAGCACCGCTGTTGAACCATCAGCAAAGCTATCTATATCGTTTGGAATCTCGCATTGATGCACAAGCGCCTGCGCTGACTCAAATATATACTCAATCGGTGATTCTAATGTCACAATATGACATGCTCTATTTATGTTAATATTTTCTAACAGAGCAGCCAGCGTGGTTGTTTTTCCGCTACCAGTTGGTCCTGTCACCAACACAAGACCTTGTGTAAGGTTGCTAAGTTTATATATAGCACTTGGCCATCCTAATTCTGACGGCAGCGGGACACGTGTCGGCAAAAAACGAATTGCCATGCATCTTTGCCCGCAAGCATAATATCTTCTTACACGCAAACGCCCCACGTCCGGAAGACTTACCGAAAAATCTTTGACCTTTTCTTTTTCATTCATTACAATAGACATATTGGACATTATTATTTTTTCTATTTGCTGATACTCTTCTATTGAGCAAAGACCTAATGATGTCATTTTCCCCAAGTGGCGAACCTTGGCCTCCGCACCTTCAGTAAGATGCAAATCTGTTGCGCCAAGTCTTGCCGCTTCTTCTAATAAACGCATCCCTTCACAACCTTTCTCCCCAAAGGGGTATTTCTATTATGTCCTTTTTTTATTTTATTATTGGTGCATGTTTTGGAAGCTTTATCCCTTGTTTTGCTGAGCGACGCCACAAAAACATCTCCCAGTTTGAGCGTTCTCATTGCATGAATTGCGGAGCACCCATTGCGCCTGTATATCTCGTTCCTATCTTAGGATATTTTTTCTGCCACGGACGCTGCACCTATTGCCACACGCCGATTCCTAAACTTCTACCTTGCTTAGAAATATTTGGTGGGTTTATTGGCATCGTGTTATCTTACCAAACAAGCAATATCATTCACCTGATAAGCCAATTGCTCATCGCATCAGCACTTCTACTCATGAGCCTTGATGATTACACTACGCAATGGATTCACGACTCAGATTTACTCATCTATAGCATATTTATTCTCTTTGACACTTTTGCGTTCAATCATTTATTTTGGTCTGAACGCATACTTGGCGCATGCATTGTCAGTTTGCCGTTATTGCTAATTCACCGGCGTTTTCCAGACGCCTTAGGTAGTGGCGATATTATATTTATCGCTCTATCCGGTTTTTATCTTGGAATGGTTGATATAACCTACGCTTTTCTCATTGGTATTGTAGCTGCTTTAATCTTTAGCGCTTGGCAAATACTTCAACACAATGCCACCAAAGAAAGTTCGATTCCGCTTATTCCGTTTCTTAGTTTAGGCGTGCTGAGTATGATGATACTTTAATACAAATTTCTAACAGTAATCAGCGTCTTCAGCAAAAAACTGCTTCTTTCTATATAATATCTAAAAATTCTATGTTATAATAGTTACAATCCATTAACTCAGGAGGTATTTCAATGAGACCGACCAAGGAAGCCCTCATTAGACAGGCTTGCAAAAATGTGGAACTGTTAGAGTACCACGTTGTTGATGTGCTCTCAGACGAAACTCTTCAACAACAAACAACATCAAATCCTGATAAGGTTATCTATAGCCTTGTTAACGCCAATCAAGTCGACAGCAAACTTTTCCTAACATCTCATCAATTTACCAACGTTGTCGGCACCGATATTTACATTTATATTGGCAATTCACAAGGGCAAAATGCTTATCAAGCCATACTTGAAGACTTATCACGCGCACGTCGCATAGATGATAAATTGGTCACATTTTTAAAAAATGAATGCAACGACTGTCTTACAGAAATTGATTTGAGGACCGAACTTCCAGAAAAAATTCCTGAAAAAATTGCAACTATTATTGAGCAAGCACCAAATAATTTGACCTATGTTCTCTTAACCGAAAGTCTTATTAACAAAGGGATTGCTGAAATCTTATTTGCAAATGATTTTTCATCTATTGGCGACAGCCACTTATTTATCTACAATAAAAACACTTCTGGTGCACAAATGGTTAATCGACTTGAACAAGAATCATTAACAAATATCTAATTGAAAACTGCCTTTACACAAGCTTGCTGACAGCTGCCAGCAAATTTTGTAAAGGT
>ERZ1034901.814-NODE-814-length-23449-cov-8.889715_pt1 | contig 23449 bp, 11 predicted proteins | sample MGYA00520628_ERZ1034901 | MGnify/ENA primary metagenome ERZ1034901 (study PRJEB33766, sample SAMN09781783) | gut metagenome | biome: gut microbiome | host: Homo sapiens | place: Madagascar | study: EMG produced TPA metagenomics assembly of the PRJNA485056 data set... | reverse complement strand
TCGTCGAGCTGATGCCCAAGTCGGTGCCGTAGCTCGTAGACATCGCGATGATCGTATGCACACCGTCGATGTAGAAGAAAAACGCCAGCATGAACATCATGAGCCTGCGGTCGTGGAAGATCTTCTTGCACGTGCCGACAAGGCCCACTATCGTGTTTTTGAACAGGTGCCCCTCACGCGGCTTATAGTGCGTCTGGTGCACGTCGCGCCAGATGGGAATGCTGAACGCAACCCACCATAGCGCCGTGATTACAAACGAGATGCGGATGCCGTCAAGCTGCCCGATTCCGAAGTTCTCGCCGAACAGCACGAGCACCAGACAGATAATGAACGGCACGCACGACCCAATGTATCCCCAGGCGTACCCCTGAGACGACACCTCGTCGTAGCGCTCGTCGCTCGCCGCGGCGTCGACCAGGAAGGCGTCGTAGAACACGAGCGACGCGTTCAGCATAACCGACGACACCACGTAGATCACGAGGAACACCATCGCGTCGGAGGGAATGCCCATCACGGCGAGGGTCACCGCGCCCGTGCCGATGGTGCCGGCGAGGAACTTCTTCTTGTTGCCCTTCAGATCGGCGAGGCTGCCGAGGAACGGCATGAGCAACGCCAGCACAAGCGAGGCCACCGTCGAGGCGTACCCCCAGGCCACCACGGCCGACGAATTCGGATCGGCAATCGCCGAGAAGTAGATGGGGATAAGCGTGGATGCGAGAAGCACGTAGGCGGAATTGCCCACGTCGTAGAGAACCCAACTGCGCTCGGGTTTCGTCATATGAGTGCGTGCCAACGCAACGCCCTTTCACTCAAAGTTCGGAAAATCCCTGCTCACGCGTCATGGCGGCCTATGTAAAACGTACGCAAAGACGCATGGGGGACGTTAACAAGCCGCTCATCATTGTATATGATGCTTTACTTAGCGACAGTAAAATTCCCGTCAGGGGCTCAAAGGATGGAGTTCAGACTATGCCGGCAATCATCACGCACGACACGTTCGGACAAGACGCCTACGCGCGTCATTTCTCCTCCATCGGCGGAACGAAGGACGAGGCCGAGGCCTTCCTCTTGGGAAACCAAGGGCCCGACCCGCTGTTCTATTCCGTTGCCAATCCCCTGCTCTCGTCGGTCCATCGGCTTGGGAACATCATGCACAAGGAGAAGCCGAACGAGATTCTCATTGCCTTCAAGCAGGCGATCGACGCGCTCGATGAGGCTGATCGCTCCGTCGGGCGCGCCTACGCGCTCGGGTTCTTAGGGCACTACGTGCTCGATTCGACTATGCACCCGCTCGTGTACTTCCACGAGTTCTCGCTCTGCGACGCGGGCGAGCCGGGACTTTCGCGCGCCGACGGCGGAGAGGTGCACGCGGTTATCGAGAGCGAGTACGACGAGATGGTGCTCACCGTGAAGCGCGGCGAAACGGTGGCGACGTTCAATCCTGCCGTGAACATCCTCAAGGGTTCCGACCGCATGCTGCGCATCGTGTCGCACATGTACGCGAACATGGCGTTTTCCGTGTTCGGCAAGATCATCCCTCGAAACGCGTTCGGCAACGCGGTGCACTGCTTCCGCTTGGTGCAGCGCCTCTTCCATTCAGGCTCCGGCGTGAAGCGCGAGGCGATCGCGCGCATCGAGGAGACGGTGCGCCCATACTCGTTCTACCGCGCGATGAGCCACCGCGCAATCCTGGCGGAGACGTGCGCGTACGACAACCGCGAGCGCACCACATGGGAAAACCCCTTCACGCACGAGAAGTCGACCGACAGCTTCTGGGACCGCTACGAGAAGGCGCAGCGGCGCTTCGACGAGGTGAGCGCGCTGTTCGACGCGCCTGATTTCGACATAGCCGCTGCGCGCGCCATCACGCACGACCTCAACTTCTCCGGCGAGCCCGTCGAAGCGAAGCTGCTCTCGGTAGAGTAGATAGCGAAAAGCCCGCGTGATGCGGGCTTTTTCATGTCGTGAATAAATGTAGGATTCTACACGTTTTTCAATAGGATAGTGCTCATGCAGTCGGCGGCGTGCTCGGTGGCATCCGCGCAGTTCTCCATGTGCTCGAAGATGCGCGACCACACCATGACGCGCATGGCGTTTTCGCGCTCGGAGGTGTGCAAATCGCGGATGACGTGCATCAACAGCTGGTCGGCCTCTTCCTCGTAGGTGTTCACCTCGATGATGAGCGACTTGAACTTCTTGGACTTCTTGAAGTTGCGGAAGTCCTCCATGGCTTTGTTGAGCGCCTTGCATTCCTTCTTCAGCAGCTGCGCGAACTCGAGCGCGTCTTTATGCATGAAGTGAACGTCGTACATGTAGAAGCGCTGGATAACCTCTTCGAGCTCGTCGATGATCGTGTCGAGCGCCTGGGCGAGGCCGATGATGTCCTCGCGGTCGATCGGCGTGATGAAATCGGTCGCCACGTTGCGAAAGATGTCGTGGTTGATGTCGTCGCCTTTGTGCTCGATGGCGTGCGCCTTCTCCATCGTTTCCTTGAGGGCCTCGGCGGTGGTGAAGCTCTCGATGGCCTCGATCAGCAGATCGGCCTCGTCGATTGCGAGCTTCGAAAGATCCTCGAACGCACTGAAGTAGTCGTACTTGTGCTTTTTGCCCATACATCGACCCCTTATCGAAAAGCGAGCTAACGAGACGGACGCGAGCCTTGGAGGGCACCCGCGCAATCATTCAAACGTACGGAAAAGCTTAACGTATTTTTCGCGCGGCGCGCGCCGAAAGCCCACTGATTACCGCCGACGAGCATAAGATGGCCCCGAAGCGGCAAGCGGGCCGCCCTTATGCCCAGCGGGTGAAGGTTCGCGTGCGCTCGGCCCCGATGGTGGTTTGCTCGCCATGCCCGGGAAGGATGATCGTCTCGTCGGGCAGAAACGCGAGCTTGCGCATCGACGCGCGCATGTCGTCTGCGCTGCCGCCTGCAAAGTCGGTCCGTCCGACGGTGCCCGCGAATAGCGTGTCTCCCGAAATGAGGACAGGCGCGCCCTCCTCGTGATTGCCGAATTGCGGCACGAGATACCAACACATGCCGCCTTTCGTGTGACCAGGCGTCACCATGACCTTCCACGCCATGTTGCCGATTTCCACGATGTCGCCATCCTCGGCGCAAAAGTCGACGGGGCACACCTCGAAGCTGCGATTCTCGGCGGGAATGGGCTCTTCGCCGCAGATCACCGGCGCGTCGATGGCGGACGCGATCACCGTAGCGCCCGTCAGGCGGCGCAACTCGGCCGCGGCACCCACATGGTCGAAATGGCGATGCGTGAGCACGATGGCATCAACCTCGCGCCCACCGAGGGCGGCCATGATCTCGTTCGCGTCGCACGACGGGTCGACCACCATCGTGCCTTCGCCGTCGGAGATGAAGTACACGTTGTTATCGAGCATCCCCTGCACGAGAAAGCAGACGTCCACGCAGGCGTTTTTCACTTCATGAAGAGACATTTTCAGGAACCTTTCGATTCTACCAGCACGTTTACTTGGGACTCGACGGGTATGCATCACACTCGCGAGAGGCCACCTCCGCTACTTCTTTTTACCGCCCTGACCAGGCAGCATTCGATGCGCGTCGAACACGCCTTCAAGGCCGAGCAGCTTGCGCTGCACCGCGTCGATGAGCGCGATGTCCGACACCTGGAACAAAAAGCGCATCTCGACCATGCCGTCGCGATGCGAGATGGTGTTGCAGGAAAGCACGTTCGCGCCCATGTCGGAAAGCACCACCGTCACGTCGCGCAGAAGATTCATGCGATCGAGCGCCTCGATGTAGATTTCCACCTTATAGGATGTGTTCGACGGCGCGGAGTTTTCCCACTCGACGTCGATGATGCGCTCGGGGTGCTTCATGAGTTCCTCGGCGTTCGGGCAGTCTGCGCGGTGCACCGACACGCCGCGGCCGCGCGTCACGAAGCCCAAAATCTTGTCGCCCGGCACTGGGTTGCAGCAGCGCGACAGGCGCACGAGCACGTCGTCGACGCCCTTAACGACGATGCCGTTCGAGCTGTGCGCCTCACGGCGCTTCGGCGAGATAAGGCTCGTGATCATGGGTGGCATGACGCCGGGGGACGTCTCAGACTGGCCGAGCGCGCTCTCGCTCACGTCCTCGTTGCCGCCGTCGACGAGAAGCTTTAGCAGGCGGTTGCCCACATGCTGCGGGCTTTCTTTGCCCGTGCCGATGTTGACGAGCATGTCATCAGGGCTTTTGTAGCCCATGTGCTCGGAAATCGTCTTGATGGCACGCATCGAGTTGGCGCTCGAGATGCCGATGCCGTGCTTCTTCATCTCGCGCGTCAGGCGGTCACGGCCCTCCTGCAGGTCGTCCGAGCGGCTCGCCTTGCTGAAGAACCCGCGAATCTTGTTGCGCGCCGAGGGCGTCTTCACGATGTTCAGCCAGTCGCGCGAAGGCGTGGCGCTCTTCTGCGTGAGAATCTCCACGCGGTCACCCAGCTGCAGCTCGTAGGTCAGCGGCACGATGGCGCCGTTCACCTTCGCGCCCACGCAATGGTTGCCCACCTCGGTGTGGATGGCGTAAGCGAAATCGACCGGCGTGGAGCCCACCCGCAAGCTCATGACCTCGCCTTTCGGCGTGAACACGAACACTTCGGTCGGCGCTAGGTCAACCTTCAGGTCCTTCAGGAACTCGCGCGAATCCTGCGTCTCGTCCTGCCAGTCGACCATCTGGCGCAGCCATGCCAGCTGCTGGTCGAGCGCGGCGTCGGCCTTCTCGCCCTTTTCCTTGTAACGCCAGTGCGCCGCCACGCCGTATTCGCTTTGGCGGTGCATCTCCTCGGTGCGAATCTGCACCTCAAGCGGCCTGCCAGCTGGGCCGATGACCGTGGTGTGCAGGCTTTGGTACATGTTGAACTTCGGCATGGCGATGTAATCTTTGAACCGCCCGGGCATCGGATGCCACAGCGTGTGCACCGCGCCCAGCGCCGAGTAGCAATCCTTCACCGACTTCACGATGATGCGCACGGCGATGAGGTCGTAAATCTCGGAGAAACCTTTGCCCTTGTTCGCCATCTTCTGGTAGATGGAGTACAAATGCTTCGGGCGGCCCATAATCTGGCAGACGATGCTGACCTTCTGCATCTCATCGTGCAGCGTGTCGATCACTTCGCCCAGGTACTGCTCGCGCTCGGCGCGCGACTCGGTGACCATGCGGCTGACCTGCTTGTACTTGTTGGGCTCGAGGTAGTAGAAGGAAAGGTCCTCAAGCTCCCACTTCACGGAGTTGATACCCAAACGGTGCGCGATGGGGGCGTAAATCTCGAGCGTCTCGCGCGCCTTGAAGATGCGGCGATCTTCCTTCAGAGCGGCGAGCGTGCGCATGTTGTGCAGGCGGTCGGCCAGCTTGATCACGATGACGCGGATGTCTTTGCTCATGGCGACGAACATCTTGCGGATAGTGGCCGCCTGCTTGTCCGACAGGCTTTCCACCTCGATACGCGTGATCTTGGTGACGCCGTCGACGAGTGCCGCCACGTTCTCGTTGAACTCACGCGCGACATCCTCGTAGGTGACGGAGGTGTCTTCGATGGTGTCGTGCAGAAGCGCCGCGCATAGCGTTTCGGCGTCCATGCGCAGGTCAGCCAGGATAATGGCCACTTCAACGGGATGGATGATGTAGGGCTCGCCCGATTTGCGCGTCACGCCCTTGTGCGCTTCGTCGGCGAACTTGAAGGCGCGTTCGAGCATGTCCTTCTCGTCGTCGGTGAGGTAGCCGTCGGTTAAGCGCTGAAGCTCGAAGAAGCGTTCTTCAGGCGTTTCGGTGGTGTGGAATTCGCCCACTTCCGTCGGACGCGGCATGACCGAAAAGCTCTTCTCAGGCGTATGAGCGCGCCCGAGCATAACATCATCAACCGTCTGTTTTTCGGAAGACGACTTGAGCGACTCGCCGAGCATTATCTCGTCATCGTTATGGCGATCGGTGCCCATGTCGGTCCCCCTTTCCCTTAAAGTTAGAATCGTAGTACCTTTATTCTACTCGATTCACCCAAGGGAAAAGAGGTCTTGGAAACAACTGGTCGCACACCACGCACCCCTACCGCAGATGCAGCGGCTTCATTTGCGGGGTGATGGGGCCGGAAACACGCTGCTCGAGGCGCATTCGATCGCAATCGATCACCCATTCGAAGAACGCGTGGAAAATGTCGCGCTCGCCTAAGCCCTCGCGATAGCGCACGCTGTCGGTGAGCTCCACACGGGCTGCGCCTTCCTTCACGCGAACCATGCGCGCGCCTTCGCCCGACGCGTAAGCCACGTGCGTCTCGATAAGCCCCAGCTCGCGGAAGACCGCGACGCCGCATGCCGCCGCCGAGGGCGTGATCTCACAACCTGCGCCGCTCACGATGCGCGCAAGTTCGGCGTCCGTCATCTCGAAGAACTCGCCCGGCGTCCTACGCTGCCAGGCGCGCAGCGCGCGGTATACCTCGGCGAGCACGTCGTGGTTCGGCGTCATTTCCTGCAGAATGCGATCGTTGTGCTTCACGTCCGAACGCCCGAACAGAAGATGGATGCGCGCGTCCTTGCCGTCGCGCCCCGCGCGGCCGCTCATCTGGTTGAACTCGATCTCGTTGTATGGTAGCTGGAAAAGCACGACGTTGCGTATGTCGGGGATGTCCACACCCTCGCCGAACGCCGACGTGGCCACGAGAACCGCGATGGCGCCCGTGCGGAAGAGATCCTCGACGCGCGTGCGCTCGGCGCGCGAGAGGCCTGCGTTGTAGAAGCCGATGAGAGGTGCCATCTGAGGCACACGTTTGCGCAGGTTGCGCGCGAGCGCCACCGACTGCTCGCGCGAGGAAACGTAGATGACGCTCTTCTCGCCCTGCGCGACGAGCGTCGCCAGATAGTCGCCGCGGTTGCGCAGGTTGCGTTGATCGATTACATGAAGGTTCGTGCGCATGGTGTCGTCCACCACGTGCCCCGCCACGGGAAGCACGCGATCGATGTCGTTGGTGATCGCCTCGTCCGACGTCGCCGTGAGCGCGAGCACAACCGGGTTACCCAGCTTCTCGATCACACCCCCGAGCTGCGCGTATGCCGGGCGGTGCCCTGCGCGCGAAAGCCCGATGTGGTGCGCCTCGTCCACCACGACGAAGCCGATGCGGCCCGCTTCCGCGAACTCGGGAGCGTGGCACACGAGAAACTCCGGCGTGGTGAGCACGATGTCGACCGAGCCGTCGGCAAGACCCGCAAACGTTTGGCGGCGCTCGTCGGGCGTGCTTTCGCCCGTGAGTGTGCAGGCGTTGATGCCGAAAGGCGCGAGCGCCTCGTTGATGTGGAAGGCCTGATCGGCGATGAGCGCGCGCAGCGGGTACACGAACAGACTCGCCGTATGGTGCGCGAGCGCCTCGCATGCCGCATGGACTTGGAAGGTGAGCGACTTGCCGCGCCCCGTCGCCATGACGGCGAGCACCGAGTTGCCGGCGCGCAGGCTCGAGAGCACCACGCGCTGCGACTTGTGCAGCTCGCGATCGCCGATGATCGCCCGCACGACGTCAGCTTCGAGCTCGTCGGGGTCGTTCTTCGCCTTTTCCTCCCAAAGCGCGCGGTTCTTCTCGCGCTGCGCCTCGTACGCCTCGATATCCTCGGGGCTCTCGCAGCAGTCCTCGCAAAGCTCCGCGTCGCTCGTGGCGTACAGGTCGGCCGCGAACGACAGGTTCTCCGGCTCCAGGCACGCCTCGAGCGCGGGGCAGGTGCGCGCGGGCGTGATGGATTGCAACATGGCCTTCACCGATTTTCGGCCGCGCCAGGTGTCGATTTCCACCTGGAATGCCGCGTTCACCACGCTGTCGGTGGCCATGAGCATGTCGATGTCGGTGCAATGGAACATGATACCCGAAAGCGACGAGCGGCCATTAGTAAGCGTGCAGGAGAAGTGGTTCTTCTCGGCGCCGACGGCGCGGCAATGGGTGAGCAGCACGTCGCGCGCGAGGAAGCACGGCGTCGGGTTCTCCTGTCCGAAAGGAGCGACCTGCTTGAGCGCGCCCACCGTGTCGAGCGTGAGCTCGTCGAGATCGACGCAGGCGTCGATCTCGATCAGCGGGTGGAAGTCGTCCTCGGGCAGCTTATCGAGGTAGGCGCACAGCGCCTCGGCGAACGCGGGGATGTCCTTCGTCTTTAGGGTGACGCCCACGGCTGCCTCATGCCCGCCGAAGCGAACGAGCAGGTCGGACGCCGATTCAACCGCGGCGAACAAGTTCACGCGACCAACGCTTCTCCCCGACCCGCGTGCCTCGTCGCCGTCGATGGTCATAAGGATGCACGGCACGCCGTAGATGCCGACGAGCCGGCTCGCGACGATGCCCTTCACGCCCTCGTGCCAGCCCTCGCCCGCAACGACGAGCGCGCGCTGGCCGTGGTAGATTTCCGCGGCCTGGACCTTCGCGATCTCGGAGAGCTCCGCCTCGATGGCGCGGCGCTGGTCGTTTAGGCCCTCGAGCTCGCTCGCCAAGCGATACGCCTCGTCGAAGTCGTCGGACATAAGCAGGTTGAGCGCTAAGTCGGCGTTGCCCATGCGCCCCGCCGCGTTGAGGCGCGGAATGAGCGAGAAACTTAAATTTGTGCTGGTGAGCGGCTTGTCGGACGCGCCCGAGGTTTCGAGCAGCGCGGCGATGCACGGACGCGGCGCCTTGTTCATCATCTTGATGCCCTCGATGACGAGCGGACGGTTCTCGCCGAGCATCGGCATGAGGTCGGCCACCGTGCCGAGCGTCGCGAAATCGACGAAATCGCGCCAGAGATATGGTTTGCCGAAGCGGCCGCCGAGCGCCTGCACGAGCTTCAGCGCGACGCCCGCGCCGGCGAGCACGCAGCTCGGGCAGTCGGGGTCGATCTTGGGGTCCGCCACGGGAACGCCCTCGGGGACAAGCTCCGTCGGCTCGTGGTGATCGGTGATCGCAACGTCGATCCCCGCCGCCTGCACGAGCTTGGCCTCGGCCTTGCAGGCGATGCCGCAGTCGACCGTCACAAGGAAATCGGGGGCATAGGTTTTCACGCGCTCGAGTGCGGAGGCAGTGATGCCGTAGCCTTCCTCGAAGCGCTTCGGGATGAACGGCACCGCGTCAACCCCGAGTTCGCGCAGGCCACGGGTAAGAATCGTCGTGGCGGAGATGCCGTCGAGGTCGAAGTCGCCGAACACGAGGATGCGGCGGCCCTTGCGGATGGCGTCCTCAAGCGCGCTGACGACGTCCCCTAGGCCGGGAATCGTGTAGGGGTCGAGCCAATCGTGTTTGAACGACGGGTACAGAAACGCTCGCGCCGCCTTCGGCGTATCGATGCCGCGGCCGACGAGCGTCGCTGCGACGAAACGCGGCAGGTCAAGCTCGCGCTGCAGAACCGACACCATACGGCCCGACGCGCGCCGGATGTTGAATTGGGCTGACATGGAAATCTACCTCGAAACATGCTTTGTTTTCTTTTTTTCGAGGGGTATTTTCCCACAACAACCGCACGGTGTCACAACACGCGGCAATCTTGCAAGGCAGACGGCCGACGCGCCGCCCGTTAAGGCGAAAGAATGCGCCCAAGCGAAGTAAAGGACGCGTAAAGTTTTTCCGATTGTTCGGGGCGCTACGCTAGGATGGGGTGGAAGCGAGCTTAACAGGAAACGGATAGCACTATGGCAAACTACGGCGTAATCGATTTGGGATCGAACTCTGTGCGCCTCGTGATTTTCGACGTGCGGGACGGCACGGGCAAAAAGAAGCCAGTCACCAGCAAAGACTTCAGAAGCATCATCAACGACAAGGTGATGGCGGGGCTTTCCGCCTACGTGGAGGCGGGCGAGTTCACCCCCGAGGGAGTCGCGTGCGCCACAGGCGTGCTCGCCGGGCACCTGAAACGCGCGCGCTATTTCAACTGCGTGCGCACTGACATCTTCGCCACCGCCGTGCTGCGCAACTGCGCGAACTCTCGCGCCGCCATCCGCAAGATCGAAGCCGCCATCGGGGCGCCCGTGAACCTGCTTTCCGCGCGCGACGAGGCGCACCTGAGCTTCGTCGGCGCCTCGTGCGACCGCGTCATCGACGAGGGCACCGTCGTCGACCTCGGCGGCGGATCGTGCGAGCTCACCCGCGTCAAAGGCGGGCGCGACTTCGACGACGTGAGCATCGGGCAGGGCTCGCTTTCCTCCTACGCGAACTTCGTGGAATTCGTCATCCCGCAGGCGCGCGAGGTGGAGGCCATCGAGCACGCGTTTTTGGAACGCATCGTTGACGCATCAGTTGAACTGGGAAAATATCGCGCAGATACGCTTTTTGGCGTCGGGGGAAGCGCCCGCGCCGCCGCAAAGCTCTACGCCCAGCTGCACGGCGACCCCTGCCGCCCGAAGACGCTCACGCCCGCCCACTTCGACGCCCTGCTCGATCTGCTCGTGAACGACCCAGCCACGTTCTCGCACTATGCAGCACGCGCCGTGCCTGAACGCGTCCATACCGTCGGGCCAGGCTGCGTCATCCTTTCAACCCTCATGCGCAAGCTCAGCGCCCGCAACCTGGAAATCTGCAAGCGCGGCGTGCGCGAAGGCTATCTCATCGAACGCATGCTGGACAATACGCCTTGCTCAAGGGTAAAGGCTCAGTAACGCTTTCTTCTTCCAAACCCGCAACGCGCTATCATGGAAGGTAGCGCGAAGAACGAGTCATCATGCACATCAAGGAGGCTCTGCATGTCTAACGGCAATCCCACCTCGTCGGACCAGGTCATTCCCGCAGCGGGCAATCCCGCGCCATACCTGCAGAACCGCGAGCTTTCCTGGCTCGCCTTCAACGAGCGCGTGCTCGAGCAGGGCGCCGACGAGTCGGTCCCCCTGCTGCAGCGTCTGAACTTCATCTCCATCTTCTGGAGCAACTTGCAGGAGTTCTTCATGGTGCGCGTCGGCAGCCTGACCGACTTGTCGCTCGTGAAGAAGCACATCGTCGACTCCAAGTCCAACATGACGCCCTCCGAGCAGCTTCGCGCCATCTACCTGCGCTGCCACGAGCTCTACCCCGCCTACGAGCGCACCTTTGAGCAGGTTCGCTCGCTTCTGCGCGAGGTAGGCGTCACCCATGTCCGCCCCGATGAGCTCACCGCCGAGCAGCGCGCGTTTCTCGCCGAATACGCCGAGGTCAACGTGACGCCATTCCTCTCTCCGCAGATCATCAACGCGCGCCACCCCTTCCCGCACCTCGAAAACGGAGCGCTCTACATCGTCGTGCGCCTCGACGAGGAGGCCGACAACGCGTCGGTCGCGAGCAAGGAGAGCGCCGACCGCAAGAAGAAGGGCAAGAAGGGGAAGAAAGGCAAGGGGAAGGCGGAAAAGGAAATCGCGAAGAGCGCCTCCCTCTCGCAGAACGTCGGCGCCGAGGGAACCATGCTTGGGCTCATCCCCCTGCCGCGACAGTGCGCACGCGTCGTGAAGCTGCCGGGCGAGGGCTTTCAGTTCATCCTGCTCGAACATGTCGTGGAAATGGTCGCTGAACAGGTATTTTCCATGTACACCGTGAAGCACACGAACGTCATCTGCGTCACGCGCAACGCCGACATCGACGCGTCGGAATCCACCGACGAGAACGACGAGGACTACCGCGAGCACATGAAGCGCATCCTGAAGAAGCGCGCGCGCCTGGCGCCCGTGCGCCTGGAAAGCGAGCGCGAGCTCTCCGACACGCTCGAGCCGCTGCTGCTCGACCGCTTGAACCTGAAGAAGCATCAGGTGTTCACGACGTCGGTGCCGCTCGACTTGAGCTTCACCTGGGGTTTGTCGTCGCATCTCACCGAAAAGCAGCGCGCAGCGCTCACTTACCCCCCGTTCACGCCCCAATGGCCGGCATGCCTCGACCGCAAGCGCCCCATCATGGACCAGGTCACGGCGGGCGGCGACGTGCTGCTTTCCTACCCCTACGAGAGCATGGACCCGTTCGTGCAGCTTCTGCGCGAGGCATCGCGCGACCCGCGCGTCATCTCGATCAAGATCACGCTCTACCGCCTGGCCAGCCAGTCGCATCTCGCCGAGGCGCTCATCGACGCCGCCGAGAACGGCAAGGAGGTCACCGCGCTGTTCGAGCTGCGCGCCCGCTTCGACGAGAGTAACAACATCGAGTGGTCGCAGCGCTTTGAGCAGGCCGGATGCAACGTCATCTACGGTTTCCGCGACTACAAGGTGCACAGCAAGATCTGCTGCATCACCCGCCAAACCGACGACGGCATCCAGCACATCACGCAGCTCGGCACGGGCAATTACAACGAGAAGACGGCGAAGCTCTACACCGACCTGTCGCTCATCACGACGAGCCCCACGATCGGCCGCGATGCGATGGAGTTCTTCCGCAACATGGCGCTCGAGAACGTCTCGGACAACTACGACGTGCTGTGGGTTGCACCCCTGCAGGTGAAGCCGCTCATCCTGAAGAACATCGACCATCAGATCGAGCTGGCGCGCCGCGGCGAGCCGTGCGGGCTGTTCTTCAAGACGAACTCGGTCACCGACAAGGAGATCATCGACAAGATCGCCGAAGCATCGCAGGCGGGCGTGAAGACCGTCATGCTCGTTCGCGGGATATCGTGCCTGGTGCCGGGCGTGGAAGGCTATACGGAGAACGTGCGTGTCGTGTCCATCGTTGGGCGCATGCTCGAGCATAGCCGCATCTACGGATTCGGCCCGCGCGCGAACATGAAGGTTTACCTGGCAAGCGCCGACCTTATGACGCGCAACATGGACAAGCGCGTGGAAATCGCCTGGCCCGTGCTCGATGAGAAGCTGCGCGACCGCATTTTGGCCTACATCGACGTCTCGCTTTCCGACACGGCGAAGCTGCGCGAGCTGCTTCCCAACCGCCGCTACACGCCGCTTGGGTTCTTCGCGCAGGTCAGCCCCGAGGGCAAGACGATCAGGTTCGACTCGCAGGCGCATTTCATGGAAGAGGCGCGCCTGAGACTGCGCGAGAGCACCGAGGTGGAAGTCGAGCGCGAGGTGGAGAAGCGCGAGGTGGTCGTGGCTGCTGAACCCGCGAGCGCTGGAGCAACGGCGACGATTGCAAGCGTGGACGCCCCCGCGGCGACGACGAGTGCGGGCGATCCCACGGCGACGGTGAATGCAACGAACGTCTCCGCTCCCGACGACGCGGCTAGCGAAGCTGCTCTCGTAGATGCGACGAGCACCAGCGAGCCAGCGCTTGAGCCCGACGCCATCGAGCCCGCCGAAAAAGCGACGACCACGGCGATTTTGCCCCACATCGAGCAACCGTCGCACAAGCCAAGCCTGCTCGTGCGCGCACTTGCCGCAGCCATTCGCTTCTCTAACCGAAAGAAGTAACAAGGACAGTCGTCCCAAAGATGGAGCAGGTCACCCGCAGGAAGAGGTCAGCCAGGTTCCTTCGAAAAAGAGATGACTAGCCCCCGTCCGCGGGAACGAAAAGACAGGGTACGAAACCGAAACCGCCTCCCATCTCTCATAAATCGAGAAATGGGAGGCGGTTCAAGGGTAGCAGAAAGGCGTTTTGCACCATTCTCCTTCAGCCTTGCTGCATGTGAGCGTCGAGCGAGTTGTCGGGGAGCAAGCCGGTGAGTTGGTGGTCAATCGGAAGAGTTATGCGCTCCTGTTTTCGCCCCTTGCCCTCAAGGGAAAATCGCGACCAGGCCTTTCGCTGGCAAGGATGTCCCAACCGACCTCCAGGAACAAGAAAACGCCGATTTTCTGCGACCAAAATGTCGCACAACTCTTCCAATTGACCACCAACTGCATGTTCTGCTCGTATTCAAGGGCCCAACGCTCGACGGGACGCCCCGCGAGCCCGCGCGCACCGCAGGCCGCTCGCAATACCGCTGGCCTCGCGCCCGCAAACCCAGCGAGCACATACAGGAGCAGCATCCCGCGAGCCTGCCAGACCACCGGCGTCCGGGCACCCACACGCCGGGTTAGCGGACACGGGCAACCCCGAGCGCCAGGCTCGCGGGCGACGGGCACGGGGCGCGTGGGCGAGCTCGCACCCCGAGGGCCGCCCCCCGCGCGCTACAGCATCGAGAGCAGGTCTTCGTCGGTTGGGTTGTCGAGGGCGTCAATCAGGTCGCGCACCTCAGTGAGCTGGCCTTCCACCTCGGAAAGCCGCGTCTGCAGACGCTCCTTCTCCGAGCGGGCGAACACGCCTAGGTTCGCAATCTGCTTGCGAAGGTCATCCTCTTCGGCAACGAGGCGCTTCCCGTCGGCCATGAGCTCCTCACGATCCGCCTCGTGCTCCTGCTGAAACGCCGTCGAAAGCCGCGAGCGCTCGTTTTTCAGCACGACGCCCGCCGATGCCGCGACTTCCTGCGTGAACGCCTCGGGGAAGCGTTTCACGACACTCTCGGGGATCAGAGCCGCGTCCAGGTTCACGCACCCGCGAAACGCGCGCGGGCCGATTTCCTCGATACTCTCGGGAATCGAGATCTCGCGAAGTTTCTCGCAACCCGAAAAGGCCTCTTCCTCGATCGATTTTATCGTGTCGGGCAAATCGATTCGCGCAAGCTCAGTGCAATTCGCGAACGCTCGGCGGCCGATGGATTCCAAAGACCCCAACTGCACTTCGACAAGCGACGCACAGCGCTGAAACGCATAACGGCAAAGGGTTGCGACCCCTGGCGCGCTCACGCGCGAAAGCGAGGTCGCACCCTGAAACGCTGCATCATCGATACAGGTCAACGCATCGGAAAACGCAATCTCGCCCAGCGAGGTGCAATGTTGGAACGCGCGCTTGCCGACGGAGGTCACATCCCCCGGGAAATCCACTTCCGCAAGGTTTCGGCAGCCGTCGAATGCGGCATCTCCCACGCGCACGAGGTTTTCCGAAGCGCGAATGGAGCGCACCTCGTTCGTGAAGCGGAATGCCTTCTCGCCGATTGTCACCACCTCGTCGGGCAGCACGATGTCGACGCGCCCGTCCGGCTCGTCCGGGGTAAACTTCTCAATCAGCACCTCGTAGGCCATGCGTCCCCCTCACTTTGCGCGCATCGCGTAAATAGAGAACCGTCGCCCCCGCTACCAGGGACGACGGAAAAACAACTAGATTTCCGCCTCGACGACGGCGGCAATCGCCTCGGCGTGGGCCTTGGCCGCAGCAGCATCTTCCGCCTCGACCATCACACGCACCACCGGCTCCGTACCGCTCGGGCGCAAAAGCACGCGACCCGTGTCGCCGAGCACCGCTTCGGCCTTGGCGACGGCGTTCGCAATCGCCTCATTGCCCTCGACCGCATGCTTGTCGCGCACGCGCACGTTGATGAGCGTCTGCGGGTACTTCTTCATGATGGAAACCACGTCGGCCACCGGCATATCCGCGCGCTTCACCGCCGCGAGGAATTGGCAGGCTGTCATAAGGCCGTCACCCGTGGAGTTATGCTCAAGCAGAATCATGTGTCCCGATTGCTCGCCGCCGATGGCGTAGCCCTTCGCGCGCATCTCCTCGAGCACGTAGCGATCGCCCACCTTCGTCTGGACGACGGTGATGCCGTTGTTGCGCATCGCGTGGACGAACCCGAGGTTGCACATGACGGTGGAAACCACGGTGTCCTCGGGCAGGCACCCGCGGCGCTTCATGTCGAGCGCGCACACGGCCTCGACCATGTCGCCGTCGATCTCGGTGCCGTCGGGCGTCATGAGCATCACGCGGTCGGCATCGCCGTCGTGCGCTACGCCGACGTCCGCGCCGCTCTCGCGCATGAGCTGGGCAAGCGGCTCAAGATGGGTGGATCCGCAGTTCACGTTGATGTCGGTGCCGTCGAAATCCTCGTTGATCGCGATGACATCCGCGCCCAGGCGGCGAAAGGCCTCAGCACTCGTGAGCGACGAGGCGCCGTGCCCCGTGTCGAGCGCGATGCGCATACCCGCAAAGTCGACGCCCTGCGCGCGAACGCTCTGCACCGCATGCTCGATGTAGATCTCGCAGGCCTCATCGACGGGAAGGGCAACGCCCACCTCGTCGCCGGGAAGCATCGCGACGGCGTCTTCTCCGTCCGCACCCTCCTCGGCTCGAGTCGCAGCGCCCTCGAGACCACCCTGTTTGATGAACTCCTCGATCTTATCTTCCACCTCGTCGGGAAGCTTGAATCCCTCTGCATCGAAGAGCTTGATGCCGTTGTACTCCGGCGGGTTGTGCGAAGCGGAGATCACCGCGCCGCCGTCGGCATGCAGCTCGCGGACGAGCAGCGCCACGGCCGGCGTCGGGATGATGCCCACCGCAAGCTCGGTGCCGCCCGCGCTCATGATGCCCGCGGCGAGCGCGGATTCAAGCATATCGCCCGACAGGCGAGTGTCTTTGCCGACCACGATGTTCTTGCCGAGGAACCTCACCGCAGCCTGTCCCAATCGATAGGCGAGTTCGCAGGTAAGCTCAGTGTTCGCGACCCCGCGGACACCGTCGGTGCCAAATAGACGTGCCATAGACTATTTTCCCCTTTTAACGTGGCCTTCTTTGAGGCGAACCGCCCCCGAAGGTCGCTCTTCGTCGGTCATACGTTCGTTGAGCTCGGCAGCGAACTCGTCAAGGTCGATGCCGTAGCGCTCGAGCACAACGAGAAGATGATACACCACGTCGGCCGCCTCATAGCGAAGGTGGTCGATGCATGCATCAACGCGCTCGCCCGCGACAGCGACCAGTGATTCATGGCCGCGCGCATGGTGCTCCATAGCCCGCAGCATCACGAGCTCGGACTCGACGTCCTTGGCGGCGAGACCCACTTCCCCAGCCTCTTCCATCACCTTCTTGAGCGGCTTGTCGACCGGCCCATAGAGAAGCTGGTGAGTATAGCTTTCTTCGCCCGCCTCGCGACGCGCGCGAATCGTCGCAGCGAGCGCTTCAATCGTGGCTGCGATCTGCGAAGACGGCGGCAGCTCGCCTTCGGGGACATACGTTTTCTCAGACATATGCGCCTTTCCTTGACCTGGCGCCTCATTCGGATTGCGAGGGGGGCAATCCCCCTATTCGTGAGGCACCCTTGTCCTGCACGGGAAATGACGAGAGGCCCCGAGGCACCCAGAATCGCCCGTGCGCACGCTTGCGTACTTGAAAGGTACGCGCCGCGATGCGCAGGGGCAAAGCTGAGCGCCTCAGGGCCTCACAGCGTCAAGTGGACCCGCCGCCCGTGGGGGCGGCGGAGCGATTATTCCTCGTCCTCGTCCTCGTCGGAATTTTCCTCGTCATCGGCGTGCTTCAAGCTGAAGCCGAAGTTGCCGACCGACCCGAGCAGCTCGTCGAGCTCCTCGAGATTGCGATGGTAGCTGCGCGGGGGCAGCGCCTCTCCGAGCATGTCCTCGCCTTCCGTGTTGAACGTCGCCGGCTCGTCGCCGCCGATGAGGATGTTGTCATCGGGGCTGAACACCATGTCGAGCAGCTGGCTCATATCGTCGGAAGACGCCGACAGGTCGTCCTCGATGACGTAGAGCAGGTTGTGCTCCTTCAGGCCTTCCTTGAGCTCTTCGATCGCCTTCACGCCGATGCCTTCAATGCGAAGGAGGTCTTCTTCGGTATGGCCCACCAGATCGGCCACGGTCTCGATGCCCGCCTCGCTGAACTTGTTTGCCCAACGCTGGGAAACTCCCAGGTCATCGTAGATGTAGAGGCGTGCCTCCTCGTCGGTAAGCTGCGGCCCGCGATGCCCGAGCGAAAGACCCGAGTAGTAGTTGCCATAGCTCGATCCCATGGAGTTTAGGTATCCGTCGCCGTCGAGCGACCAATCCTGCGGCTGGGGCAGAAGCTCCTCCACCTCGCGCAGCGCGTCGGGCGCGGTGTCGGGCAGCGCATCGCCCACGACCTTGCTCGTCGGGCGACCCTTGTAGGTGAGCCCCACCTCGCGGTAGCGCTTGAGGCCGGTACCGGCGGGAATCGGCTTGCCGATGATGACATTCTCCTTGAGGCCTGCCAAGTGATCAATCTTGCCCTCGATGGCCGCGTCGGTGAGAACCTTAGTGGTCTCTTGGAACGAAGCGGCCGACAGGAACGAGTCGGTGGCAAGCGATGCCTTGGTGATGCCCAAAAGCAGCGGCTGACCGACCGGCGGGTTCTTGCCCTCGGCGATAAGCGCATTCGCCTCGTTCTCGAACTCGTAGCGGTTGACCTGGCGGCCCGGGAGGAACTCGGAATCGCCGGCGTCAAGCACGGCCACCTTGCGCAGCATCTGGCGCGCGATGACCTCGATGTGCTTGTCGTTGATGTCTACACCCTGGGACACGTACACGCCCTGAACCTGGCCGACGATGTAGCGAAGCGTCGTGTTCGGGTCGGTCAGGCGCAGCAGGTCGTGCGGGTTCACCGAACCCTTGGTGAGCTGCTGGCCAACCTTGACCTCACCGCCGTCGACCACGCCCGGATAGAGCGTCGCGCGCGCGGAAACAACGTACTCGCGGAAGTTGCCTTCCTGATCGTGGATCGTGAGCGTCTTGGACGTCTTGTCGGCAGCGACCTGCAACGTGCCGGAAATCTCGGCGAGCACGGCCTGGCCCTTCGGCTTGCGTGCCTCGAAAAGTTCCTGAACACGCGGAAGACCCTGCGTGATGTCGTCGCCTGCGACGCCGCCGGCGTGGAAGGTGCGCATCGTAAGCTGCGTACCCGGCTCACCGATAGACTGAGCTGCGATGATGCCGACCGCCGTGCCGATGTTGACCGGGCGCGCCGTGGCGAGGTCCCAGCCGTAGCACTTCTGGCAAACGCCGTGCTCGGCGTGGCAGGTCATGACCGTGCGGATAACGACTTCCTCAATGCCCGCCGCGTCCATTTCTGCGAGCTGATCCATCGAGGTGATGTAGTTGTCGCCCTCGAGCACGACCGCGCCGTCGGAGCCCACAGCGGACTCGAGCAAGCAGCGGCCGATGAGGTTCTCATCGAGCTCGCCCTTCTCGTTGTGCAGCGGGTAGGGCACGCCCTCGGTGGTGCCGCAGTCGATTTCGCGGACGATGACGTCCTGAGCGACGTCGACGAGACGGCGCGTGAGGTAGCCGGAGTCGGCGGTGCGGAGCGCCGTGTCGGCCATACCCTTTCGGGTGCCGTGCGTGGAGATGAAGTACTCCAACACCGACAGGCCTTCACGGAAGTTCGACTTAACCGGAATGTCAATCGTCTGGCCCTTCGTGTCGGCCATGAGGCCGCGCATGCCAGCGAGCTGGCGAATCTGCTTGATGTTACCGCGAGCACCGGAGTCGGCCATCATGTAGATGGGGTTGTAGTGATCGAAGTTGGCAGACATCGCGTCGCCGACCTTCTCGTTCGCATCGGTCCAGATGTCGACAACCTGCTTGTGGCGCTCTTCGGGGCTCATGAGACCCATCTCGTAATCTTCGTCGATGGCCTCGACCTTACCCTCGGCCTCGCTCAGGATTTCCTGCTTGTTCGGCGGCACCGTCGCGTCGTAGACGGAAACGGTGATGCCGGCAAGCGTGGCGTAATGGAAGCCCGTCGCCTTCAGGCCGTCGAGGATCGGCGGCACGTCGGCGAGCTCGTAGCGATTGCACACGTCCTCGACAAGGCGGCCGATTTCCTTCTTGTTCATCTGGTAGTTCATGAACGGGTAATCGTCCGGGAACACGTCGTTGAAGATGATGCGACCGATAGTCGTCTGAAGACGCGTGCCGGCCTTGTGCTCCTCGTAGGTGTGGAACGCGGTGGCAACCTGGGTGTCCTTCGAGAGGCGAACCCAAATCTTGGCCTGCAGATCGACATCGGCATGAGCGTCGTGCGCGTTCACGGCGTCCGCGAAGTTCACGAACGTGCGGCCCTCGCCCGGGAAGTTGTCACGAGCGGCGGTCAGGTAGTACACGCCGATGATCATGTCCTGCGTCGGTACGGTCAGAGGACGGCCGTGAGCAGGGGATTTGATGTTGTTGGCGGAAAGCATGAGCACGCGAGCCTCAGCCTGCGCCTCAGCGCCCAAAGGAACGTGCACAGCCATCTGGTCGCCGTCGAAGTCGGCGTTGAACGCCGTGCAGACGAGCGGATGGAGCTTGATGGCCTTGCCCTCGACGAGCACCGGCTCGAACGCCTGGATGCCCAGACGGTGAAGCGTAGGTGCGCGGTTCAAGAGCACGGGATGCTCGACGATGACTTCCTCGAGCACGTCCCACACGTAGCTCGCGCCGCGGTCGACCGCGCGCTTAGCAGCCTTGATGTTGGCGGCGTATTCGAGCTCGACCAGGCGCTTCATGACGAAGGGCTTGAACAGCTCGAGCGCCATCTGCTGCGGCAGGCCGCACTGGTGCAGCTTCAGCGACGGGCCGACGACGATAACCGAACGGCCGGAGTAGTCGACGCGCTTGCCGAGCAGGTTCTGACGGAAGCGGCCCTGCTTGCCCTTGAGCATGTCGGAGAGCGACTTGAGCGGACGATTGCCCGGGCCCGTGACGGGGCGGCCGCGGCGGCCGTTGTCGAAGAGGCTGTCGACGGCCTCCTGGAGCATGCGCTTCTCGTTGTTCACGATGATCTCGGGAGCGCCGAGGTCGAGCAGGCGCTTCAAGCGGTTGTTGCGGTTGATCACGCGACGGTACAGGTCGTTAAGGTCCGACGTCGCGAAGCGACCGCCGTCGAGCTGCACCATCGGGCGCAGATCGGGCGGGATGACCGGGATGACATCCAAGATCATGTCGGAGGGCTTGTTGGTGGACTTCAGGAACGCGTCGACCACCTTCAAGCGCTTGATGGCCTTCGCGCGCTTCTGGCCCTTGCCGTTGGCGATGGTGTCGCGCAGCTCTTCGGCGGCTTTATCGAGGTCCATCGCGTCGAGCAGGTCACGTACCGCCTCGGCGCCCATGCCGCCGGTGAAGTAGCTCTTGTAATTCATGCGCATCTCGCGGTAGAGCGCCTCGTCGGGAACGAGCTGCTTGGGCTCGATCTTCATGAACGCCTCGAAGGCGTCCTGGCGAAGCTGCTTGCGCTCGATAAACTCCTCGTGGATGTCGGCAATCTCGGCCTCGACCTCTTCGGGGGTCATGCGCTCGTCCTCGTCGACCTCGTCGACGAAGTCGTCGTCCTCCGGCACGTAGTCGGTGCCCAGGCGGCGCGTCGCCTCGATGAGGCGGTCGCGCTCGGCATCGAGCTCGTCAAGGTCGCTCGCGAGCTCGTCGCGCAGAAGGTCGGCGTCCTCGTCGCGGCCTTCCTTGTCGACCGAAGTGATGATGGAGCTGGCGAAGTACAGCACCTTCTCCAGTTCCTTCGGCGGGATGTCGAGCAGGTAGCCAAGGCGGCTCGGGCTGCCCTTGAAGTACCAAATATGGGACACAGGAGCAGCGAGCTCGATGTGGCCCATGCGCTCGCGGCGAACCTTGCTGCGCGTCACCTCGACGCCGCAGCGCTCGCAGACGATGCCCTTGAAGCGAACGCGCTTGTACTTGCCGCAGGCGCACTCCCAATCCTTGGTAGGACCGAAGATCTTCTCGCAGTACAGGCCGTCCTTTTCAGGCTTGAGCGTGCGGTAGTTGATGGTCTCGGGCTTCTTGACCTCGCCGTGCGACCAGCTGCGGATATCGTCGGCGCTCGCGAGGGAGATGCGAAGCGCGTCGAAGTTGTTCACGTCGAATTCTGCCGTCATCTCTTACTCCTCTCCACCGATAAGGTCGTTGGTCGTATCGTCATTTGATGAATCGCCCATCAATTCTCCCAGTTCAGCTGCGATGTCATCGAGAGCCTTGTCGGACTCTTCCTCGGTAAGCTTCGCGTCCGCGGCAATCGCGTCGAACAGCGCCTGATCCGAGTCGTCGTCCCTCTTCTCAACGACGCCTTCGTCCTCGCTGATCGGCTGCATGTCGTGGCCCTCGAGCTCGATGTTCAAGCACAGCGACTTCATTTCCTTCACGAGAACCTTGAAGCTCTCCGGCACCTCCGCGGGCGGGATGTTCTCGCCCTTGACGATGGCCTCGTAAGACTTCACGCGGCCGGCGGTGTCGTCGGACTTCACGGTCAAAATCTCCTGCAGCACGTTGGAAGCGCCGTACGCGTAGAGCGCCCACACTTCCATCTCGCCGAAGCGCTGGCCGCCGAACTGGGCCTTGCCGCCGAGGGGCTGCTGGGTAATCAGGCTGTAGGGGCCGGTCGAGCGGGCGTGGATCTTGTCGTCGACCATGTGGCCCAACTTCAGGATGTAGGTCTGGCCGACGGTGATCGGCTCGCGGAACTTCTCGCCCGTGCGGCCGTCGTAGAGCCAAGTCTTGCCGGTACGGGACAGCTGCGGCACGAACTCGTCGCGCGCGAGGTCGCCGTACTTGGCGTGGTTGATGTTGATGAGGTTCCTGTTCGCATGCTCGATGGCGTCGGAGATTTCCTCCTCGGTGGCGCCGTCGAAGACCGGCGTCGCCACGTACTGCGGGCCGGCCACCGGCTTGTCGGTGTCCTCGTCGGACCAACCCCATTTGGCGGCCCAGCCGAGGTGGTTCTCAAGCAGCTGGCCGACGTTCATACGGGAAGGAACGCCGAGCGGGTTGAGCATAACGTCGATCGGGGTGCCGTCGGCGAGGTAGGGCATGTCCTCCACCGGAAGCACGCGGGAGATGACGCCCTTGTTGCCGTGGCGGCCGGAAAGCTTGTCGCCCTGCTGGACCTTGCGCTTCTGGGCCACGAAGATGCGGATGAGCTCGTTCACGCCGGGGGCCAGCTCGTCGCCGGCGGCGCGGCTGAAGCGATGGATGCCGATCACACGGCCGCCGGAGCCGTGGGGCACCTTAAGCGACGTGTCGCGGACCTCGCGAGCCTTCTCGCCGAAGATGGCGCGCAGAAGGCGCTCTTCAGCGGTGAGCTCGGTTTCGCCCTTCGGGGTGACCTTGCCCACGAGCACGTCGCCCGGGAACACCTCGGCGCCCACGCGGATGATGCCGTCGGCATCGAGGTCGGCCGTCATGTCCTCGGACATATTCGGAATCTCGCGGGTGATTTCCTCGGGGCCGAGCTTGGTGTCGCGCGCGTCGACCTCGTACTCGGAGATGTGGATGGACGTGAGGAGGTCTTCGGCAACCACGCGCTCGGACACGATGATGGCGTCCTCGTAGTTGTAGCCTTCCCACGGCATGTAGGCGACCATAAGGTTCTGGCCAAGCGCCAGCTCGCCGCCGTCGCAGGACGGGCCGTCGGCGAGCACGTCACCGGCATGGACCTCGTCGCCCTTGCGGACGATCGGGCGATGGTTGATGCAACCGGACTGGTTGGAGCGCTGGAACTTGGGGACCAGGTACTCGTCGTACTCGCCGTCGTTGTTGAGCACGATGATGGTCTGACCGTCGACGTAGTCGACGACGCCCGGGTTCTGGGCGACCAAGATCTCGCCGGAGTCGACCGCGATGCGATGCTCCATGCCCGTGCCGACGAGCGGGGCGTGCGGCTTGAGCAGCGGCACAGCCTGACGCTGCATGTTCGAGCCCATGAGGGCGCGGTTCGCGTCGTCGTGCTCCAAGAACGGGATGAGCGACGTTGCGACCGACGTCATCTGACGCGGGGAAACGTCCATGTAG
>ERZ1034901.810-NODE-810-length-23526-cov-7.318478_pt1 | contig 23526 bp, 11 predicted proteins | sample MGYA00520628_ERZ1034901 | MGnify/ENA primary metagenome ERZ1034901 (study PRJEB33766, sample SAMN09781783) | gut metagenome | biome: gut microbiome | host: Homo sapiens | place: Madagascar | study: EMG produced TPA metagenomics assembly of the PRJNA485056 data set... | reverse complement strand
CATTTATATCATCTACTGATGTAGATTTTTCTATAATTTTTTCACATAATGATATATCTGAGAGTATAATATGTATATCTATAGGTTTTGGTACTTTTGGTGCTTCTGCATTTGGATTTTTTTCTTTTACTTTTTTATCTAGATCAAGTTGTAATTTTTTTGCTTCATTATCATTTTTAGGTAGATATTTTGGTGTTTTTGTTTTCTTAGCATCTGATGTTATCGAGTTAGATGTGCTCTTTTCTCCTTTGAAGAAATTAAAAATCTTCTTAAAGAAAGCACAAATCTTTTCCCAAATCTTTTTAAGAATATTTCTAATACCCATAAAGAATTTTGTTAAAATATTAGCTTCTTGAACAATCTGTCCTTGTTGCAAATAATAGTATTCTTCTGCTAAAATATCTTGTTCCAATGCATTCAGCATTAATTGATTTTCATAAATTATACCGATTGCATATTCATATGGGTTTCCTACACATTCTTCAACTTTATCTAATTCGGGTGGTATATTACTTACCCCCCCCCCTAGTATTTTCTAATAAACTATCAAAAATCATATTATAATTTCCTCCTAATAAACTTTTATAAAATCATATTATTAGGATGTAAAAAAAATAAGAGGAGTGTAATTCTACACTCCTCTATTATAAATATATAACTCTTTGATTAGATCAAATCGAAAATACTATCAACAAAAGATTCATTAGTAGAATCCTTTTTCTTTTTTGTACCTGCATCTTTCTGCTTCTTTAAAGCCACTGGTATGCACTTTCTGTTCTGTCTGTTGTTAGCAGTAATCATCTTAGCACCCTGGTTATTGATCATTGTAGCAATATTGATCAATGCTGTAAGAACAGATACTTTTGAATGTGCTACTTTTGAAGCTTTTTCAGCCTGCTTATCTGTACCATTCATCTTTACTTCTTTTTCCCATCCGTTAACCGTGGAAACAGATACGTTGATAAGTGATTTTGCGCCATCATAAGCATCCTGTAATGCTTTCTTTGTAAGTTTTGCATTCTTTACTTCTTCAATAGCAGTCTTACAATTAAATCCTTTAAGCGTTAAAGGATCAGTTTCTCCGCCTTTTAAAGCTTTTGTTAATTCTTTTGCAAAATCATCCTGATCAATCTCTTTTGATGCTGATTTGTTTCCAACTTTACATATTGCACCTCTTACTTCGTTAAGAATCTTTGTTCCCTGCTTGTCTGTTGTATCTTTATTTGACATAGCTTCAGGATCGAACTTGTCAATAACTTTCAAACCATTCAGCAATTCACCCAACATTTTTTTAGGTGCGAAAACATCATACTTGTATCCCTTGATGTCAAGATCTACCGGCTTAGCCTTCTTACAATCTGCCTCGTACTTTTCTACGAATTTCTTGTCTGATTTAATAATATTTGCTAACCAGCTAAATATTTTCTTAAAGAAAGCAACAATCTTATCCCAAGCTTTCTTGAGCATATCTTTAACTTTCTTGAAGAAGTTTGTCATAACGTTCTCTTCATAGACCATTTCTGTACCATTTTCTTTAAGGTAAGCATATTCGCAAACCATGATGGCTGAATCTATATTCTGAAGAGTAAGCTGATTTTCGTATACAGCAGCTGTAAGGAATTCAAATGGATCTCCTGCACATTCTTCCACTGTATCTAAATTAATTCCTGCAATTTCAGGATCCATTGCAGATTCTGTCATAGAAGATAATCTTCCAATTCCAAATAATGTATCGATCATTATTGTTTTCCTCCTTTTGGATAAAATTTATTAATTTGTTGACTATTGTAGTCTTATTTTGTTGTTGTGATTTTCTATATTCAATTGTTCGAATTATAGCCAATCAAGTTACTTTATTAAAACAAAGTTGCTGAATCTGGCATTTCATCCATAAGTTCATCAACTTTATATTTCTTAGAAGTTTCATCTTTAATCATCTTTTCAGCATCAGATTCAGCTTTCTTAGATTTAATAGCTAATTTATTAGAAATAGTTTTAAATCTATCAGCAATCTTTAACTGTTTTGATATAATTTTCTTCTTTGCTTCTGGTGTTTTTGATCTATCATAATTTACCTTCTCAGCATTTAATCTAATTACATCAGATTCAATTGAGAAGTAGTCTGAAATAGATTGTCTCATACAATAAAGCATAGAAGTTAATTCATGAAGAATAGGAATGATACAAGTAGCTAATGCTAATACTGTAGCACCTGCTATCAATGTAGTGAAAATACTTTCAGTAACCATACAACTTTCTCTTACATTCCTCTGAGCTTTTAATAATGATTCGAAAGTCTTTTCTACATCACCTTTCTTACAAGCAGCATTGAACTTTTTAAGATTCTTAAATAATAAATTATCTTTGCTCTTAACTTTCTTTGTTCTTAAAAGACAGGCTTCATATTCACCACTTTCTGGATTCTTGATAAATTCTACCATACTTGATACTAATAATGATGTAGAACTTACAATAGAAAGAGCAATAGTATTATAAGTAACTACTACCATTTCACATTCTAAACTATAACCCTTAGTCCAAATATTCTTATATCTCTTAAGATATTCAATAGATGAGAATATAGTATCAACAGCATCTGTTTTCTGTTTTGATTCTACAAGCATATCTCTGATTGTAGTTAAGCATTCTGATAATTCAAAATAATTAGGAATCTTGGTGATATCACCTTTAGATGCCGGAATAGCACCGAAATCGATATCAGTAACTTTCTTAATTATAGACTCATATAACTTAGCAGCTAAGTTTGCAACTACTTGGTTCTGATCGGCTTCATTAATAGAAGTCATACATTTCAATGTAGTTCTATCTGTAATATCCATATTCTCTTTTACAATATTATTCCAAAGATCTCTATTCACAATATCACCTCCAACTACATTGACATATTTGTCATTAATTTAACGACTTTCTTATAAGCACCATCGCCTGTTTCTCTTTCAAGAGCAGTGAAAGAAAGAGTCTCATAATTATATTCACCATCTGTAAGAATACTTACGCTTTCAGATGTAGTGTCTGCTATTACTAAATAAAGAAGGTTAAGCTTCTCCATAATTTTAGCAGCAATCTTAGGATTCATTAAATCAATATTATTATATTTCTTTAATTCTTCTACAGTTTCTACTGATAATACTAAAGAAGAAATAGCTTTAGCACTATTTTCTAATTTAAGAGTTTTTCTAATTTTACCCTTTAAAGCTCTTCTTTCCAATGCTTTAAATAAAGCAGTATTAGAACCTTTTCTTGATTTTGATAATGAATCTAATTTGGCATCGTCTAATCCTAATAAGAAATCTTTAACAAAAGAAATTTCTCTAGTGGATACTTTTACCAATTTAAGCATAATATCAGCATCTGCTGCTTTTGTAATTATCTTATTAGATACATCTGATGATGATACTGGATACATTTTGGACTTAACACCTGCTACTATCTGTTGAGCAATGTTAAGATCTCTGTCTTTATCATTTACATAGAAATTTACAATCATTAATGATGGTTGCATTTCATTAGCTTTCTTAACTTCACCTGGTAATAACTGAGAAGCAAGATATTGTCTCTTTTGATCAGATGCAGTTCCCAAAGCTTTTCTGGCGTCATTATTGTTTCGAGTAATATCAATATTCATCTTTTGAACCGTACGTTTATCCCTACGATTGTTTTCTTTTTCTCTGTCTTCTGAATCTAAAGTATTTCTAGCTCTAGTGGATACAGAATCATCATCGTCATTATATAATGCTTTCATATCATCGTCTGAGGCTTCAGTACCATCAATATATCTAGGTCTAGGCAACGCTTCTTTGATAATTACCTTTTGACCATATCTTGAAACTTCGGAGAATTCTGATAAAGATGATTCATTTATAGAATCATCTAATACAAAATTACAATTTCTCTTGTTATCTTCTACAATTGCTTTGATAGTAGATTCAGGAATAATAGCTGATTCGTACAGATCTGCAGATTCATGTATATTATCCATTACATCAACAAACTTATCAACTGTCAATTTATCGACATTGATATTTGTATGGAATTTAGATAAATGAGAAATTGCATCTGTAGCATTTGTAATATTATATGCACTGAATGCCATCTGTAATAATGCAATATTCTTTCTTTCAATGGCCTTAGAAATCATTACTGAAGTTTCCAAATCAAGACTATCTTCTACAATAACCGGGAAAGTTAATGTAAGTCCAGATGTTGCTCTGCTCAATGAACTTGCAGTTCTAATTTTAGGACTGTTAGGTTTTAGTTTACCATCTACATATTTTACCCCGTCTTTGACAGTATTCAAAATATCTTCAATAACGGTTTCATGTATAGAATTAAATCCCATTATTCGATCCTTCCTTTCTTTTAATATTATAGCAATGTTAAAATTCACAAAAAATAAAGACTTGTCTGAATCAACCAGTTTTGATAATCTGAGATTAGAATAGAGTATGATCATATACTCTGTTTTCTAATTCTTGTCTAATATAACTATACTCTATATTTTGATTATCATCTTGCTCTTGTATCTTGCTGACATTATTTTTTATAGATGAATAAGAAGGAGTTGGTTCCTCCTTCTTATTCTCTTTTTCTAATAATGCTGAAGTGCTGGCAACACATAATGCATCTATAGCTGTACTTGCTATATCAGTTATCATATCACTGACTGGATTCTCACTAAATACTGTTCTTACAGTATCCTTAGCATATTTTGCGACTACTGGTGTAACTGCTTTCAAAACTCCTGTTAAAATACTCATATCTATATCAATCTCCTTTCGATCTATAAAACTAAATTATCTATAAAAGTAACCTGTCATGTGCGGTCGAAGAAAATTTATACTTCTAAGAATACTTTTCTAAATCTATAAAACCTTACAACTCAGTCAAGTCTTCATCATTATAATATATAATCGACCATCATATTACACCTGAAACATCAATATAAGTAAAATAAAGAAAGGAGAATAGATAGATGGCGAAAAATAAAAAGGATCCCCCTAATTTTCTAAAAGGGTCAAATCTTGATAGTATTAGCGGATTAAAAGGTTTATTACAAAGTCATGGAATATATACCAGAGGTGATTATGCCTGGTATGAATCTATTGATAGGTATTCCGGAGGAGGATTAGATGCATATAATAATCTAGGTAATACTAAAGAATATTTATTCTTTACAAGACCAGATTGCCATATATTTAATCCTGGTACTTCAACTTTACAAAGTGCATTTGCTACTGATCCATTTTTTGTAGAGATGCAAAGTAAATATCCATATGTATTGTATAGTCTACAAAAGAGCGCAATAAGTACAAATCGGAGAGTTGACAAGAATCCATTCATGTCTATTCTTACAAATTCGGTGAATAATACTTTAGACTTGCAAGCGTTATCTGCATCTGAAATGGATAATTCTACAAATATGTATGGATCTACTATCAATTATCGAAAAGATGCTTGGGCTGGAGATGAAAATATAGATTTCTCTTTAGAATTTAGCGAATCCAAATGGTTGGAAATTTATTTACTATTAAAAACATACGAAAATTATGAACGTGAGGTTACTATAGGGAATATATATCCACCAAAAGGAACCAAAAGTACTGACAAAGATGATAAAAAAAGTACACAAAGTAATTTTTCTGAATATATTCAATATAAAGAATTGCATGATACTTTTGGTATTTTTAAATTTGTGGTCGATGAAGATTTGGAATCTATTATATATTATGCATATTTCTGTGGGTGTTATTTTAAGAATGTACCTAGAGATGGCCTAAATGATATGAATGGTTCCGGGCTAAAACTTTCAGTAGATTTTAAAGCATTTTGTATGGATGATATGAACCCCGAGATATTAGTTCATTTTAATAATCTGATAAAAGATGCAAGTATTGGTGATTATGTTCCAATATATAATACTAATAAAGGAAGAATAAATGGTAGTAGAGTATATTTACCAAGAGTGGTTAAAGTTCTTCAGCGCAACGGTGATAATGGAGAAAAATTCTATAGTAACCTAGGTGGCGATAGATATAAATACAAACTCAAATGGTATGATTTTGGAGGTTAATAATGGAAAAAATAAATAATGATATTTATGATATCACCCAAACAGTACAAGATTTAGAAAATAGGTATATTGATGAAGAAGATTCAGAGACTCTAGCTGTTGGGTTGTATGGTTATTTTGGAGATATCCATTCATTGATTCTCCAGAATGATATTATAACTACAGGAGAGCTAGGAAATGAATTATTTCCTTCCAGAGCTAAATTTGAAAAGAATGTAATTGCTCATTCTATCATACAGAATATAGAATATATAAATGCAATTCCATCTACAATAAAAGCAATGTTCGGTATATTCGAAGAGGATATACAGAAATACCAAACAGTAAATGCTAATGGAAGTAAAACTTTTGTTATAGATAAAGATATCGCAATACCTGTTGGATCGTATGAATTTCATCTTGAATATGATATTATTATAACAGAATCACAATTACCAAATGGAAAATATGCTTATACTGCTAGATATGATATGAGTAGAGAAAATCCATTAAGTCAGATATCTAATCCATACTTAAATGCACCTTTCTCCCAGTTATATAATGGTAAGAAAATGATATTTTTCTTTGTAGAATTCATGCAGGTATCTCACGTTAATTTCAATAAAACTCTAATTACAAATAGTTTGGTTGAAAATAAAACTGTTATATTTACATTTGAAGATCAATTAGCTGATTTCTCTGTTAGAATCACATCAGGTGATGATGAAGTTATTTGGTTGGAGCCAGTATTTGAAGGTATGGGAGTTGAGCAGAATCTTAAAGATTTCTGCTACTATAACTATATTGATGCAAGTCATATTAGAGTACGTTTTGATTCTATCTCATATGTACCTAAGATCAATGATAAGATAGATATCTTTATTAAAACAACTAAAGGTGCCGAAGGTAATTTCAAATACGATAATACGATATTTCCTATTATCGGATCTGATAATTATTCTTATAAGAATTTGCCAGTATATATCCAGTTCGCTACTGAAGCATCCGGAGGTAAAGATAGAAAATCTATAGATGAATTGAGAAAGATGCTTCCTAAAGAAGCACTATCTAGAGGAAGTGTAACTTGTTGGCAGGATCTTGAAAATTATTTCAATATGCTTAATACTGATCAGAATAGATTGATAATTCAAAAGAGAGTCGATAATCAATTTGAGAGATCTTACTTCGCATATTTATTATTAAAGGATGCGTATAATAACGTAATTCCTACAAATACTATAGATATAGATATTAGAAAAGAAAATTTTGACACTCATGATAATAAAAAATTTGCAATTAAACCTGGCTGTATTATTAAATTTGATCCAGGCACAAATAAAGGTACTGTACTCACAACAGATAATACCGACCCAGACAAATTGCAGAAGCTATTAGATGAGGATAAGAATAACTTTATATATACTAGCCCGATGATGGTTGTAGTTACAGGAGATCCATTATATGTATCTTATTATATGACTCTTATAGATATGGCCCCAATGCTAGATTTCTCATATATAAATCCTAATGCCAGAATACAATTCATAGCTACATATGTAACTTGGGTTCGTAAATATCTCACAGAACCAGATACATATACTTTTAATATAGCAATAGCCGAGAATATAGATTCTGGAGATTCTCTTATACAGATAGATGAAAATAATAAGATTGTATCTAATAAGGTAAGAGTATTTTTAGTATTTTATAATGATGATAATTCTAACGTACCATACGCTTATACAGAGGTACCATTCTCAGAGGTTGGATCGAGTGGACAATATAACTTCCAGTTTAAACTAAAAACACATGATAAAATCGATGATCACAATAAAATATATGTAGAAGGATTGACTAGAGCAGGTTCAATGCCGGCTGATGATTCTCCTGCTATGCTTCTTACCCCACATGTAGCTGCTAGAATATATGTATTAGCAGATTTTAATGATGCTAGTGGTGGTGTATTTGGTAGATATGATATTGATTCTATTATACCTGAAGGATTAGATGATTTTACAGTATGTAATATGTACACTGTACAAGATGGACTGAAATTATATGAGAATTATACTGAAATTATATCTTCCCAAGCTGAAGCTATTTCGGTTCCAGGTATATATACAGAACACAGTGGTTTCCATATCAAACGTGTACCATGTATAAGAAAATCCTATGTAGATAATGAAGAAAATATGACCGCTTTTGTACAAGAGTTACAATATAAGAAAGCATATATTGATCATGCATTGTATTTGTTGGAAGATAATTTCCTTATAGATTTTAAATTCTTTAATACTTATGGACCATCAAGAACTTATACTTTAGATCGTGCTGGAACTAAGCCTATTAATAGAATTAATTTATCATTACATTTCAATCTTAGATTATTACAATCTTCGGATAATAATACTAAGAATTATATTCTTGAAGATATAAAAGAAATGATCGAAGATCTAAATGATATAAGTACATTACACATTCCAAATCTCATAACCACAATCACAAATAAATATAAAGAATCTATAGAGTTTATAGAATTTGTAAGTTTCAATGAAATTTGGCAAGATAGTGTAAATGAAAATGGTGAGACTATAAGTACACAAATAGATCCAGGATATGGCCCTGGTATACAGCATCTATATAGACAAGAATATAATGTACTTACAGGAACTCAAGATGTAGACACTATTCCTGAATTTTTAACAGTCCATACTGAGCTTAACATGACTCCTGATATTACTATATCTCTTGTATAGAAATACTATGGATCCGCAACATAGAAATAATAGGAGGAGTTACATTATGGGTTTTTGGGCATTTAGGAAATGGGCTTCTTTCTCAAAAAGACATATTCCTGATATGATATATCAGTATAAAGAATATGTCTTGAAAAGCCCAGAACAACGAAAAAGAGAAAAGAATGAAGCTAGAACTGCTCTAGCTCAACTTATCGCTACTACTGCAGTGATGAAAGGTATAGTTCATAAAAGGAGGATATTTTAAATGTATAATAGTAGAAATGACATGTATGGTATGAATAGAAATATGTCTATTATGTCAGAACAATCTCAGATCACAACAGCAATGGAGAAACAGACATTACAGAATGAAAAAAGAGAAAGACTATTAGAACAGTCTACTAGGGTAGAAGCAAGACAGAAAAACTATAGAAAGTTTGTAGTTGAATGTAAGGATTATTTATTAGGTGAAGCTCTTCATAAAATTATGGAAAGTTGTTTCCCTGGAAATACAGATACATCTCTCTTAGAAATGAGCAAAAATATTTGTCATAACTTTGTTGTTGAGGAAGGTGCTGATAAATTATTAAATATTTTTGCAACTAAGTCTTTATTCTTGTCAGAGATGGCTAATATTGTAAATTCTTCTTATAAATCTATCATTGAAGGATGTAAGAATGATTGTAATGAGGAATTCTATTCTGATTTTACGATCAAAAATAGTGAATTAGAAAAATTCTATAACAAATTAGATCAGATGGATTATGGCAATATGGCTAACTCTATCAGATCAAAAGTAGCTAAAGCTGAAGAAGAATTTGTTCAAGCCAATATCAATGATAAGATTGATATGGAAAAAATGGCAGAAAAGACAAAGGAAAAAATTGACCAGGTAAAAGTTAAAGACGAAGATACAGAAAAAGAAATCAAGCAGGAATTCGCTAGAATGTATCGTGGTAACGTGAATAAGATTATGGATCGTAAGAAATCTATCTTTGAATCTATGGTTGAACGTACAAGTACAATGATCATGAAAGATGAAAGTTTGCTTGATCAGTATACCACAGAAAGCGGTAAATTCAATACACCAAAAGCTATTGAAACTGCAGAGGTAATGTATACATTCTTAGAAATGGTTAATACTGCCAATATTAAGAAAGTGGATGAAAGATATATATCTTCAGTGCTTGAAAGTATTTAAGAAAATTTAACCCCTATACGGAACTTCCGTATAGGGGTACTTTTTATAAATATACATATAATATCTGATCTTCAACCACTATATTATATAAAAATCCGAATATCCCAGATCCCATATTTAAATCATTATGTAATGCTAAATATTTAGATTTAATTTCCTGATCAAGAGATTGATCTGAAAATACTTTACTATCTATTCCACTCTCATTATATAAGAATCTTAGTATCGATTCTATATATGGATAAAAGAAAGAACTGTCAACAGGATTCTTTTTTTTCCTCATCTTGATCGTTAATTTACTTTCAACTTCATCAAACTGCACATCCATAATTGTAGTATTTGGTATATTAGAATAGATGAGCTCTATTAATCTTCCACTACAGTTGGGATATAAATGTCTTCGTAGGTATAATCTATAGTCGGATACAGTATTTATAACAGTACTATCAGCTTTATTCATTATATCAATTCTCCTTTATTATTCAAATAATGTAATTCAATTTTCTCATCAAAATTAACTCTAGAAGTTATAGCAGAATAAAACTTTTTATTATAAACACAGTTTAAATATCGTAATCTAATTTCTACCCTGGGTAGTATAGAATAATATTTATGTACGGATCCATCTATTACCAATGCATCATCCAACCACACATTCGAATTATACATATCACAGTACTTCTTTCCAGCATTATCCCAATCAGGTTTTCTGATTGATGGTCTTATTAGACCTATTTCACAAAGAAAAAGATCTACAGTTGACACTGTAGGGGTTTTTATATAAATATCATAATCAACACAGCATGGTGTTGCTATTAATGAGTCTAGACCGTCTAATTCATCATTAACCAATCTTCTCATATATGCATGATCTTCTCCAGCATTTGGCACATACACATGTACCATCGGGTTTGTTTTTGCAGCTTGTGCAAAGTTAGCTCTATTAATAATTCTAGTTTTAGGACGTGATGCTCCTTCTGGTTCTTCTAATAATTGTACGATTTGATAATCGAACCATTGAAGATTATTCATCATCATAGATCTTTTATCTAATATCTCTTGCATTTTGGATGGTGATATATGATATTGATCTATCATCCAATTCAATCTCTCATTATAATCTATAGGAATCTGACTATACTTCTGTTCATATAGTTTCTGTTTTTGTTTTCTAGTAGGAATTTTAATCCCCTCCTTTTCAAAAGAAATAAACACAAGTATAGGAATAACCTATACTTGTGTGTTATGGTATAATTATCCTCTAAAATAACTAGTATACATATCATACATCTTATTTCTACCACTCTGACTAAGACTTTTCCAAAATCTATAACCAGTAATATTCCTTACAAAAGTTTTCTTATATACTGCTACATATAGATCTATAGATCTTTCTATATCTGGTTTATTTATACTAATACCACATGAGTTTGCTATATAATTCAAAAAACATGTATTGGATATAAATGTTGCTGGTTTACTATCTGGTGTCATTACCATAATATTATAAAGATCTTTTATAGTCATAGATACATCTACTTCAGATGGAAGTCCATCTAATGTCCATGATCCTTCTTTACCTTTCTGTATAGATAAACTAGTTACAATACCCATATCACAGTTAAACAATCCTTTATAAAATGCTCTAACTAAAAATGGAGATACATAACCATTCGCAGTATTACCAAAATCAGCTCCTGCTGTATTTTTACCATATGGTGTTCTTGGCATTGTAAATGCTATCAAGTGATTAAGTGGAACTATAATATCTAAATACCATTGTAAGGGATTTGGACAAGGACATCTAAGTTTTATATTTACATCAAATGATTGTGAAAATTCACTATCTGACCAAATTTCAGGAAATAATAATTTACCGCCAGTTGCGATTATAGCAAAGTCTTTACCTAAATCTTTAAACAGTTGATTATGATGAAGAAATTCATCTGCAATATCATCAATTTTACTTGTAATATTATCAATATTACTTTCATCCAAAAACGACGTTTTTTCACCTGTTGCAGCACCAAGAATAAATCTTGCTTCTTTGGCTTTATCTGAATAACTGTTTATAGAACTAGCTATTTGAGATTCAGTTGTGCTATTAGAGAAATCCTCATTTTTTGTAGAGGTTGCATCACAATAAAAACATACATAATCTTCACTAGACATGATATACGAATCTAGTTTATTATTGGTTACGTCTTCCCATTTAAATGAGCCTAATGCTGTTGGTCCTACTCCGTTTATAGTAATCTGTTCATCCTGTATACCTAGATAAATCGCACAGGCATTATTCATTGTATTCACATATTCCCAATATTGGTCTGATTGATATGAGAAGGAATAATATTTGGCAGGTTTCTTTAGAAATTCACTTATAGTGCTAGCCCCGCCTGATAATAAAGATTCGATTACTGGGAGTTTATCACTATCAGATGAACCTTTCATGAAATCTACTCTACCCGGAGACATCATCAATAGTGGCATTCTTTCTAATATACGTCTAGAATAATTAATACCAAAATGTGATTTGTTTTTCTCATTTCCTCCGTTTGTTATCACACTTGTTCTCATATCTACCGTTTCTGGAAATTGATAAGGTAAACCATATATACCGCTAAGATCACTGTTAACCAAATAATCAGTATCGGCTTTATCATTTCCCTCTCCTTGAGAATTAATGAATTGCTGATATATCTCATACTGTTCATCAGATATACCATTGGATAATTTTTCATTTAATTTTTCTTGTTCTTTCTCTTCAGCTTTTCTGTTCTTTATTGCTTCTTTTTCAGCTTTTGTATAATAAACTGCATTTGTATCTAGCCTATCGTGCTTTTTAGTTACCTTCAAATAAGCAGCATCTATCCATCCTTGTACATTTTGTGAGGCTGCTGGTGCCGATTCATCTGTTACTTGTATATAATAATATCCATTTTGCTTATATGAAGCTTCACATTTTATATCCTTCCCGAGCCATGCTATGGTAGCAGCAGAATTTTTCGGTTTCTTTCTGACATTTACTGTAGTTGTAGTTTTTACTACTCTGGATACTGCTATTTTATCAGTGGAAGAAGGCGGATTACTTGTTATAGCTGTTTTCGTTTTCTTTTTTTTATTGTCACTCTTTTTGGCCATATTATTTTACCTCCTTAAAAATTAATAGATGGTTAGGCTTTCACACCTAACCATCTATCTATTTTATTGAGCAGCAATAGCTTCTACATTTGCAATTAATGATTCTAAACTTGAATCTACGTTGGTCTGTGAAGATTGTTGTAGAGCTTGTAATAATAATGCCTGATTTGAAGTATTGTTGCTATTATTAGTTTTTGTATTGCTTGATCCTAATACTTTAACCAGTAATGATGCTATATCTTTAATAGATGATGTATTATCAACTACCTGTGAAAGTAATTTAACTACAATATCTATCAACTGTGATGTATTATCATTATTATTCTGATTCTGCACTATGATCTTTGTAGAGTTTGATCCTGATATACTTGATGATCTTGAACTTCCGCTGTAGTTCGGTGTAGTTAAACCAGAACCTTTACCGCCAACAGTCCAAGGCACATCATCCTTATATTGATCATAATCCTTACTATAATATCCAGATACATCTCCATCTTTGTTCTTACCAAAGAAGTCATAGAATGTATATTCAGCAGGGCTATCGAATCTAGAAGGATTTTGTTTAATCTTGGTCTTATCTTTCTTATATTTAGTTCTATCCTGTTTATTATTATTCCAAGTATCAGCTTTAGCTGCATCAAGTGGGAACATATCATGTTCAGTAACGTATCTAGGTAATAATCTATGACCTTTATTCATTACTGCTCTAACTGCAGATTTAGCTGTTTTTGTAGGTGTAATAGGATCATCTACTTTTGCATACCATCCGCTCTTCAAAGTACTAATTAGATTATCAGCCGTAGCTTTTTTCTTCTTAAATACTTCATTTAGGTTAGCCATCTGAGATGCTTCTTGCATTGCAGCTATCTTATCTTCACCACCAGTTTCTCTCGTAACAACGCCTGCTACGAATTTAACCTGATCTTTAGATAATTTATACTTAGGATAATCTGAACCTGATGTTCCTGTTGTATCATCCGATGAACCATTATCACTAGAACTATCACTAGATGAATCACCAGAATCTGTACCAAGTCCATAAGCTGTAGCTAAATCACTAAATGTATTGTATACATCTGTAATTGTAGAATATACTGAGTTCTTTGATTCTCCATCACCAGAACCATCACTATCTCCACCAGAACTACTAATAGCATTAGGATCAACATCAGATCCCATAAACTCTTTGTAGTATCCTACAGCTGCATCAATTCTTTTCTGAATTGAACTATTGTATGCTGAAACTGCAGGTCTTTCAAAACCAACACAATATACTCTTGTAGCCTCGTCTACTTTCTTAGCGTTTACCCAATCATTTCTAGTATATGGACCAACACCATATAAGCTTCCGAAATTACCAGCCCAAGCACAAGTACCACTATCAGGATCTAATTCTAATAATAAGTATTCTACCTGTAAATCTACACTATTTACATCCTTCTTATGATCTTTAGCATATTTTTCTATCTTGGTTCTTCTACCACCAGTCCACTGAATAAGTCCAAATCCTGCACCTGATCCTGCTTCTATAGATTTAGGATTAAATCCAGATTCACCATAGATATTACCCATTGCACCGGCTGTAGCTATTTCGCTATAACCAGCATTTCTAAGACCATTCCATACTTTATATTCATTAGAATCTTTTCCATATTTTCCTCTACCGCGGAATTTCTTCAATTCAGATTTAATCTTCTTGCTAAGTTTATCAAGTTCTTTATTCTGATTCTTAGGAACTCCAGCAATAGCTATTTGTACATATGGTATGATTTGGTTTATAGGATATTTAGCATTTCCTCTCTTCATTTCAGGATCATTGATATAGATTGTCTTGTTATCATCACTGATTCCAATAGCAAGTACATAATGTGCCTGAGGTCCGAAAGGACACTTATTCTTAGATTTATTCTTAGAATTCTTTCCAAGTAAAGCAACAGGTTTTCCTGATTTAAGTATTTTAATAATCTTTTCAGCTTTATTTTTGCCAGTAATCATTAAAGCACTTAAACCTTGTTTCTCCAACTGATCAATGAAATAGTCGGCGCTAATACCACCACCGGTAGATTTATAAGGGGCAGCACTCTTAATAGCTTGATTCATAGATAAACCATTACCAGTCTTAAATCTGCTAACCATCATTGATGCTACTGCTGGTGCACATCCTGCCTCTTCAACAGTTTCATCTTTAATAGTCTTGCTTCTATAAGAAGGATCTGTCTGAGATATGAATCCATCAACACCTGAACCTTTACCATCAAACTCTTTGAGACGCCTGATCATATTAACATGAGGCCAAGCAGATACATTGTATATCTTTGTACCTTTAGTTTTTCCGTCCGGCCCACCACCATGACCAATGGTTTTTCCATCACCATAATACATTTCTACATGACCTGGCATCAATACAAGGTCACCTATTTGCATCTTGGATTCATCTAATTCTGAAGCTACTTGATAAGTATTAGAATTTGATCTCATGGCATCTGTTGTACTTCCAACATCAACCTTATCTCCTAACACTTTCTTATATGCCCATTGTACTGTTGATGAACAGTCTCCGCCTCCTTGGTCAGGATCTCTAGGACCAGGATAATATTTATTATTCTGGCAATATTTAAGTTTACCTTCGACACTCTTCATCTGTGCTGCTAATTTCTTCTGTTTTTCAGCAACGTCTTTATTTTTTGATACATTACCTTTAATATCACCAGTATCAAGATGAGTACTATCAGAGTTACTATCATTAGAAGAATCATCTGTTCCGCTACTAGCATCCGAATCACCATCAGCTAAACCGTAATATTTGGCAAGATCATCAAATAAAGTATATAAATCAGTTACACTAGAATATTTCTTTTCACTATTATCTCCATTATTTGATTTAGAATTAGCTGATGCTTGTGCTGCTGATCCTATAGCTTCCGAAATATGATCGTGAATTTCTCCATGAGCTTCATCTGAAAGTTTTCCGTTCTTATCCATCTTAGATAATACAAAATCTCTAATATTAATATATCTACTCTCATCACTTGTAAATTTGTTTCCGTTCTTCTTAGCTTCCGATACCTGCCAAACTGAAGCGTTTCCACATTCTTTTTCCATTTTAGCTATAGTATCTTTAGCTTTATCTTCACCATTTACAAGATAGAATATGATATATGCTGAACCCCAGTCATCATCTTTAGATAAAATAGATTTTACCTTCTTTATAAGATCCTCTTTATAAGTAGTCTTACCTTTCTTCTTGTCTTTGTAATCAGCCCAACGTAAGAATTCAAAGTCAGAAGTATCTGATAAAGCTCTCTTAATACCCATTACTCTAGCCATACCGATATAGATTACTTTACCTGTAGCTTTTCCAGAGAATTTTCTAAGAGCCTTTTTAACTGAAGCTGATAGCATATTAGATATTTTCTTCTTAGATTTTATAGGGATAATTCCAAGTGTAGTTGATTTTATAATAGTATCTGTAGGGTAAGCGATATTTGGTTTCTTTGCTTCTGGATCGTTAATGTAAATATGTTTACCATCAGGACTTAATCCTGTAGCCACCACATAATGTGCATTAGGTCCGAAAGGAGATGATTTCTTAGATTTATTTTTAGGATCAACGCCCATTAATACGAGAGAAGTTCCTTTCTTTAACTGTCTAAGAATAGTGCTTCTTTTCTTAGATCCCTTACCAGTTACATATGCAGTTTCAAATCCATGATTAGCGAATTCTTTTGCAAAGTAATCAGCCGTTACACCACCACCATTAGGTATCTTAAATGCAGTTGCATCTTTAATAGCCTGATTCATAGATAGAGGTGACATTGATTGCCAATTAGCATTGATTGCCATTGATGCTGCAGCAGGAGCACATCCTGCATCTTTAACAGTATATCTCTTTCTATCATTAGCAGCTCTAAATGTTTTATTAGCCCATTTAGAACTTCTTTGTGATATAAAGCCTGTGGATGAATTATCTGTCTCTGAAACAGCTGGCATTGATACACCAGAACCTTTACCGAATAAGAAATTACCAACTTTGCCAAAGAAATGCTTGACGCCTGATACAATAGTACTTCCTAAAGATTTATTTTTATTATTTGATTTAGAATTAGCTTTAGCTATCTGCTTAGTCTGTGCCTTTTCATCAGCTGTATTTGAGCCAGATATACCTGATAATAAACTTGCTATAGATGAATTCTGTTGAACTATTTTAGCACGTTTATCAAGATATTTTCTATCTTTCAATATCTTAGCGAGATCTACATCTTTATCTTTATAGTCAGCTAAACCTAGGTTGATAGCTACTAATCTCTGAGATTCTTTAGTCGCTTTCTTTACTAAATTATTATTAGTTTCTTTGAGGTCTTTATTCTTGTCTTTCTTTTTAGATTTGACAGTTCCAATGTGTTTCTCATCTTTCTTGTCATTTTTCTTTCCGAATCCGAAGAAATTCTTAACCCCATCAAAAGCAGAAGATGCAATATTCTTTATTTTAGAAACCGCTCCTCCTTCTTTAGATCCATCTTTCTTATCATCGTCTTTCTTTCCAAATCCAAAGAGATTCTTAATGGCATTGACTGCACCACCAGCCATTTTCTTAGTATTTTTAGCTATTGTCATTGCTCCAAGAACAGGGTTTGTTGCAATTGCAGCAGCTTCAATCGCTTTAGCTGGTATTGATTTTTTCTTTTCCTCGTTCTTCTTCTCTTCGGCTTTTTTCTTTTCTTCTTCCTTATCATCACCACCACCAAATCCGAAGAAGTTAGCTATACTAGAACCAGCATTTTTTACAGCGCTAACTGCTTTGCCACCAATATCTTTGGCTTTGTTTACGGCACCACCAACAACATTTTTGGCTCCATCAACTATATCTCCAGCTTTATCTTTAACAGCACTAACTGCATTCTTAGCACCATTCCAAGCTTTTGATCCTATATCTTTTACTTTATCGACTGCACCACCTACGATACTCTTTGCACCATTCCATAATGAGGTTGCACCTTTGGCTATAAAACCAGCACCTTTTTTAATACCACCAGCTATAAAACCAGCGCCTGTTTTAATACCACCCCAAATTTTCTTTGCACCGTTTGAGATTTTCGTAGTGAATTTGTCTTTCTTAAGATATTCTTCAACACTAAGATTTGTTCCGTTCTTTTTATTATATTCTAATACCTCTTTAGCAGTTTCCTGTCTGCTCTTTTCAAATGAAGAGTTTTCAAGAGCAGGTACTACTTTCTTAAGTACAGTATATATAAAATCAAATATATCTCCAGTATCTATAATGCCAAGACAAAATACATTGTTAACTGCATTTGCAGCACCACAAAGTACTCTCATTAAGAAATTTGGACTTTTTACTTTAAGTATTACATCGGCATTATACATACCAGATGTAAATGATATCATAGCATCAGCAATTGCAGCTATCGTACTTGATCCAATATATGCAGCTAATTTTCCTATTACTTTAGCTCCTGCTTTACCTAACAAATTCTTTTCAAATTTCTTAGCAATCTTATCAGCAGCTTTCTCTAAAGCTTTTACAATAACCTCATTCTTGATCTTATTAGACCCACCGACCATTTTTGAAACGCCCGATGCAACTTTTCCAGATATCTTTTTAAAGAATCCTTTAATACCTTCAGATGCCCATTTAATAGCTTTACCTATAAGACCTTTATTACTTTTCTTTGACATTTTCTGCGCAACTTGTGCGATCTTACTACCAGCTTTTGAATTGGCAACTTTTTCTGTAACTTTCTTTGTAGTTTGGGCAACTTTAGAATTCTTAACTTTATTAACGACTTTATTTTTAGCATTAGCAGCTTTCTCTGTAATCTTGGTCTTTACATTGGTTGCTTTTTCTGTAACTTTATTTTTTACAGATTTTGCTTTATTTTTCATCTTATTAACAGCACTATCTTTAATATCCTTAGCTTTATCTGCTACTTGTTTTTTCTTGTTATCGATAATATCTTTAACTTTATTCTTAGCATTAGTTTTCGCCCTGGAATATTTCTGTGCAGTTATAGAGTGTTTTTTAATAAAGTTTTTAGCCTTAGTATTTTTATCTTTAATAAAGTTTTTAACTTTCTTAAATCTATCAATACGTTTAGCTGTTTTAGTTTTCTTAAGAGCTTTCTTTGTAGATTCTTTTGCCATATCTTTTGCGGCCAGTGCATTATAATGCATACCATCTTTCCATCCCAATATAGAGATATTATCAAGAGCGGCATCATAGCCTTTAACTGCTTTAAATGGTGCATTTATAGCCAAATCAACACCAGTACCGATAGTTCTTCGAATAGCTCCAGGATGACCAGCTTTAATAATTTTACCTGGTATAGATGTAACTTTATCCATAGCCTTTAAGAATTTAGTAGTTGCTTTTGAACTGCGAGGTCCTTTAAGAGTTCTATGAAAAATTCCTCTACCAGCTTTTGTGAAGAAATTATCTTTCTTTTGGCGTAATCCTAATTCTTTAGTATATTTAGATCTCTCTTCATCCGTAAGAGATACATTTATACCAAGAATTTGTTGTGCGGCAACTGGATAATTTAAGATATTAGCACCAGTAATCTGTATAGTTTTTCCAGTATCTTGATCTACAACTTCAGCTAATACAGTATCTTTATCATTTAATATTTCACCTACAGTCTTTCCTAATTTTGTCGGTTGATCCCATAAGTCGGCTAATTGACCAGTAGCTTTTCTACGTACATTTTCATTTGTATCTTTGAAAGCCGCTGATGATCTCATTTTCTTCTTCTTAGCATCACTGATCTTTGTAGTAGCAGATGTAGATGTATTAGCCTGCTGTTGCGAAGATTGTGAAGTATTGGTCGTACTCTTACTCTTATTCTTATTCTTCATATCTGATGTTTTCGGTATAGTTGGCACTGTGACCGAAGCAGCAGTTGGTTCTGAAGAAGTTGTACTTTGTGTAGATGCTGAGTTTGTATCTGTATTTCCTTGAGTTGAATTGTTATCCAATAGAATATTTCCACTGGCAGCTCCACTATTGGTCTTCATACTATAGTTTCCTTCAATAGCGGATGATGTAGAACTTGAATCAGGAGCTGAATCGCTATCTCCAAAACCTAATGTATTTTTTGCTACAGCCCATAGACCTTTAGCTGTACCTTTTGCAGTATTACCGATAAGTGTAGGTAATTTTTCTACAATATATTCTACAATTTTAGGTAACCATACTTCTATAAAGGTATTCATTCCTTTTTCAAAGAATGGTCCTGCTTTAGTTGTAATAAAGTTTTTTACGTGGAAGAATATTCCTGAAGTTTCTCCAGTTCCATCTTCTCCCATTACAGCTTTTTTAATACCATTAGATATTATTTCTCCTAAAGTCTTTTCCTCCATAATAGGATTACCATTCTCATCTGTCATTACATTACCATTGGCATCTTTTTTCTTAGTCTTTACTGTTTTCTGGGACAACCCAGCTAAACCTACAAGACCAGCTAAACCACCACCTATGGCTAGTGCTTTTCCTGATAATAATGATTTACCAAAACCTAATATAGAACCTAATCCTGAGAATATTTTGGAGAAGAAGCCACCTTTCTTTTCATCACCATCTTCATCTTTTTTACCGAATAATCCTTTAAATCCATCAGCTAAACCAGTAATCTTTCCAAGAATACCTTTCTGTGTACCTTGTTCAGCTTTCTGCTCTTTTAAAGCATTATTTGTTTCTGAATCGCTAGTATCAACAACAGTATCACCTTTAGCATCAGTTTTTGTTTTAAGAATTCTACCACTTGCATCTGTAATGAATTGGTGTGCTTTATTCTTTACTTCTGATACTTTTCTACTAATTGCAGATTTTAATGAACTTCTGGAAGCTCCCATTACAGAATTATTCGTAGATAATAAATCTGCGGCTCCCTTTGTATCTCCTACACTTACTGCTAAATAAGTAGCCATTCGTTTTAAAAGATTTGTATTTTCAGTTTTAGTATTATCTTTCTGTTTCGGTGAAGAGAACAATCCATTTTGTTTGTACTCATTCATCTGTTTATCAATACTTTTAGATTGTTTTCTTCTCGCTCTATCAGTAGCAGAAAGACCTTTTCTTAATCTACTATTAGATACTTTATTATAGATCCTTGAAATTAAACTTTCTTTAGCTTCTTCTTGATCTTCCAAATATTCGTCTGAAATTTCTTCATCATCTTCACTTTGAGTAATATCAGGTTTGCCGTTCTTAAATGTAGCCCCTTTGATATTAAGATTATTTTTGAATCTTACATGATTCTTATGTTCAGCATCTAATTGTTTATCGATATCTATATTTTGAGCTGCATGTTTCTTTTTCTGATTGGTCATATCCAAATCATTTTGAGCTTCAAGAATACCAATAATCTTATCCATTCTATCAGTAACTACATCATAAATACTCTCTTGTATTTTGTATGTCGGAGAATCTTTTTGTTTCTCTTCTTCAGATTTGTATTCTTCTTTTTTGTTGCGAAAAGCATCTTCAGCCTGTAAATTGTCAAGAAATCGCTGCATAGTTTTCTTATCATTAAGATTAAATTTCATTCCAACTTGTTTGAATACTTTAGATAGAGATTTCTTTGCTTCTTTAGTATTACCTGCTAATTTATATGCATCTTGAATATCTTGAGCTGCTTTGGCACAGCATTTAGCCATATTCTTTTTAGTATCCTCAGGCAAAGTCAATTTCATTATATACTCTTGAACTCTATCAGGATATCCATCATTAATAAACTTTTTAATTTCATTAAATTGTCGTCTAGTAATATGGTTTGGATCGTCTTCTGGTGCGTTTAAGTGAGCATATAATCTATCTATTGCATTTTTAGAAAACATGTTTTTCAAGTTTTTGACATTTCCACCAGCCTGTAACACACTCATCTGTTTATACATAGTATGAATCTGATCTTTATTTCTTGAAGCAAGTAATTTATCAAATTTTCCAAACGGTCCAGAGTTTTGATGAACTTTTCCTGGTCCTAATTGCTCTCTAGCATGAATTCTCTCTGATGCAGATAAATCTGTAGCTTTTCCGGATCTTAATTGTTTACGTTTCCACGATTCTCCAGCTTGTCTCATTAGTCCAAATGGTGTTTGAATAATAAACTTATCAAGTCCAAGTTTACCTTTAATAAGTTTACCAACACCTTTTTCTAGCTTCTTTCCGATACTATTAAATATATATCCAATAGGATGCTTTATTGCTTTTTCAAAAGCATTATTTATAGCACGTTTAAACCATTTTACTGTATTCTTACCAGCACGTTTTAATGGATCTAAAAAGATCTGTATAGGGGTCATGATCTTTTCAGTGAACCAGTCTTTCATATTGTTTCCAATATCTGTAATATATCCTGTAAATCTTGACAATCTATCTTTTAGAAATCCAGTAACGCCACCATAACGTTTACCATTAAATCCTTCTTTACCGAACAAGAAGTCCTTAAATTTATTTGTATCGGATGCCATTCCTAATGCAGCGCCAACAGCTATATTTGTAACTAAACCAAAAGGACCTGCTACAATACCAGCCATTGCACCTAACCCCATTTTAGGAAGCATTTTTTGAACTTTATTTTTTGCTTTTCCTAATATCTTATCTTCACCAAACAATGCATTTTTTATTTTTTCATTGTTCTTAGCAAATCCGATAGCAGAACCAAGCAAAACTCCAGTAATAGGACCACCAGGAACAAATGGAAGTATTGATGTAATACCACCAACTATAGAACCTTTAGCCATATCTGGAAAATATTTCTGTATATTATTTGATAAATCTTTAGATAATACTCCACCTTTTCTGGATTTATTACCTTCTTCATCAGTTACTTCTTCACCAAATAACCAATTCTGAACTTTATCACTATTCTTAATTAATGCTAAAGAGGTACCAGCAGCAGCTCCTAATAAAGGACCTCCTACTAATCCAAATATAGCAGATAATGCTGCACCTGTAGCTCCACCTGCAGCCATTGTAGGTAAATAATCTTTTATATTTTTACCTATATCTTTTTTAGCTTCTTTGAATGACTCTTTATTCTTTGACTTGTTTATAGCTTCTTTTATAGAAGCTCCAAATTCAGTTTGAGAAAAAGCCTCAGACCAAGAATTTTTTATATTTTTGGCTTCGTCTTTCATTCGAAAATCAAGACGCTCTTCACCAGCTTTATAATCATTTTTGGTCATCTTCCGAGTTTTCATTTCACTAGCTTTTTTCTTTAAAGCAGCAATGGCTTCTCGTCCATTCGTATATTTTTTAAGAAGATTTATCAGTTTATTAAATTTTTCTTTATCATTGAAAGGGATATTTTCTAATAACCAATCTTCATTATTTATATTTTTTAATATTTTGACTGCCGATA
>ERZ1034901.806-NODE-806-length-23570-cov-138.184733_pt1 | contig 23570 bp, 16 predicted proteins | sample MGYA00520628_ERZ1034901 | MGnify/ENA primary metagenome ERZ1034901 (study PRJEB33766, sample SAMN09781783) | gut metagenome | biome: gut microbiome | host: Homo sapiens | place: Madagascar | study: EMG produced TPA metagenomics assembly of the PRJNA485056 data... | reverse complement strand
ATGCCGGCATGAGTGGCATGATGGCTGTACTCGGAAGTGCCATGGCAACCTTTGCCCTGATTCTCCCTTCCTTGGTTTTGATGATTCTTATCAGCAAGATGCTGTACAAGTATATGAACACCTCTGCCGTACAGAGCATTTTCATCGGTCTCCGCCCAGCCATCGTCGGTCTGGTAGGTGCCGCAGCCCTGCTCCTGATGAATGGTGAGAACTTCTCTACGCCAGCCAATCCCTGGCATTTCTATATCTCCATCGCCCTCTTCTTCGCCACCTTTATCGGTGTGAAGGTAATGAAGATCAATCCCATCCGCATGATACTCTACTCGGCTTTTGCCGGGCTAGTTTTATTATATTAAACAAAATTAGACCATGACATACTCACAAGCAGATATTACCGTACCATACGCTGTGGCGAACTTTGCCGAGATTCGTCACAAGGGATATTATTATGTGGACAAGACCAACTATATTCCACTGCTTGAGCGTTACAAAGCGCCTGTTTTTCTCCGTCCCCGCAGATTCGGAAAGAGTCTGCTCGTTTCCATGTTGGCTCACTATTACGACCGCAACATGGCAACACAATTCGAGGATTTATTTGGTGGAACTTGGATTGGCGAACACCCTACAAACGAGCACAACCAATATCTCGTTGTAAGATATGACTTTTCCACAACTTCCGTTGCCAGCAAGAAGGAAGACATCGAGAAGAACTTCAATGCCGTAAATTGCAGTCCACTCCGTACATTGGTGGAACGCAACAGAGACCTTTTTGGAGATTTCAGGTTCAGAGAGGATGGCAATGCCTCCAACATGTTGGTTGAAGTATGCGAGTTTATCTCTTCCCATAATCTTCCACCTCTTTATATATTAATAGATGAATACGACAACTTTACCAACCAGCTATTAGTTGTCTATAAGGACTCGCTGTACCAGGACCTGACCACAGGGGAAAGTTTCCTACGAACATTCTTCAAGGTTATCAAGGCAGGCATTGGCGAAGGTACCATCCGCACCTGCTTCTGCACAGGAGTACTGCCTGTCACCATGGATGACTTAACCAGTGGCTATAACATCGCAGAGATGTTGACACTGAAGCCGGAATTTACCAACCTATTGGGCTTTACCCATGAGGAAGCAGCCCAATATCTGAAGTATGTCATCAATAAATATGGCCCTCAAGCCTCTTTCGAGGAATTATGGACTCTGATACTCAACAATTATGACGGTTACCACTTTTTGCCAAATGCAGAACCGTTGTTCAACTCTACCATCCTGACTTACTTCCTCAAGAACTTTGCAGAGCTGAGAGGTGGTATCCCTACGGAAATGGTAGATGAGAACCTGCGTACAGACACCAGTTGGATAAGAAGATTAACCATCACGCTTGACAATGCCAAGGAAATGCTAGACAGCCTGTTGATGGATGGAGAATTGTACTATTCACAAGCCGATTTACGCAGCAAGTTCAACAAGCAAAAGTTCTTCTCCCCAGAGTTCTACCCTATCAGCCTCTACTACTTGGGTATGACCACCCTGAAGGGCAATTACAAAATGGCTTTGCCAAACTTGACGACCAAGAGTGTATATATGAGTTACTACAACGAATTGAATAGTATCAGCGACAATGCCCGTAAGTTTGTTCCTGCATACGAGGCATTTGTCAGAGACAGAGAACTAGAGCCATTATTCCATAACTATGTTAAGGAATACTTAGGTCAGCTTCCAGCCCAAGCCTTTGACAAGATGAACGAGAATTTCATTCGCTGTTCATTTTTCGAGTTACTGAGCCGCTACTTGAGCAATTGCTATACATTCGCCATCGAACAGAACTTGCCATCAGGTCGTGCTGACTTAGTGCTGACCGGCATTCCTGGCACATCATTCCACAACGACTGCCGCATCATTGAGTTTAAATATTACAAGTCTAAAGACGCAGGCTTTGTTGATCAATTGGAAGAGGCACGCTTAGAAGATGCCCAACAAGTGAAGGCTTATGCCGCAGATATGCAGAAAGCCTATCCTCACTATCAAATTAAAGCATACGTAGCTTATATCGCAGGAAACAAGGCTTGCAAGATTTTTGAAAAGAAATGAGAAAGGTATATTTATCCATAGCCCTTGGCTTCTGCTGCCAAGGCATTCTGGCACAGCAGAGTTCCTACCGCTGGAAGGTGGAGGCAGAAGCTGGTGTCAGTTGCAGTGTGCTTGATACGGATGTATCGGGCTTGTCGGAGACTTATTATAAGGTGCGACCGGGTTTCACGGCTGCCATCGGTGCCGAATACAATATCGTAGATCAGCTGGCGGTAGGAGCGGGCATCCGCTTCGTTCAGCGCGACTACCTGTACCAGAATCTGGGCGGTGACTCCTGGAACACCCGATACAACAACAACTTCATCAGCATCCCACTCCATGTGGGCTACTATCTCCTACATAATCCATACCACGAGAAGGGATTGTGGATCAAGCCGCAGGTAGGCATCTATTACGAATACTTCACCTCCATGCATACCAAGGGTATGTATCCGATGAACATCATGGAGGGTTACAAGGGCGATGGCTCCTACATCCGCTATAACACCACCTACGATTTCAGGAAGAATGAGAACCATCTCCGCCGCAGTCTCTTTGGCGGCGAAGCTGGCATCAAGGTTGGTTATTCCTTCGGCAAGATCGATGCCAGCGTGGGCTATCAGTTCCAATACGGCTTCTCGCATATCTACCAGGATAAAGCCAGCACCAGCAAGACAGCCCGCCGCAACTCCAGCCTCATCACCGCAGGCATTGCCTACAAACTATTCTAGCCCCATACGCCCTGAACCAACGGTCACCGGCCGAAGGGAAAGGTAAAGGGCAGAAGCTCCTAGCCCAGGGCAACACCCTGGGTATAAATAGCAGACAGCAATACGCCCTGAAAGGGCAAAAGCTTTTAAAACAAATAATTTATGAGAACCCCTATATATATAAAAGGTGGAATGCGATGCCTCTTCGCCTTCCTCCTGGCGACCACCACTACCGGAATGTCGCTTACCAGTTGTGTGGCAGACAATGATGCCAACGAGAAATCGATTTCCGATTATTCCGATACCGATGTCAAGTCGTATGGCGACCTGTTCCAGGTTTTCTGGAGCGTGATGAACCAGCGCTACTGCACCCTCAATGAGCAGTCTGCCGTATCTTCGCAGACCTGGGACCAGGTATATAAGGAATACAAACCCAAGTTTGATGCCCTGAAGACCTTCCAGCATACCTCCGCTTTTACCCAGCAGGAGATTCAGGAAGACAACGCCAAGGCGAAGCAGTATTTCCAGGAAATCATCGACAAGATCATCGACCAGCATTTCTATGTCAAGATTACCCTGCCCGTCTCCCACTCTTCTATGGAAACGGTGAGATTCAACAGCACGCTCCGCAACAAGACCGAGTATTTTCCACTGAATGCTCACTGGAACCATACCCGCGACCAGCTCAACCTGGATGGCACAGCCTTCGGCGAGATTACCTCGGATGGTTTCTGCATCATGGGCGGTTACCTGAAGGAGCAGCCGGGCACCTATTATCTCGGCTTCAACAAGTTTGCCCTCTACGAAAACTGTTTCCACGAGTATCAGAAGTCCTATCTCCCTGGCAATGCCGCCAGCACCTATCATCTGGATGCTTCCAAGATAACAGACAAGGCGAAGGAACTGATTACAGATGCAGAAAAGCGAGAGAAGGCTGAGCAGCAGGCAGCGCAGTTGCTTACCGATATGGATAACTATCTGGCTTCGGATGATGCAGCCCAAGCCTGCGAGAAGATGGCGGCCTACAGCAACCAGGGCGATTATTCCGGTCTCTATGCTCTCGCCAGCGAGGCATACGAAAAGTCACCGAATCTCCTCAAGCTGTTGCCTGTTACTGCTGATGCAAGCGGCATGGGCGAACAGATCCGCCAGAAGCTGCAGGGCAACACCCGTTACCAGCAGATGCTTTCTGCCTCCGGTTTTGCCAACTGGTATTGTCAGGCTCTTGCCGATTACCTCTGGCATGAGCGGGAACTCTATGCTTACTGGAGCGACCTGAAGTTTACCTACAATCATCTCTGCGTAGAAGGTTACCGCCGTCTGTTCCTGGAGCCGCTGGCTAAGGGCGAGATCAAGAAGCTGATTCTCGACTTCCGTGGCAACGGAGGCGGAAGCGTGATAGATACCCGTCTGCTTACCGACTATCTCATCACCCAGACAGCCGTCTATGCCTACGTACGCAAAAAAGAGGATAATAATCCATACAGCTATACCCCTTGGATTCCGCAGAAGATTACGGTAACGTCGAAGAGCCTGGGCAGAAACATCCCTACCGCCATCCTGCTCGACAACTACAGCGCAAGCATGTCGGAGGTGACAACCCTCATCCTGAAGAGTCAGGGCGACCACGTGAAGACGATAGGCAGAAACAGTTACGGAGCGCAGGCGATGCTCACTTCCGACAACGAAGCCAGCAATGGCGGATGGATAGGAAATGTAACCAGCTACCTCTACTTCTACATGCCGTTCTCGCTTACCAAGGATGCACAGGGCAACCTGCTGGAAAGTGTGGGAATCACCCCCGATTATCTGCTCGACGAGATGACCGGAGAGGAAAAGGAGAAGCTCTACCAGAACAATCCATCCGCTGTGGATAGAGGTCTGAAGAAGGCGATGGAAGTTCTGAAATAAGCGAGGGTGTGCAAATCACACCCTCGCTTTTTATTTTCTATATATCAGACTCTTATATCATATTCACATATTTTTTGCCCCCACACAACTTGCACGATAATGCAAACGTTTGCATTTTGTTTTACGTGATTTTCGTCACTTTTTTGTAGCTCCTTTGAGAAAATCATCATATATTTGCAACCGAAAAGGAAACCCGGTGACATTCATCTTGTCACAAGGGTAAGCCTGTGGTTATAAGTAAATGACAATAAAGAATAGGACAGCTAACAGTATCTTTAAGAAAGAAAATAACAGAGTAAAAATATGATGATGACGCAGAGTATGTTCAAACGAACACCGATGTTGTTACTGCTGATTCTCTCATCAGTAATAACCCGAGCGCAAGAGGTAGCACTGAAGACCAACCTGCTTGGTTTGGCAACCACCTCGCTCAATGCTGGTCTAGAAATAGGCACGGGCAAGAAGAGCACTTTTCAGCTTTTCGGCGCCCTGAATCCCTGGAAGTTCTCAGGCGACAAGAAATTGCGCTACTGGAACGTAATGCCAGAATACCGCTGGTACACCTGCCAGAAATTTGGAGGCCACTTCTTCGGCATCCATGCCCTTGGAGGTGAATACAACGTAAAAAATGTGGACCTGCCTTTCGGCATCTTGCCAAAGACAGAGAAAGGAAGACATTACGAAGGCTGGTATGTCGGTGGTGGTCTCACCTACGGATACCAATGGCTGCTGTCAGAGCATCTCAATCTCGAAGGATCCATCGGATTAGGATACATCTACAGCCCATACAAGCTCTACGGAAGATGTGAAAAATGTCTTGACAAGGACCACCGCAACTATGTAGGCCCTACTAAAGCCGCCCTCTCCCTGATATACGTATTCTAGGAACGATATCACCGAGATAGCAAAAACCAAATCAAACCCTCTTTTATTTAAGATGAAGAATATGAAGAAAATGAAGCTTTATGCGGTCATTTCGCCCCTTTGCATCCTTTTTGCACAGAGCGCATTGACTGTCCAAGCCCAGAAGATAGATGATTCGCAGCTACGGTTGGCTGGAGGCAAGATTCTGATAGACAGCGTCTTGACACAGAAGAAAAGCGACAGTCTCAAGGTTGCTTTCCGACTCCATCTCGATAGTCTGCAGCTCAAATCAGAGCAACAGCTGGTTTTCACTCCGCTTATTGCCGGAGAAGATACCATCGCCCTGAATCCCATCATCATCAATGGCAAAAACCAGAGCATCAGATACCTGCGCAAAAGCAGCAGTCTGAAAAACAGCCAGGCATTGGTAGTAAGACGCAGAAATGATACCGAGCAGCAGGTGCTCTTCTCCCAGACCCTTCCCTACAGGAAGTGGATGAAGGCTTTCAACCTCTCCATGACGGAAGACCTCTGCGGATGCGGCAACCTGATGGATCAGGATACCACCCAGATGGCGGTCATCAACCCAATACCCAAGATTGGTCGCGACCATTACGTGAAGCCAAAGGCTGAAGCCATCAAGGTGAGAGCCGAAAAGGGGGAAGCTTACCTGAGCTTCAAGCTCAACAAGAGCGATATCCTTGCCGACTTCCGTGAGAATGCCACAGAGCTGAGAAAGATTACATCCACCATCGACCTCGTAAAGAACGACAAGGATGTGAGCATCACCAATATCGATATTCATGGCTATGCGTCGCCGGACGGTCCTTACGACAACAACGTGCGACTCGCCAACAACCGTGCGGCTGCCCTGCGCAATTATGTATGCAATCTCTACACTATTGATAAAAAGCTCTTCACCTATCACGCCACCCCAGAAGACTGGGAAGGATTCAAGAAGAAGGTGGAAGCAAGCCACTTAGCCGATAAGTCAGCCATCCTTGCCGTTGCCAACTCATCCTTGGCACCCGATGCAAAGGACCAGAAAATCAAGAAGCTTTATCCGGCTAGCTATCGCTACATCATGAGTGAGATTTATCCTCGTTTGCGCCACAGCGACTATACGGTAACCTATACCGTTCGTCCTTTCGACATTGAGGAGGCAAAGGTAATCCTGAAGACCAAGCCTCAGCAGTTGTCATTACAGGAGATGTATCTGGTGGCACAGACCTATGAGCCTGGTTCTCCAGAGTTCAACGAGGTATTTGATATTGCCGTCCGTCTCTTCCCTGATGATGAGACTGCCAATCTCAATGCCGCCTGCACAGATTTGCAGAAGGGCGACCTCGTAACTGCCGAAAAGCATCTTGCCAAGGCAGGAAACTCGAAGGAGGCTGAGCGTATCAGAAAGATCTACGAGGAAATGAAGGCGGAACAATAAAAGATATAACTAACATTAAAATCATATAGATTATGAGAATTAAACATTTCTTTGGATTAGCAGTGATAGCTGCTATGACAGCAAGTTGCTCTAGCAACAACGAGTTAGTAAATGGGGGTAATGGCTCTGGTGAGAATGAGGCTGGTGTAGGTTATGCTTCATTCAAGATTAATCTGCCGACAACAGGTGGTACTCGTGCTACAGCAGGCGAACCAGAATTTAATGGTGGTGATGCAAACGAGTATGCAGTAAATGATGCTACTCTTCTTCTTTTTAAGAAAGTTACAGAAGAGGGTAAAGTTGTCTACAAATTCCAAGAGGTAGTGGAACTTGGTAATATGGAACCTTGGACAAAGAAAGATCCTGAAAATGGTGGTATTACCACTACTGCCAAGATGACAGCTAAACTTACAAACGCTTCTGTGGGAAGTACCGATTATTATGCTCTGATTCTTCTCAACAACAATTATAATGCAGGTACTTCTACCGCCAAGATTACATATCCAACTGAGAATCAAACATTCTCTGATTGGAGTAAGAATGATGCTAATGCAACTGCTGCCAACTACTTGAAGTATAACAAAGGTTTCTTTATGGCAAACGCTCCTAAGTATGTTGCAAATGGTGAACCTCAAACTCTCGTAAAGATTTCTGCTATCTATGCTTCTAAGCAGGAGGCTGAGAACTCTACAGCCACTACAGTATATGTAGAGCGTGGTCTTGCTAAGGTTTCTCTTGCTTCTGGTTCTGAAAATAAGAGCGTTACAATTGATGGTGGCAACTATAATGGTGACAAGGTTGACATTAAAGGTTGGACACTTGATGTTACCAATACTAAGACATACCCTGTACATGTAACAGAAGGATTGTGGGCTGATACATGGAAGGCAACTGTTACTCCTGCTGCTACCAATGGTGCAACAATGGATCGTTTCCATGACACAAAGCTTACAGAATTCCCACGCGTATATTGGGGAGCAGATCCTAACTACAGCACAGATTTCCCTAATGTAACTGCTTGCGAAGGCGAGTTTAACCTGGTAGCCAACCAAACAGACCTATCAAAAGCGTTTAAGACTGGTGAAGACGCAAAGAAGGCTCAGTACTGTCTTGAGAATACCTTCGACATTAATCACATGGTGCAGGGTCAGACAACACGAGTTTTGTTCTCTGCTACGTACCAACCTAATGGTTTTGAACCTGGAGAGACTTTCTACAAGATGGGTAACAGCTCTCAGTTGTGGAATGCTGATAAGGTAAAGGCTCAGATTAAGGCTAAGGCTATGGAGGTATTTAATGAGACTGATGCTAACAAGGTGGAAGTAATACTTACAGGTACAGATTTAGCAAAGGCAGGTACCCATCTTATTACAAAAGCGAATGTAAAGCATGGAACAGCTGAGATTCAAGATGCTGATATTACTGCAATTAATACTAAACTTGGTTTCAAGGAAGCATCAGAAACAGACCCTATGGTAGGTTTGTCAACATATGTAGATGGAGTTTCTTACTACATCGCACGTGTAAAGCACTTCAACGAGCTTACTCCTTGGAATGCTGGTAATCTGACATACGACAGTAACAATGCCAACTGGCTTGGTCGTTACGGTGTGCTCCGCAACAACTGGTACGAGCTTTCTGTAAGTAGCGTTAGTGGTCCTGGTTATCCTGACGTTCCTAAGGTTAATCCAACAGCTCCCGACGATGAGAACGAGCAGTACATCAACGTTGAGGTTAAGATCCTCGACTGGGCTAAGCGTTCACAGAGCGTAGATTTGTAATAGCGTAATAACAACGAAAGGCGGAGCTTAGGCTCCCGCCTTCGTTCAACCATACGAGTTGTGTTTTCAGCTTCACCATAGTGGAAGTTAGAAACACAACCTGATATTCTGAAATATTATATTGATAATAACCCAAAAGCATCATGGCAAACAATAAGTTACATAGTTGGATCAAGAATATACGCATGGAATGGGGATTCGACAGCTTGGCAGCTATCAGCCGCACGGCAGCATTCAGCACCATCGTCGCTCTCGGCAGTATGCTCAGCAGCTGCAACGACTTGATGCACGACGACCTCCCTCCTTGCGATATGGGAGTTGACTTGCAGTTCAAGTACGACTACAACGTCCAGCGCGCTGATATGTTCAACGATCATGTAGGCGGTGTCTGCGTGTTCGTCTTCGATGAGCAGGGCAACCTAGTGGCTCGCCAGGATGCAGCCAACGAGGGAAAATCCCAACCCCTCAAAGACCCTAACTATGCCATGCGCATAGACTTGCAACCTGGCAAATACCGTTTCGCCACCTTCGCCTTCCAGAAGAAATACGAAGAGGCGCTGTCACAGGCTGGTGCCAAATTCCACATCGAAGCTCCAGCAGCAGGAGAAAGCATCGAAAAACTCCGTGCCCGACTCGACAGAAATGCCGGAAAGGTAGAAAACCAGGATCTTCCGCTTGATACCCTCTGGCAGGGATTGAGCAACGAAACCGTAGAGGTGAAGGATCTTCAGATTACCCACCATACCATCAGTCTCGTCAGAGACACCAAGCAGCTCACCATCAGTCTGCATCAGCTGGACGAACCAGCCGACATCCACGCCGAAGACTTCAGTTATCAGATAACTGATGCCAATGGCTACATCAATTACGACAATACTCTCCTCCCAGACGAGGAGTTGACATACACCCCTTACAAGACCTGGACCACCGAGTTCACCACTCCGGAGGGTACCGTACAGGAGCGTACCGCTCACGCCGCCCTGATGTTCTCCCGCCTCGTGTTGCATCCAGCAACCGAGAACGACAAGAATGCGATACTGAGCATCTGGAACAAGAAGACGGGCGAAGAAGTGGTCCGCATCAACCTAGCCGATTTTCTGGCACAGGGCCGTGGAGCATTCGAAGCAATGAACTATTCGGCACAGGAGTTCCTGGACAGAGAATACGACTACAAGCTGGATTTCTTTTTAAAAGGCGACAAGTGGCAATACGTTAAGTTGGGCATCTCCATCCTCGATTGGAGCAAGCGCATACAGCGAGCCGACTTATAATCTGATTCCACTTTGTCGAAATTAAACTATTGATATTAGCAAAGTAAAAGACAAAGTTATCATGAGAAGATTTCATATCTATATAGGTTTCATAGTTTGGTTGTTGACTAGTTTATTTGCAGTTAGTTGTAATGACGAGTTGGAGGGTAACGGATATACCCCCAACTCGTCAAGCAACCTGCACGTGCTGGTACCAACCGTGCTCAGTGCGAACGGCAATGATTTCAGCGGCAGTTCCTCTGAGGGTCCTACCTATAATGCTACGGTAGATGAATGCCAGATCAATGATCTTCGCCTCTACGCCTTTCCTGTAGATAATAACGGCAATGCTAATGGTACAGCCATCGTAGAGCAGTTGACAGCCCCTATCGCTTCCAACATGCTGGATGAACATATCGCCACCTATCAGCTGCGCATCAATCCCGGCAAGTATCATATTTATGCCGTGGCAAATATGGCTGAGACTCTTTCCAAAGCCAATATCAGCAAAGAGAATGACCTCAAGTCTGTGGTCTTGAACTATACAGATGGCATTACGGCAAATCTCCCTATCGCCACCAATATCCCAATGATATACGAACCAAAGGATATCAACGGCGATCTGCTGACAACCGAAATTCATGCGGCTGGTGATAAGTACACCACAGTGGCAGCCAACCTGAAGTTTACTTGCGTAAAGGTAAAGCTCAACCTGCTCTTCGACCCTGAAGCTGAAGGCTCTTCATTCAATGGCAAGAGCTATAGCATCAAGGATATTCTGGCTCAAAAGCTTTCTCCTAGCACCACGCTGAGTTGGGATGGAGTATTTAGCAAGCCAGCCTCTAGTGTTAGCCAAGATTATGCCAAAGGTTTTGAAAGTGAAGTTTATGCTACTTCTTCTGAGGCAAGCAATAAGGGTGGTTATTATAAGGAGGGAGAATGGACAGAGGATGATGCCAATGCCAATGTGAATAATAAGGACATCATCACCCTTGTTCAGAGTGCTACTCCTACAGATGCTCCACAGAATGCCGCCGATAAGTGGCTTTTTCAAGGCACTTACTATCTGCCTGAGCGTTATATCGCCGAAGCCTCTCAGCAGTCTACCCTCAAAGTTAATGGCTCTGTGAATGGTAACATTAAGAACTACTATAAGATTAAGCTGGGACATCGTCAGGACGAGAGTTCAACTTCCAAAGAAGTCCCAACTTTCCCTCGTGGCACCTATTATGAGATTATCGGCAAGATCAAGAGTCTGGGAAACATGACTCTCAACTGTAATGTGAGCGTAGAGGACTGGACTCCTGTAACGATAGATGCAGACTTCAGCCATACCACACTGTGGGTAAACAAGACAAGCGCTCAAATAACCTCCATAGAGGAAGACTCTATTTCCTACAAGTCAAATTGGGTGAATGTGGAGTTTGGTTGCGATGCGATTGTTGATGGTAAGCCCCTCGTCGTTGTAGATAAAAGAGATGAGGTCAATCATATTATCACCTTTAGGATTAATCCCGAGATTCCCATGAGTGCTTATGGAGATGGGGAAGGTAAATTTCCTCCGAAAGGAAAGACCAAGATATGGCTGAAGGCTAACAACCTGAAGAAATATCTGGATGTAGACTACAATGTAGAACCTCTGTTTGAGGTTGATCCATTGGAGGTAATCATCTATTATGAGGCAAGTGCAAAAACCAACACAAAGGTATTCACTTGGGTTACAAACTTGGGAGGTATCGTGCTTCCTAACGAGCTGACTTCCACCATTGGTAGCTCAACTATCAAAATATCGAAGCCATCCGATGAAAACGCTCCCAAGGGAACATTCCAGGTGGAGGCTACAACCGACCCTGGAACAACTACAGTGCATACATTCCGAGTACACTCGAAAGACTTGTATAATAGCAACAATAAGTACAGAGACATTAAGGTGACAGTAAGACCTCCGGGTGACAATTACCGTATCTATTTCCGTGCCATTAATGACAGGTCGTCAAATAAAGACAAGTTTAATACTAACCAATTCCAAGGTATTTTGGATGAATACTATGGAACAGGTGATAACAATAGCAACTGGAACGATTCTTGGAGTTGGGACAATGTGATACAAACAAGTTTACATAATGTATATATTTATTCTCAAAAGGGTGAAACGACAGGAACAGCAATACCTAAAGAAAATGTGTGGTACTTTAATAATAGATATAATGAACCACATCAACATAGTAACGCCAGCCGCATGACTGGGGACACGAATAATCCAGGATGGTACTACAAGGACATGGATTTTGATGCTAAAGGATATAGATGGGATTATGGCGACGGTCAAGAAACTACACCGATCAAGCCTGGCGAGACATTGATGATATTCTACAGCTTCAACAACGATGCTGCGGACCTTCACCGCTGCCCTCAGCACATGGCGCCTGGTATCCCCCTTTTTAACTATGAGGATAGAGAAGGTTGGATACTTTACGACCCGACAACAGACCCCTATTATCGTATTTTCGATGAGAAGCCGATAGTTAAGGATATCAATTATGTTGTCTATACCAAGACTAAAGTATTAGGCTGGGCGTTTAAGTTCGGTGTCGCAACAGACAATCCGACATCCTCAGGAGATAATAAACAATATGAACATTGGGACAACACTTGGGATGGTCACAGTGCCAAGAGTTTTAAAAGCGTACAAGTAGGAGACTGGTGGAAGACAACGATAAGGTTAAAAGCGGTTGACGGCTATCATGAGAAGGGTATAGTCCTTCAGTTTGAAAAGGATGTCTATGATGAGAAATATACCCTTTTCGGAGGTAGAAGTTATGAGAAGTATAACGATACAGGATATTATGACAATAATAGCTGGCATCCAGGTATACCATCAGGTGTATAAACAAGTAAAGTAAGTAAGGAAATGAAAAAGATAATATCTCTTTTAGTGGCACTGCTGACATTGGCAGCATGTAGCGACACTTTGAACGAAGGTTCCAACCCAAGCAACAAGAATGGGGTGGAAGATGGGGGCATCACGCTCACCATCACACTTCCCGACTTTTCAAAAGAGGAACTGACAAGGGCTGGCGATACGGGATTGAAGAGTCTGAACGTAGTGGCTTACGATAATGACAAGAACTTCCTTTTCAACCAAAAAATCACAAGCTGGGAGGTTGTTTCTGATGGTTATAAAGTGAAAGTGCCAGTCAGGAACAAGGCTACAATGATTCATCTGGTTGCCAATGCCGGCGATTTGTCAGATACTCAATGTCGGAGTGGTTTGGACAAGGCTGCCATTTCGGGAACAATCAACACAGAGAATCCTGTCTGCTGGGGAATGATCAGCGTGTCAGACTTGATGAAGGCAAATCCGGAAATCAGTTTGCTGCGCCAGTTTGCCAAGGTAAACGTCAAGTATGAGAAGACTACATCCAGTGATTTTAACGACGACAATACGTTTGAATTGGAAAGCTTCCAGTTGTATGAAGCTGCAGACAAGGGAACCATAGCTCCCAAGGATTTTGACTATAATGCAGCAGCAGTCAATGTACCAGCTGATGCAGGCAAAGCTAATAGCGGATGGCAGACAGGCGAAACACCTTTCTATGAGACTGCCGCCGGTCAAGCCTATCTCATCGTGAAGGGTAAATATAATAGTGTGGAGTCTTACTATAAAGTATCCTTCCTTACCGACAACGACATGACAAAACCGATGGCACTGCTGCGCAACCATGCTTATACGGTGACTATCAAGCACGTCAATACCTACGGATGGGCCACAGTGGATGGGGCTATTGCAGACCCATATCCCGAGAACCGAATGAGGGTGGACGTGAAAGATGATAATCCTTTGGTTAACGATATGATAGCCTGCAAGGACTACCATCTGGGAGTAAGCGACCAAGTAAGCGGCGCATGGGATGATGAGAATATTATCGCCACTGTCGTTACAACTATCAAAAACGGCGAGACGCCGACTTTCTCTACGTCCGATGGCTGGATAAAAAAAGATGTTACGATCAATAAGACTGGCACTGTGCCGGATACTGACGGTCCAAACTCTACTACAGGTAAGAAATATGAGATTTCGATTGCGGTAGAAAAAAATGAATACTCTGAGAAACCACGCACAGGAAAGGTAATCGTGAAGTCGGGCGACTTGACCCGCACCATAACCGTGACCCAGAAAGGTAAGGACTTCAAGCGTTCTGACAGACCCGTAAAGCTTGTGACATCAAGCAATGTGGGCACATCGGAAGAATATGATGACTATTTCAACAAATTCCTGCCAGGTACTCAAGGTATCAGACCGAAGGATATGCTGAAAGATTTTGTCAGAAACGATGGTCTGCACTTCGGTGTGGGAACCAACGAGTTCAGCTACTTGATTCCGAAGAAAACAAGTGACAAAGTGACGATGGGCGCAAGCAGCGACAAGTTTACGGTAACGGATAATAGAGACGGCAACTGGAAAGTGACGCTGAACAGCGGTGCTGACAACTATGACATCTGGATCGGCGACTTCACCATCACTTATCAGGAGAGTGGACCCAACATTGCTATCACGTATCCTGTTTATCATTGTGGAATCTTCCACAAGATAGATGCCAGCAACCAGCAACCGCCTGTTGATCAATCTCCTGTCAGCGGCCGTTTCTACTACGGTGTAGTGAAGGTGAAAGGAAATAGTAAAACATACGTCATGCTCGACCGCAACCTCGGAGCCTCCAGCGACAGATGCTATGCTCCGGGCACCAAGGCGTTGGAAGCTAACAAGGGTGCTATTGGCGGATACTTCCATATTGCCAAAGAAAAGCAGAATCAGACAGATGCGGGTAATATCATCAACAATCTGCCTCAAGGTTTCACTATTCCCGAGAATAGTGTGTTCCAAGACATCATAGACGGCGGTAATCTGAAAGAGGAGACCCGCTACACCTTGTCGGGCGAGGCGTACAACAGTGTTGAGATAACAACAGACAATTCGGAGCTGCCCGTAATCTATTTGCCAGCCACAGGATATGTGGAGGGTGAGGCTTTCAGAAATGTCACCCATGTCAGCCTATGGACCCGCACGCTACTCTCAGGAAATCAGGGTTTCGACACCACCAGTCCTGAGTATGGCTTCTGGTATCGCTATTTAGATGTGTATGGTAAGATTTGCACCATGTCGAATCTCCGCTTCGTCAGCGGTAATGCAGGTAAAAACACCGGGACTTACAGGGCCATGCCAATCCGCCTGGTACATGTTCTGTAATAAACATAAGATAAGTGATAAATACAATAACATCTTTTACTTATAATAAAGTTCAAAAACAGCTGTTTTAAAAAGAAGGGTTGGGTTTTCGTGAGAAAGTCCAGCCCTTCTTTTTGTCAGGATACTCCTGACAAGGAGTCAAGACGTCACTGAGAGGTCGTCATGATAGTACTGACGGATGGTAAAGACACTTCCAGCGCTTATTGCCTCACTACGGCATTATATTGCCCTTTACCAGGGCAATATCGTGCCATCGCCAGGCACAAAACGATACGTCGGGAGAGAAAATTCCCACTTTCTTTTTTACTCTTCACTCTTCACCAAATCGCCTGAAACCCCGATAAACACTGGGGTTCCGAGAGGTGAAGAGTGGCGCACCACTCTTCACCACTCTTCACCCACTCTTCACCTTTTGCCGGTGATCCATTTTATCTTTTCGTTTTGCCAAACAAATCAGAATGAGTACCTGTAGTTAACATCAACAGCGTCAATTCCGTATCATTCTGTTCCCATATCAAAAGCCAATCTGATTCAATATGAGCTTCCCATTCACCTTCATGATTACCATGAAGTATATGTGGTTTGTATTCTGAAGGTAAAGTACCATTTTCTACCAATAAGTTAATCGCTTTCTGTAATTTCTCTATCGGATAGCCACGCTTGCGACAAAGTTTCAACGCTTTGTCGAATCTTTTAGTTGTTCCTAATTTATACATCACTTACCAAGAATAGTATCAAACATTTCATCAACAGAGTTCCATTGTGTAACTCTACCTTTAGCAACATCCTCTTCAGCAAGTTCCAATTCCGTTTTCTTAGGTTTCAAAACCGAAATAGAACTTACTCCATGGAGCATTTGAATGGCACTTTTAAGTTTATTGACCAAAGATGGGTCTGATATTGAAACCACTAACTGTGGTTCTTTTAATCCTATCGCTCTTGATTTCATAATCTTCTCCTTTAAAACGTTTAACATAATTAAGATACAAAAATACATTATTCCCCTCACACCGCCAAACTTCTTGCATTATTTTAACGTTAAAGGTCTTGATTTAACCCAAGTTTGGCACTTTAACCTGCTTTATTCATCATCACAAATTTTTCCGGGTGAAGGGTGGTGAAGAGTGGTGAAGAGTCGAGCGCACTCTTCACCCTATCAAAATAACTCATACACAGCGACTTACACCACTTCGGTGAAGAGTGAAGAGTATTTTTGAAACTGGCGGATTATCGCTACAAGTTGCAGCGGATTGCAAATCCGCAAAGAAAAGGTCGAACATTTTTTAACGGCGGATTGCAAATCCGCCGGGACGCCTAACGGAAGAAAGGAAGATTTAAAATAAATATCCGCCCACCAGCTGATTTCCACTTGCACAACAGGTGTTGGGCGAGCGCATATCAGCTGTTATGCAAGCGCACAACAGCTGTTGTGCGGCTGGAAAGATAGGCTTTTCCGGCTTATACTATTAGTCCTTCTGGCAACAAGTAAAGGTTACTCCGAAGACTATTTACGTTAAAGCGATGCAGCAACGATAATACTTACAAGGCACAGCGATAATACTTACAAGATGCAGCGATAGTACAGTTCGGTCTTGCAGTTTCGACGGATTTGCAATCCGTCGTATAAAAAGGTTCGACTTATCAAACCTGGGGATTTGTAATTCCCCTACTCCATAACATATTACAGATCGAACTTTTAATTCTCCATTGAATACGTGTTTTTATTTAATGACTGAGTAGTTACCCAGAAAGACAGTGAGGCAGAGTAAGATAATAACTTTCAAGCCAAAAAAAACTCCCTATAAGTTCAGGCATCTATCGCCTGGCTTATGGGGAGAACTTGTATCTGATAATTTTATGATTTCAATTGATGCAATTGCTCATGGGTTAAGCCTGTCAGTTCCATGATAGAGTCATCATCCATACCCTTTAATAGCATTTTCTTCGCTATATCAAGACTTTTGTGATAACTACCTCTTGCTTCACCTTTGGCAAAACCCTTAGCTTCACCTTCATCAATACCATTCATATAATAGCTCATTAAGACACCATAGTAATCATCGGCGGCCTTTAAGCTTTCATCATATTTCTCTTGCTCTTCCTGACTCAGACAGCGGGAATCTGCCAGTTCAGCAAGACGCTTGAAAATCTTCTTCTGTGCCGTAAACGGCATTCTCTCTAATGCTTCCATATGCTTTAATACATAAATCCATTTGTCAAAATCACTTTCACATTCTTCAGCCTTCTTGTCCGCCTCGCCGGATATGTCGTTCATCACCCCACCAGGCATCCCACACCCTCGCCAGGCGTCCAACACACACCGCTAAGGCTCCCGCCCCCCTCGCTAGGCGTCCCGACGGATTTGCAATCCGTCGTATAAAAAGGTTCGACTTATCAAACCTGGGGATTTGTAATCCCCCTACTCCATAACATATTACAGATCGAACTTTTAGTCTTCCATTGAATACGTGTTTTTATTTAATGACTGAGTAGTTACCCAGAAAGACCATGAGGCAGAGTAAGGTAATAACTTTCAAGCCCCAAAAAACTCCCTATAAGTTCAGGCATCTATCGCCTGGCTTATGGGGAGAACTTGTATCTGATAATTTTATGATTTCAATTGATGCAATTGCTCATGGGTTAAGCCTGTCAGTTCCATGATAGAGTCATCATCCATACCCTTTAATAGCATTTTCTTCGCTATATCAAGACTTTTGTGATAACTACCTCTTGCTTCACCTTTGGCAAAACCTTTTGCTTCACCTTTGGCAAAACCTTTAGCTTCACCTTTGGCAACTCCTTCATCAATACCATTCATGTAATAGCTCATTAAGACACCATAGTAATCATCGGCGGCCTTTAAGCTTTCATCATATTTCTCTTGCTCTTCCTGACTCAGACAGCGGGAATCTGCCAGTTCAGCAAGACGCTTGAAAATCTTCTTCTGTGCCGTAAACGGCATTCTCTCTAATGCTTCCATATGCTTTAATACATAAATCCATTTGTCAAAATCACTTTCACATTCTTCAGCCTTCTTGTCAAAGAAAGGAAGAGACAAGTAGATGAAGTGAAGATTGTCGGAAAAGACATCTTGACTTCCTTTTTCATACAAGGCTACATCGGTTCTGAATTTCGACACTGCATTGTCCTTTGGCATGAAATTCATGAGGCAGACGACATAGACGGGCATTAACTGATAGAGAGCAGGTTTCTGATCGATTGTCTTTTTCCGCTGCCCGACAATAGCCTTGCTGGCATAATAGATGGAGCGATTGACAAAAAACGGCACCCATCTGTTCTGCATCTCGACAATGAAATGATTTCCATCATCGGTTTCACAATAAATATCAAAGATGCAGCCACGCAAATCTTTTGAATCTGCCAGTTGCTCTTTATCCTTGAAGGTGACATCCCTGATATGCATTTCGTCAACCAACAGGTCGTTCAAGAAACTAATCAGCAAATCCTTGCTGAATTCTTGTCCGAAGAGGCGTTTGAATCCCCAATCGGTGAAGGGGTTAATATATTTACCCATGGCAAAATATTGAGATAATTGATATCTGATGGCAAATTTACGATTTTTCTCTGAAAACTCCAAGAAAAAAATGCAAAAATTTGAAAAACCATAGAATTTACCTCTATTGAATAACAAAACTATCAACCACTTATGATTTGCAATCCGTCGTATAAAAAGGTTCGACTTATCAAACCTGGGGATTTGCAATCCCCCCTGTCGGAAACGATTTACATCTTTTTAATTGCCAAAAACTTGCACGATTCAAAAAATTGCCGTATCTTTGCGGCTAAAGAAAGGAATAGGAGAAATGATTATGGCAAACAATGAATACAGAAAGCTGCCGGTAGGCATACAATCTTTCAATGTTATCAGAGAGGAAGGATACCTCTATGTTGATAAAACTGACATGATTTGGAAATTGGCGAACCAAGGTTTTAAGTATAATTACTTGAGCCGTCCTCGTCGATTCGGAAAATCTGTGCTTGTTGATACGCTCCAGGCTTACTTCGAAGGAAGAAAAGATCTCTTCGAAGGACTGAAAATCATGGAGCTGGAAAAAGATTGGAAACAGTACCCGGTAATTCGACTTGACATGAGCCGAGGGGGAGCAACCGCAGATGAAGTTAAGGCATATCTGGATCAAACGTTTGATGTTTATGAGCAATTATATGGCATCCATATTAAACCAACAGATTCACTGGGAAACCGCTTCGACCTCATCATCAAAACCGCCTATAAGCAAACAGGGCTCAAAGTCGCCATTCTCATCGATGAATACGACTCTCCTCTCCAGCACTCCTGGAAAACTCCCGAGCATGAGGGTTGCACAGACGTATATAGAAGTGTTTTTGCCATTCTGAAGGCTGACGATGCCTACCAGCGTTTCGTCTTCATCACGGGCATTACCAAGTTTACGCAGATTTCTCTCTTCTCAGTTCTCAACAACCTGACCAATATCAGTTTCCTTCCAGAATATGCTGCCATCTGCGGCATCACAGAAGAAGAAATCGGACAGAACTTCAAGCCGGAACTGGAAAGGATGGCTGAAGTGAACGGCTGGACTTTGCAGCAAACCCATGATAATCTGAAGGATTACTACGACGGCTACCATTTCAGTCGCAGAAATATGGTGGACATCTACAATCCTTTCAGTCTCCTTAATGCACTTGATACACAAGACCTGAGCTGTTTCTGGGTTTCATCAGGCGCTACCTCCATGCTGCCGAAGTTTGTGGATAATATGGAGCTTCGCTTACGTAATTTCGAACATTGTCCGATCTTACGCAAGACGCTTGAGAGTTCAGATGTAATCAATGGTGGTGCCGAGCTCTTCCTCTATCAGACGGGCTATCTTACCATCAAAAGCAGTGATGAATTTGGCTACTTCCTCGGTTTCCCTAATCAGGAAGTGAAACAGGCTCTCTACGAGGTGGTGCTGCCCACGCTGACGATGCAATCTGAAAGCGATATCATCAGTCTGCAGAGTAGTCTGTTCCGTCAATTGGGTACTGGTGAAATCGTAGATGCTATGAAAACATTGAAAGCATTGGTTGCCGACGTGCCTTACAGCAACAAGAAGCTTGCCTCAATGGATATGGAAGAGCGCTATAGACTCATCATCAGTACCATTCTGAATGCCATCGGACTGAAAGTAGAAGTAGAGCACATGCTTGCCACAGGAAGAATCGACCTCATAGCCCAGACTTCCCGCTACATCTACGTGATAGAACTGAAGCTGAGAAACAATGGCGGCAAGAAGGCTGCCATCCAGCAGATTCTAGACAACCAATACCTGGAACCTTTCAAGGCTGACAAGCGAAAGGTGATAGGCCTCGGCATAGAACTGGACGAGGAAGGAAAAGGCATATTGGATTGGGGGATTACTTCATAGATTTTCCGTGCATAATCCGATGAATAATGACACACCCTCACAGAGGATAAAAAGGTGGATTTTCAGCAGAAAATCCACCTTTTACACTATATTCTCCGTTTTGTCCACCTCTTTTCCGTGTATTTTGTGTACTTTTGCGGCTGTGTATGAATCGCAGCAGGAAGTAACTTCCAAAAGCTGCGGCTTCATGCTACCTGCAAATAACAAGCAACAAAATAAAAACAAGCCTAAAAATAAGCAAATGAATAAGAAAAGACAGTTTTTACTTTCGGCGGCTCTCGCCACTTTCATGGCAGCCAACGCCCAAGTAACCATCAACGTAGATGCCTCGAACCCAGGCGTCAAGGTTTCACCTAATTTATATGGTATCTTCTTCGAGGATATCAACCATGCTGCTGACGGCGGACTCTATGCCGAACTCATCAGCAACCGCTCCTTCGAAGATGATGACAAGAACATCCCTACCTGGAAAACTTCCGCCCAGGAAGGTGCAAAGATCCAGACACAACTCATCAACAAGGGTCTGCTCAACAAGGCACAGGGCAAGGCTCTCCAGCTTACCATCGCGGCAAAGCCAGCAGCCACAGCCTCTCTCATCAACGAAGGTTTCTGGGGCATCAACGCCGTTCAGGGCAGAACCTACAAGCTCTCTTTCTGGGCAAAAGGCAGCTACAAGGGCAATCTGAAGGCTCGACTCACCAACGCAAAGGGCAATCAGGTTTATGCAGAAACATCCCTCAATGCCAAGGTAGGCAAGAAGTGGACTAAATATACAGCTGAACTCACAGCCCATGCCAACGATGCCAAGGCACAGTTTGAACTCGTAGCCAACGGAAAGGGTACCATCGTTCTCGACGTGGTAAGCCTCTTCCCTCCTACTTTCAAGAATCGCGAGAACGGCTTGCGCCCTGATTTGGCTCAGCTGCTCTATAACATCCATCCTAAGTTCGTCCGCTTCCCAGGCGGTTGCTACGTAGAGGGACAGGAGTCTCCTGAGAATGCATTCCACTGGGAGAAGACTATCGGTCCTATCGAGGAGCGTCCGGGACATAAGAACGTGAACTGGCGCTACCGCACCAGCGACGGTATGGGATTTGATGAGTATCTGCAGCTTGCCGAAGACTTGAACGCCAAGCCTCTCTATGTAGTAAACGTAGGTTTGTGGCACGGCGGTATGACTCCGGTGGATAGCATCCAACCTTGGATTGACGAGTGCATGAATGCCCTGGAGTATGCCAATGGTCCTGTTACCTCCAAGTATGGTGCACTGCGTGCCAAGAACGGTCATCCAGAACCATACAACATCGAGTATCTGGAGATTGGTAATGAAAACAACCAGCCAGACCCTCGCCAGCAGAGCGACCACTACTACGAGCGCTTCAAGAAGTTCAAGGATGCCGTATTGGCGAAATATCCTAAGATGCACCTCATCGGCAACGTGGTAGCCTGGGGCGATGACAACCCTAAGTGGAAAAGCAACGAGAGCGTAGAGCTGCTCGATGAGCACTACTACAGAAACCCAGCCTGGTTTGCCGAGAACTTCAACAAGTATGATAACTACGACCGCAAGGGCAGCGAGATTTATGTAGGCGAATATGCCGTAACCCAGGGCTTCGGCAATATGGGTTCACTCGATGCAGCACTCGGTGAGGCTGTCTATATGATGGGCATCGAGAACAATTCAGATATTGTGACCATGGCATCCTACGCTCCTATCTTCGCCAACCTCAACAACCGTATGTGGGCACCGGATATGATTCAATATACATCTGATAAGGTATTCGGAACTCCATCCTACTACGTTCAGAACGTGATGGCGAACAACATCGGTACCCGTGTATTGAAGGTGAACCAGGAGAATCCATACAAGTATGATCAGGCCCAGGTGAAGCCAGCCATCTGCCGTGTAGGTATGGGAACATGGGGCACCCAGGTATCTTTCGAGGACAAGGGCTACAGCGATGAGAACGGAAAGGCGCTGCCGATGACCTTGCAGGAGTTGCCTACCGATATCCGTGGACAGTGGAAGACAGAGGGCAGCCTCATCAAGCAGACCAGCAACGAAGAGAGCTGCATCCGTCTGAACCCAGGCGAGATTACCAGCAACGGCTATATATATAAGGTACGCGCGAAGAAGGATGCCGGAAACGAGGGTTTCCTCATCATCTTCAACTACGTGGATAAGAACAACTACTGCTGGTTGAACCTTGGTGGCTGGAACAATACCCAGCACGGTGTGGAGTCTATCGTGAATGGTGCCAAGAGTCAGGTGGCTACCTGCCCAGGCAAGATTGAAACCGGCAAGTGGTACGATATCGAGCTGAAGGTGGTAGGCGACAGCATCTTCGCCAAGTTGGATGGCAAGGAGGTATTCGCCACCAAGCTGAAGGGCAACACCCTTCCTGGCATCTTCTCTACAGCCACACTCGATGAGAAGACTGGCGAGGTAATCCTGAAGATTGCCAACACCAGCACCGAGCACACCACAGCGAAGATCAATCTTCAGGGCAAGGAGATCAAGGATGGCAAACTCATCCGCCTTTCTGCCAAGAACGGTCTGGAGGAGAACACCATCGATAATCCTACCAATATCTATCCTGTAGAAAACTACGTAACTACAGAGAAGAATGGTGCTACGGTAGAGATTCCAGCCAGCTCGCTGAACATCATCCGATTGAAGTAAACAGAAAGAGGGTGTATCATAAGTCACATCCAATACGCCCTGAAAGGGCAGAAGCTCCTAGCCCAGGGCATCGCCCTGGGTATTTATGGATGTAAACCTGTCGCCCTGAAAGGGCAAAAGCTTTCAGATACCTGGCAATTTATAAGGCTTTTGCCCTTACTATTATATTTGCACTTGGAAAAATAAAGAGGTGAAAATCTT
>ERZ1034901.800-NODE-800-length-23663-cov-5.692985_pt1 | contig 23663 bp, 17 predicted proteins | sample MGYA00520628_ERZ1034901 | MGnify/ENA primary metagenome ERZ1034901 (study PRJEB33766, sample SAMN09781783) | gut metagenome | biome: gut microbiome | host: Homo sapiens | place: Madagascar | study: EMG produced TPA metagenomics assembly of the PRJNA485056 data set... | reverse complement strand
TCTGCCGCGTTGGATTCTGCCTGATCCAATGCATCAATCTGTGCTTTCATCTTGTTCGAAATGGCCATACCTGCCGGATTGTCTCCTGCCTTATTGATCTTGTAACCACTGGATAAACGTTCCATAGAAGCACTCAGCTTATTTTCCGTCCGAAGCAACTGTCTGTTTGTGATCACTGCGGACATATTACGATTAATCTTCATAAATTTTACCTTCCGTACAAAATTTGGCTTCCATGCCAGAATTTGACCATCCCTGTCAATTCATCTATTTGTTATATCGTCCGTTTTTTGTATTTTTTTAACCACATAACGCGTATAATTTGCATTTCATGGGAAATCGTATTATAATAGCACCATTAATAAGACAATTTGCAAAGGAGGATTTATCCCATGGCTAAGGTTACCAAGGATACTATGATTGGAGAACTTCTTCAGATCGACGCAGATATTGCACCTATGCTTTTAAATATCGGCATGCATTGTCTCGGATGCCCATCTTCACAGATGGAAACTATCGCTGAGGCTGCTATGGTTCACGGAATTGAGCCTGACGATCTGGTGAATGATATTAATGATTTCTTAGAGCATGATTTAGCTTAATAATAAAAAGACTGCACGAACTGTGCAGTCTTTTTATTATTGGGTTATTACAATTGTGCAATTGTCTTAAGTGCACTTGGTCCTGTAATCCATTTTCCATGTTCTTCTAAATATGCGCCAGCTGCTGGAGTGTAATTCCGCTGAATTGCATACTCACAGATAATATTGCATACTTTGTTAAATTGCTCCGGCGTGTGTCCGTCTTTATGAATCACTAAGAAAAAGCGATTCTTCTGCTCATTCTTATATAGGTCATTGCGACCTTCATAATATCCTTCCAGCACATGGGCAAGTCTTTCCACCTGCTCCATATTTACAAATTCAAACATTTTTTTCAGATCAGCTGGAACCTCTGTTGTCTTATTTTTTGTCTGATCCGTCTCTGTTTCTTCCTTTGCAGCTTCACTCTTCTCGCGAATTTTATTGAAAAGGCCGATAATGTCATCTGCGCCCTTATTTTCCACAGTACCCTGATTGCCGGAAGACTGCGCAAACATTTCATCATCATCCGATTCGGTGAATTTCGAAAAGCGCGTATCCAATTCCTCAGGATATTCCACTTTTGTAATCACAAGAATAAGAGATTCGGAAGACAACGGGATGGCCTCTACCATCAATGGATTGTCATTTGCCTCAAAGCCAAACTCATAATTGGCCTGCTGTATCATGTCATGGAAAAGCCCCTTTGCTTTCTCAGAACCATATGCTAACTCACTCAGATTGATCTGTCTTTCTGCCAGATCCTGCTTCGTTAATGTGCAACGAATCTGATTTTCATTTACTTTTTCAATTTTCATCACAATCACATCCTTACCTTGAAAATCTCTTGTAAATTGTACACTTATTATAATCAAATGATTCTATGTTGTAAAGTTTGCATGCATTAAAAATTTATAAAGTCAAAAAAGATTTTTTAAAATAATGCTTGCTTTTAAAAAACAAGTATGCTATAAGTTTATGCATGAGATGCGTTTTACCCCCATTAAAACGTATGCAAAATAAAAATTTAATTTTGTCTGGACGATATGAAATTCTAGATACCCTTGGCCATGGGAGTGACGGAATTGTCTATCTTGCCAGACATCGATCTTTAGAGTTGAACCGTGCGCTGAAACAATTTCCCAAAAAAGACGCACCTTCACTCTTCGCTATTTCGGAAGCAAAAATTTTAAAGGCTATTCAGCATCCGGGAATTCCAACCATTTATGATTTTGAAGAAGATGAATCTTTTTTCTATCTTGTGGAAGAATATATCCAAGGTGTTTCTTTAGAAGAATTTTTGCTCCATCAACAGTCTATTTCCCAGAATTTATTTTTTAATTTTTGTGAACAGCTTTGCGATATATTTGCATATCTGCACACTTTATGCCCAAACCCAATTGTTTATCAGGATTTGAAACCAGAGCATATTATAGTATGTGGATTACAAATTAAATTAATCGATTTTAGCGTTGCTTCATTTATTACCAACTCTGGAAATGACTTCAATCATTTGGGAAATCACACGTTTTCGGCTCCTGAGCTTGCACTTAGTGAGCCCATTACAGTCGTGTCTGATATTTACAGCATTGGGAAAATAATTCAATTTATGCTCCCCTTTGTAAATGCCCCTCTTTCCCGAAATATTCTGTATATTACCCAAAAAGCAACAAATCCGGAACCTGCGTTCCGTTATCAGACCGTTTGTGAACTGTCTGATGCACTCAATAAAATAAAAGAAAGTTTGGGTAAAACGCATCTCTCGCAGAATATCGCCGTGATCGGAAGCCATTCCGGATGCGGTTGCACACATATAGCAATATCCTTAGTCTCCATGCTGAACTATCTCGGTCATCCCGCTGTATATCAGGAAGAAAACTGGACCAATTGTCTGAGAAAAGCGCTGGTTGAAATGGAACACATTCAGGAACACGACGGATGCTATTATTATCAATGCTTTCAAGGCTATCCCAAATATGATACGGGCATCGAGATTCCCTCTCCGGAAAGTGCACTTTGTGTAATTGATTACGGATGTACTTATACTCTTGAGGAGCTTATCTCTGCGGACCTCATCCTTTATGTCTGTGGAGGCGCACTTTGGCACAGGGCCGATGCAATGATTGAAGATCAGATAATAAAACATTTGGGATCACGTCTGAAATTCGTTGCTAATTTATGTGATCGCAATTCTGCTGTCTATTATGCCAGAAAATTTTCAGCTCCTGTATATCCGTATCCGTTTGATACTGGGATATTTCAGGCAAATGAGAATAAATTGGATTTTGTCCACTGGCTATCTTTAGAGAAAGGCAGGAAATATTCATTATTACATTTAATAAGAAGAAACCGTTTTTTCCGACACCTGCTACCATAGGAATCTGTGGTGTCAGTGCAAATGCCGGAGTCACGCACTTATGTATTGCGTTGTCTAATTTTTTACATAGCAGATACCTTGTTTCCACCGCCTATATGGAAATGAATGCCAGTCACGAAATTGCTCTTCTCAATAAAAGGGGAGAAACCATAAGCGACTCAAAGCTCTATTTCCGGAAAAAAGGTGTCGACTATTACCCAGACGTTACCATTCGTAAGATGACAGAACTTCTTCACAGAGACTACGAATATTCCATTTTGGATTTCGGAATCCTGACGCCACATACCCGGCTGGAATTTCTGCATTGTGACAAACGGATTGTCTTGTGCAATGTCAGCCCATGGAAAGCCACACAATTTGATAAATTTGTTCACGAACTTATAAAATATAAAATACCTTTGGAGGAGGTCATATTTGTAAATGCATATGGGGATATATTAAAGAAAAATCAGGAACAAATTTACAAAAAATACGGTATCCGGGTTGATCCTGCCCCTCTTCTCTGTGATCCATTTCACATTACCTCTGGATGTTTTCACTTTTTTGAACAACTTATGAAAGGAGAATAGTTATCACAATGTTAAACAATAACTTTCAGCTGCTTATTGAATTTCGGCCAGAGGTATATCAGGCACTTGTTATTACACTTTCTGATGTGCCTTTACCAGATACAAAATAACAAATTACAATTGGTCCTCAAAATTATAAACAAAAATATAAACATGGAAAAGATTCAGACTGGGGTCTCAATGCAACTCAGACTCTTAACCGTTTGAATGAAAAAAGATACCGGGGACCGGCGTATTTTGTAAATGCCCTGTCCCCCTATACATTTATAATTATATGTTAAGAAAGAACTGTTTTATCTTTTCTTAATTTTCCCTTATATCATTTGAATCTATATAAGCACAATGCTATAATCGGATTGGAAACTGATTACACATAAGGAAGGATTACATATGAAGAAAAAAACTATACCGATTTTAACTGTTTGTGCTCTTATCGTAATCATTGTAGCCATCATCGGCGGTTCTGTGCTTCTTCGCAAATATACACCAAGCAAAGAACACAAAGATTTAACCTCATATTATAATATTACCGCAGATAATCAGGTTGCAATTGTATTGAACAATGAACTTACCTCCTCGTATGCCACTTTAATTGATGGCCATATTTACGTGGATTACAATTTCGTTCACGACACTTTAAACTCCCGTTTTTACTGGGATCATAACGAAAATATTCTTCTTTATGCTACCTCCCGGGATTTGATCTCGGCTGAAGCAGACAGCAGCAAATATTTAATTACCAAATCATCCGTAGATTATGGCAGACCTGTTGTAAAGGCCAATTCCGATTCTGCATATATTGATTTGGATTTTGTAAAAGAATATACGGATATGACTTACGAGTATATTAAGGACCCAAACCGCATTGTCATTACCAACCAATGGGGAGACTACAATACAGCTTCCATCAAAAAAAATACAGCTGTTCGTGTCAAAGGCGGGATCAAAAGTCCTATTTTAAAGGATATCAAAGAAACCAGCGATGTTACTGTAATTGAACAGGGTGATAAATGGTCAAAAGTTCTGACCGATGACGGCATCATTGGTTATGTACAGAACAAACGGATGTCTGATGTTTCTACCAAAACACGTACCAGTGATTTTACGCCGGATACTTTTGCTCATATTACCAAAGACTTTAATATCTGTATGGCATGGCATCAGGTAACCAACACTTCAGCAAATGCAAATATTGCATCTGTACTATCATCTACCAAGGGAGTCAATGTAATTTCTCCGACCTGGTTCTATTTAAACGATAACAATGGTAATCTTGCGAACCTGGCAAGTCTTGACTATGTAAATTACTGTCACTCACAAGGTGTGGAAGTCTGGGCGCTTGTCAGCAATCTTGAAAATAAAGATGCGGATTCTGTCGAAGTGTTAACACACACTTCGAAGCGACAGAATCTTGTAAACCAGATTGTATCAATGGCAATCCAATACAATCTTGACGGTATCAATCTTGATTTTGAATCTCTGAACCAGTCAAAAGTCGGGGATGCATATATCGAATTTGTGCGTGAACTTTCCATCAAATGTGCCAACAATGGAATTGTTCTTTCCGTCGACAATTATGTTCCAACAAGTTACACCGCCTTTTACAACCGCGCGGAACAGGCAAACTTTGCGGACTATGTCGTAATCATGGGATATGATGAACATTATGCCGGTGGTGATGCCGGTTCTGTATCTTCTATCGGATGGGTAAAACAGGGTGTAGCGGATACACTTGCAGAAGTTCCTGCAGATCAGGTAATCCTTGGTATGCCATTCTATACAAGAGTATGGCAACTGACAAAGAATACTTCTTCCAAAGATTCCACCGACAGCAAAGATAACAACGATGAAAAAGACACTAACAGCGACAGTGACTACGATGTTACCTCCAAAATTTATGGCATGCGCGCTGCTGATACGTTGCTTACAGATAATGGTGTAACCAAGATCTGGGACAAAGAAAGTGGTCAGAATTACGCAGAATTTACCAGTGGAAATTCCACTTTTAAAGTATGGCTGGAAGATGCCACTTCTACAGAAGAACGTCTGAAGGTCATGCAGGATAATAAACTTGCAGGCGTATCTTTCTGGAAGCTCGGTTTCGAAACCAGCGATGTCTGGAATACAATTATTAAGTATACGAACTAGCTTTCCTGCATAAATTGAATTAACTAATACAAAAGCCTTTTGCAAACACGCAAAAGGCTTTTTCATTCAATTATTTGGAGCGGTATGCAAAAAAAATTTGAAATTCTCATGGTTGCCTGTCTTTTTATCTGTTCATTCTTTCTTGCTAGAGCCGGTGCTGCATATGTATGCGCCAAAAATCTCAATACAAAAAATCTTTGTATTGTCCTGGATGCAGGTCATGGAGGCGCTGATCCTGGCAAAGTCGGATGTAATGATATCTTAGAAAAAGATGTCAATCTGTCCATTGTCCTCAAGTTGAAAACTCTTTTTGAAAACAAAGGATTCCATGTTGTGCTTACCCGCGAAGATGACACAGTTCTTGCTGATGAAAATTCCAAAAATGTCAAAATAGAAGACTTGCGAAACCGTGTCGCACTCATCACAGAAAACATGCCGGTCATGACAATCAGCATCCATCAGAACAGCTTTCCGGATGCATCCATTTCCGGTCCACAGGTTTTTTATTTTGAGCAGTCAAAAGAAGGTGCAGAAATCGCTTCTGTACTACAGGAGAGTTTAAATTCCTCACTCAATCCACCAAAACCCAGAGCCTGTAAATCAAACGATGACTACTATATTCTCAAAAAAACACCCACACCTACCGTTATCGTAGAATGTGGGTTCCTAAGTAACGAAACAGAAGCGCAACAATTAACCGATGAGTCCTATCAGGAAAAACTTGCCCGCGCAATTTATTCCGGTACCTGGGATTATCTTACGAGTTCTGCAACTGCTGCATCGACAGAATAAAACTTTCCGCAATATGATACAGTCGCTTTGTCTGTACCGGATTGTCGGTATTTGTCGCAAGTTCTCCTTCTTTTTTCCTCTTTGCCTCCCGGGTGATCTGGGATGTTTCATAATGTTCCAATGAAAGATCACTTACATATGCAATTTTAATATCTGCCGTTTTTGTTCTGGCATCGGTATCTTCATGGAATGCTTCCGTGAGCATATCCAGATGCTCGGACAAAAACTTCTGTGTCTCTTCGTCATCCACTGCAATCATGCCGGATATCCCATCATCCTTTGCCTGAAAGGAAGCCGCAACTTTGCCCAGTCGGTCACTGTCGAATAATATGTCCACCCAGCCTTTTTCTTCTTTGCCCCGGACAACTTTCAGGGATACCGCTGTAACCCCATCTCCGGTCTGCACCGGAATCATAAAACTTTCCTCTTTGGATTTCTTTGCACATAACTGAAATTGCATGGTTGACTGTTTCATCGCACGCACATCCACCGTATTAACCTGCGGATCTTCGATGATCATTGTTTCCATCACATGTGCAGCCACTTCTGCAAGTGTCTCCTGCGCCTCCGCCAGTTCCTCTGGTGTTTTTACAGCTTCTCCAAATGCATCGAGAACCTGCTGCTTTAAATCCTCGATTTTATCCACAGATTCTGTAGAAAAATTATAGTCTTTCCACAATTTCTCCATCATCTGGTTCGGATGCCGCAACATATTGCTGACAGCAAGAATATTTGCCACACTATTGCTGATATCGTACCGATCCAGATATTCATAAACCTCTTGCGATGCGCGCAGTGCCTGCTGCACTTCCTGTAACTGCTCCTGTACATAACGCTGCGCTTCCTGTTGTACTTCCGGCGTTTCCTCCATCTGCGACAGTGCTTCCGCCAACTGTTCCGGCGTCATATTCTGCCACTTATCCTCTCCCAGAGATTGCAATTTTTCTGGACTTATGTTATCTAAAATATCCCGCACACAATTGGTCTGGAATGCAACTTCGATTTGATCATCAATTTTTGGTCCATTATTCTTTGCCTGCACACCATCAAAGTCATCGCTGATTTCATAATCCATTCCACCCTTTTTACTAGTACGCACTGCTGTCAGAAGATTGCGCATGGTAATGCCACTTCCCTGCTGCATCAATGCCCCTAACGCAGCTCCATCCGTCTTCTCGACCTGTGCAATCAAACGATAAATTCCGATATATCCGCTTCTTTCTTCCTCCGTAATTTCATGATTCTGCTCTAACTTCCACAGATAACGGCTAAAGCGTTCCTGATCTTCATTTCCGGTTTCCTGCTTAATATCTTCTGCGACCTGATTCAACTGTTCCATTGACATATCCAGTGGATTTTCTCCGCGACGAATCATCTCCAGGGTTACTGCAGGTGTCATATTTTTAAACGCACGCTGCATTTGCTCATCCAACGCTTTTACATTTTGTATATTCTCCTCAGAAATATCCATTCCATTGTATCCAAGAATTCTTACCGCACGCTGGTTTGCTGCACTGTTTTCCAGATCCATGTCCTTAAGCAACGACTCTGCCGCGTTAGAAAAAGCTTTCTGTATGGAATCTCCCATATCACGACGCGGAGCAGTCATCAACGTTTCATATCGCTCATTTACCTTTTCAAGTGCCTGCTGTATCTGGCTTCCATAATCATAAATTTCCTGAATACTTGTCTCTGCATCCATCTGGCCAATTACATACGCCGGCTGTCCCTTTAATGCATCAAAAACAGCTATCGTATCTACCGCTTTATCCACATTCTCTTCTGTAGATGGAATCCCCATACTGTCCATCAGATTACGATAATACTGTTTTTCCTGTTCCTTTAATGACTCGACCGTATCTTCCATAGACTGAATGTCGGCTTCCACTCCAAGTTTCTTCATGGTAGAACCTGCTTCTGTCGTCATGATGAGACGATTCTCTTCCATGCGCCGCTGAGAAGTAATCATACTGGCATCTCCCGGCCGTTTTCCTTCCCCTATCGCTTTTGCCATAAGATCTATCAACTGATTCCAGTCAATTTCACCATTCTGTATTTGCTGTGACAATTCCTGCAGATCCTGCAACGACTGTAAATTTTCTTCTGTCAAAGGGATCTGGTTTTCAAGCAGCCATCTGCTGTTTGCAAGCGTCTCCTCATTGAGTTCAAATCCTGCATTTTCAATGATTGCAGAAATCTGGTCCTGCATGTCCACAAAATCACTGTCCGAAATCATATCGATTTCCACAGTTTCCCCATTGGCTGCACCACTATACTGCGCCATATACAGATTGCTGATGCTCGGCTCAAGCTGATTCTTTAACAGATAGCTCATCATTTTATCACTGATTCCATCCACTGACACCGCCTGCGAAAGTGCATCCATGCTGTCCTGGACATTGGCAGCTGTAGCTGGAAGATCATTGCCATCTAAGGTACGCATAATCTGTTGTGCCACTGCCGGATTTCCTGTAATATCCTGTAACTGCTCCTCGGTCAGCTGATCTCCGTATATTGATATGTCAACGCCCGCCTTTGCAAGTACAGCCTTGATTTTGTCTGTAACCGTTATGATCGTGTAGCTGTCTGTATCGTTAACGGAAAAACCATTTTCCTCCATCGCCTTATAATCTGCGGCGGAAGTTGTGTTTGCAAGCACAGCGATCTCGTTCTTACGATCATCAGCGGTCTTTTCTTTATGCTGATCGATTTCCTGCGAAGTTGTGCGATTTGTTCCCGGTTTCTCATAGGTTGCCATATCGATTGTTCCACTGTCAGAAACACCTACTGTCTTTTCAAAACGTTCCTGCTGTATTACTGTAGATTTACTATACTCTGCAGCATTCACCTGATATGCCGCGATTCCTTTTGCTGCCGCATCGTCACTCAGACTGCGTGTTACATTATCCCACAAATTTTTCTGTTCAACCTGCATTTCTCCACCATCCTTACGCGTCAATCCCTATCTGTGCTCTTGTCGACTGACACTCTATGTTTTATATCGACCAATTCTCCATAAAACTAAAGAAACCGCACCAATTTTATCCTTCGATAAAACCAGTACGGTTTCTTCTTCCCTCTAATTAACTACTCAAACGAATTTAGAATTTGAAAACTGCAACGCCATATGCAGGAAGTGGATAAGCGATTGAATATTGTCTTCCATCACACTCTTTTTTCACTGCCCTATAAGACTCCTTGCGATCCTTATCAGTCCCATTAAACTTTGGATCCTCGCTGTTCAATACCAGCTTATATGTCTTATTTTTCGGTACACCTACACGATAATCCTCACGTGCCACCGGTGTAAAGTTAATAACAAACAGTAAATTATTCTTACCATTTTTGCTTTTTCGAACAAAGCTGAAAATACTGCGTTCTCTGTCATCTGCATTGATCCATTCAAATCCTGCCCAACTCGTATCCTGCTCATACATACATGGATTTGACGTGTACAGATGAAGGAGCGCTTTTACCCAATCCTGTACTTTCTTATGATTCGGATCTTCCAACAAATACCAGTCCAGTTCGCGCGCTTCGCTCCACTCCTGTACCTGTGCGAATTCCTGTCCCATAAACAAAAGCTTTTTGCCGGAATGTCCCATCATAAATGCATAACCTGCCATAAGATTCTTAAACTTATCTCCCTCAAGTCCAGGCATCTTGTTCAACATAGAGCATTTCAGGTGTACAACCTCATCATGTGAGAGAACAAGAATATACTTCTCACTCTCGTTATAACTCATGGCAAATGTCATCTTATTGTGATTGTCCTTACGGAAATATGGATCCAGTTTCATATAATCCAGGAAGTCATGCATCCATCCCATGTTCCACTTATAACTGAAATTCAATCCGTCATCTTCGACCGGACCAGTTACTTTCGGCCATGCAGTAGACTCTTCTGCAATCATTACAACGCCCGGATTTCTGCCGAGGATCAATGTATTGATATGCTTAAAGAACTCGATTGCCTCAAGGTTTTTATTTCCACCATAGATATTTGGAACCCACTGACCGTCTTCCTTACCATAATCCAGATACAACATGGACGCAACTGCATCTACACGCAATCCGTCTACATGGTAATTTTCTACCCACATCAGAGCACTTCCGATCAGGAAATTCTTAACCTCATTCTTGCTGTAATCAAAAATCTTCGTTCCCCAGTCCGGATGCTCACCTTTTCTTGAATCTGCATACTCATAAGTTGCAGTTCCATCAAATTCAGCCAGACCATGTGCATCCTTTGGGAAATGCGCTGGAACCCAGTCAAGAATAACACCAATCTTATTCTTGTGGCATTCATTTACCAGATAAGCAAAATCCTCCGGGGTTCCATAGCGGGAAGTCGGTGCATAGTATCCTGTTACCTGATATCCCCATGAACCATCGAACGGATACTCCGAAATTCCCATTAACTCAATATGTGTATACCCCATCTCTTTTACATATGCAATCAGAGATTTTGCCAGATCACGGTAACTGTAAAAACCATCGTCCTCTCTGCCTGGATGACGCATCCAGGAACCCGGATGTACTTCATAAATTGCCATTGGCTGCTCATAAATCGTTTCCTTTGTAAGCAATGCTCTGTGCTTCATCCATGTCGTATCTGTCCACTTAAAGTGCAAAATATCCGTTACGATCGAAGCTGTCTCCGGACGAAGCTGTGCATAATTGGCATATGGATCTGCTTTATACAAACGTCTTCCATCTTTTGCAATAATCAGATACTTATACATGCATCCGAGTTTTACTCCCGGTACAAAAAGTTCATACACACCCATAGTATCCGGCTCTACACGATGCATCTCGTGGGAAGTCTCATTCCATCCGTTAAACTCTCCAATGACATATACTCTGTCTGCATGTGGCGCCCATACATCAAAGCACACACCTGATTCCCCATTTTCTGTCATCACATGTGCACCCATTTTGCGATATATATCATAATGAGTTGCCTGTCCAAACAGATAACAATCCATTTCTGTAAAATTACTCATATACTCTCCTCCACATTCTCTATTTTATGATAACCGATCCATGCTATTTGTGTGAATCGTTATATGTTATTCAAAATCCTTCTCTCGTAGTACGATGCGATCGTCATCCGTATAACGACTCGCAGTCAGAATACTGATTGCTTTCTTAATACCTCCATGCGCCTCCCGGTCAATGGCTTCATCGACAATGTCCTTTACTTCTGTCAGTGTTGTTGCCTGATCCAGTCTCTGGATATTACTGATCCGGTTATATAAAGCAAGTACTGCCATATCGTCAATTTTGTATCCAAGCTCCCTCGAATATGATCTGGCAAATGTCACCAGCTCATCATTGGTAAAAATCGGGACGGAAATGCTTTCTGTAAATTTTCTTGCAAATCCTTCCTCTGATGCCATCAGTTTTCGGATTCCCTTGGATGTTCCCTCAAGAATCACAAATAATCCGCTGGATTCCTGTTCCAACAACAGGGAAAGTGTTACCACAGAATCCCTGGTCAATTCTTCTGCATTCTCGATAATCAGGCATCCGCCTTCCACCTGTCGGATAATTTCCCCAACGTTCTTTTTATTCAAAGTTTCTGCCTGAATCTTTCCAACCTTTCCTTCAATCCGTCCGGTTTCCTGCTGCAATACCTTGATGATTGATGTCGCAAGTGTTGTTTTTCCAGTTCCGTGTCCACCTAAAATCAGAAGATTTCCGGTAGATGCTGTCTTATCCTGTTCCAGATGTCTGGTTGCTCCAGTAAGTGCCTGACGAAGCTGCGCTTCCATTCCCTTGACTGGCATAAAATAGGAAAATATCGTTTTCTCTTTCTCCGTCAGTGTCATAAGCGGTGTCTCCGGCTGAACCGTACCTTGTTTTCCTAAATTCTCCGGTTCTGAAATCTCCGGAAGCTTTGTTGTCTTTCCTTTCCAGAAAGAACGCTCTATCTGATTTTTGCGTTTTACAATTAATTGTTCTTCTTCTGCCTCGTCTATGTCCTCTTCGTCAAAATTACGCATATCCTGTTTTGATTCTGCCTCACTTTCCAGTTGTTCCTCCGACATAACGTTCTCTTCTGCCGGCACTTCATTTTGTTCTATTGTATCCCCTTCTGTTGTATCCCCTTCTGTTTCTGCATCCTCATCGTTTACCATGTCTTCTGTAAACACTTCTTCCAACATCTCCTTCGTTGGAATATCCGTTTCTGACACTTCTTCCTGTATCTCCTCAGTCGAAATATCGGTCTCCGGCACTTTCTCCACGTCTTCTTCAGCGACTGGTTCTGTCACTGTTTCAGCGGTCTGAACTTCCGAAGTTTTTGTCTCCGGCTGTTCCTGTAAATACTCTTCTTCCAACAATTCACGCGGCGTGACACCTGCATCCAGCTTCGGAATCACTCCGGTCAGACGATCCATAATATCGCCCGCCTGCTGCAATGCTCTTGCCTTTGCTGATTCGAGTTTTCTCTGCTTTGCCTCTTCCAAAGCGGCCTCTGCTGCACGTCGGGTCTTCTCCCACTCACTGAGAACCTCTTCAATCGTGATCTGACCCGTAATCTGATGCTCGACCAATGTCTTATCATCCATGACCATACTCATCTGACCATCGGAATCCTCTCCCAGCATCTCCTTGAAATTCATCTTGAGGGAGCCATCGATCTCCTCATCTGTCTCAATATGTTCATCGGATTGTTCTTGTTTCTCTTCCTCTTTTGGCAGCTTAAGATATGGAATTTCCTCCACGATCTTGTTAATGTTGTCCATGGTATCGGTTACGGTTTCTTTCTCCGTAGCCTCCATGATCTGCTGCATGCCCTTGGCAATTTCCTGCTGAAGATTTACTGTGTTAAAGCGTTCCGAATTTACTTTGACCGGTGGAATTACTACTGGTTCATGTTCGTACTCTCCAGCATTTTTCATCTCCTCCACATCGATATGTGTCAGTCCATCTCTGGACTCTTTTTCTTTGCGGAACGTTCGGTATTTGTCTTCCTGCGCTTTCGTCAGTGGCTGATAAAGCATCTTCAATTCCAAAGCCCGTTCCACATATGGGCCATCGCCAAACCAGAGTATCAGCTCATCACAGGCTTCAATGCACTTGTCGCTCATACCTGCTTTGTGATACAGATAAGCCAACTCATAGGCCCATTCTTCGGTGTATTCCTGTTCCTTCAGTTCCTCAAGGATGGGAATCAGTTCTTCGTAAGAAGCCCCCTCCGCTTTCTTGATATCATAACGGAGCACGTATTTCAAACTGTCCCGCGGAGCGATCTCCACAAATTCCTGATAGTAATCTTCTGCACCTTCATAATCACCCATCTTGATTGCGACTTCTGCAAGACGATAGATGATCATACGACCAATCGGCGAACGGTCATATGCCAGCAGCAATACTTCCCGGCTGTCCTCGTACCTTTCTGTCTTCTCGTAAATTTCTCCGGCTTTCACCAAAGCGTTTACATTCTTTATTTTGTTCCAGTTTATTGTATCTGCAATATCCGCTGCATCTTCATACTTCTCTTCTGCATAAAGAGACTTCATCTGATCCAGTTTCAAATTGTATTCATATTTATCCATTAGCACCTCGAAATATCTTCCAAATCCTCTCACAACTTGGATTTCTCTAGTCAAAATAGGTCTTGCTATCTAATTTTTAGTATACCATAGGCACCATATAGTGTCAAAAAATAAAGACAAAAAAAGCATTGGGAAAATGCAATTTCTGCATTTCTCCAACACTTCTTTTTAACGTTTATTTCTCAACATTTTTGTTGTCAGCGTCTTCTTTCTTCGCTGTGTTTTGTTTTTTCTTTTTTGTCTCCTTATATAACTGAAATTCTCTTGTATTTTCATCGATTCTTGCGACTTTCACATAATCTGCAGTCATTACCGGGAGCTGCTTTTTGGCAACGCCATGGTTTACCAGTCTACGCACAATATAGTACATCAATGCAAACACCGGAACTCCAAGGAGCATTCCAAGGAATCCAAACATACCGCCACCGATCAGAATTGCGAACATGACCCAGAAAGAGGTAAGTCCTGTAGAATTTCCAAGAATCTTTGGCCCGATAATGTTTCCATCGACCTGTTGCAGTACAATGATGAAAATCAGCAGATACAGTGCGTGCCATGGACTTTGAATCACTACCAGCAGCAATGCAGGCACCGCACCAATGAACGGTCCAAACAATGGTATAATGTTCGTCACACCAATAATAACAGAAACCAACATCGTATCCGGGATTCGTAAAATAGAGCATCCCACATAACAGATCACACCGATAATAGCCGAATCAATGATTTTTCCAATGATAAATCCACCAAAAATATCATCTGCCTTATGCATGGTCTCTACAATAATGTTGCCCTGCTTCGGCTTAAAAACCGCATAGACCACTTTCTTGCTCTGCCCGATCAGGCGCTCCTTGATCATCAGGACATAAACTGCCACAATAATTCCAATAACAAAATTGAACATTGCTTTTACCATATTGATGACACCGGACGTAATCTGAATCAGATAAGTCCGTGCCTGCGGTAACAAGGTCTTTGTTGCCCAGTTCTCTACATAATCTGTCAATTTTGTCAGAACATCACCAATCGTATCTGCCACTTCATAATTTCCAAGATGGCCTTCCTGTATCATTTTAACAAAATTGGCAACATTTGCCGGCAAAGTATCTACAATTCCCATAATGCTGTTAATTACCGATGGAACAATGGCTGCAATCAAAAGCACGATCACGACAATCAGGAAAATGATGGAACACGTAATCGCAATTCCACGTGCCATCTTCCTTGCTTTCTGATCTGTCTTCATCCTGTCTTTGAAAAGCCGATACAAATGCCGTTCAAAAAACTTCATCACCGGATTTAAAAGATATGCCAGCGCAAGACCAATGATGATTGGCTGCGCTGCAGAAATCACTTTATGCCATCCGTTTGCAAATCCCTGATATCGTAAAACACTAAAGAAAAACAGAATACAGCAGACAAATGTGATAAACACCATCACCCCAATCTTGGCAAGATGGATGTTCTCACGTCTGCCGTCCATTTTTTCTTTTTCCTGCGTCTGTGTTACTTTTTCCTTTTCTGTATCATTCAACACAGAATCCTCCTAACCGCGATAGTAGTTAATGAGACAACCCTTTAGGATAATCTCTTTCTCATCCGGAGTAAGCGCACCCATCTTAAGTGTAAATGGTTTCAGCTCGCCGTCTTTTACTACATAGGCTTCAAATTCACTCTTTCCTTCTTCTACCGCAGTGCGGATATTTGGAAGGAACAGATAATCCAGATTCTTGAATGGAAGTTCTCCCTCGTCAATGATGAATGGAAGCATTCCCCAGTTGATCAGGTTTGAACGGTATCTCTTGGTTGCATATTCATTGGCAATATTTGCCCAGCCACCAAGTACCTTCTGACAGGATGCAGCCTGCTCACGTGCAGAACCATCACCTGGCTTCACGGCAAAAATTGTGCTACCAAATCCAACATTCTTACGGCTTACATCGCTGAACTTTGTCTTAATGGTATCCATGACAGCCTTAACTTCCGGTACAACACTTGCAGGACATGTATCTGCCTCTACAGCCTTCTGTGCCTTCTGGATTTCCTTTGCACGGCCAACGTACTCCGGATCCTTTCTGGAAAGTGCGAACTCTGCCAGTCCCAATGGGTTGGAACGGAAAGAAGAAGTCTCACCGGAAGGAATCAGCTCATCGGTTGTTGTAACCGGATCATGAATTTCAGAAACAACCTTCAATACCATGTTTTCCGGTAATGCACTCATTGCCGGCCAATCTTTGATGTTTGGTCCAAACTGGATCTCAACGCTTGGATCTGCAACGCCCTTGCTGTCAAATACACGATTCTCATAAATTGTCTTGTCAAAGAAATACTTTGGTTTTGAGAAGTTTACATCCATGTCTGCTGCAGATGTCAGATATCCCTTATTTGCTGCAGTTGCTGCAATAGAACGCGCATCCATAAGTGCAACAGAAGCCACCTGACCATTCTGTACCTTAGATCCCTCACGGTTCGGGAAGTTACGTGTAGAATGACGGATAGAAAATGCGTTGTTTGCAGGTGTATCTCCGGCACCAAAGCATGGTCCGCAGAATGCAGTCTTTACGATGGCTCCGGTAGCAAGAAGGTTTGCTACAACACCATTCTTTACTAATTCCATATAAATTGGAGTAGATGCAGGATATACGCTAAGCGTAAATTCATCAGCTCCGATAGATGCTCCCTTTAAAATATCAGCAGCATCGCAGATATTTTCAAATCCACCACCGGCACATCCGGCAATGATTCCCTGATCCACATAAAGTCTTCCGTTCTTTACTTTGCTCTTTAAATCCAGATCAACCTTTCCGTCGAAGCTGACCTGTGCACGTTTCTCACAGTCATCAAGAATGTCCATGAGGTTTGCATTCAGCTCATCGATCGTGTAAGTGTTGCTTGGGTGGAATGGCATAGCGATCATTGGCTTGATGGTGCTTAAGTCAATCTCGATAAAGCTGTCGTAGAATGCAACTTCACCCGGATTTAATTCCTTATAGTCTTCTTCTCTTCCATGAATCTCATAGAACTCTTTTACCTTGTCATCTGTTCTCCAGATAGAAGAAAGACAGGTTGTCTCTGTTGTCATTACGTCAACACCGATACGGTAATCCACGCTTAAGTTTGCGACACCAGGTCCGACAAACTCCATGACTTTATTCTTAACAAATCCATTTGCAAATACTTCACCGATAATTGCAAGTGCGATATCCTGTGGACCAACGCCCTTCATTGGCTCACCGGTCAGGTAAATACCTACAACACCCGGCATATCAATATCGTATGTCTTGTTCAAAAGCTGCTTAACCAGCTCCGGTCCGCCTTCTCCGACTGCCATGGTTCCAAGTGCACCATAACGTGTATGGGAGTCCGATCCAAGGATCATCTTTCCACCGCCTGCAAGCATCTCTCTTGCGAACTGATGGATAACTGCCTGATGTGGTGGAACGTAGATTCCGCCGTATTTCTTTGCACAGGTCAGTCCAAACATATGATCATCTTCGTTGATGGTTCCTCCTACCGCACAAAGACTGTTATGACAGTTTGTCAGTACATATGGAATCGGGAATTTCTCAAGTCCGGATGCACGTGCTGTCTGAATAATACCAACGAATGTAATATCGTGAGATGTCAGTTTATCAAATTTAATCTGGAGTTTTTCCATATTCCCAGATGTATTATGGTCTTTTAAAATGCCGTAAGCGATGGTTTCTTTCTTTGCTTCTTCTGCTGAAACCTGCTTTCCGGTCTTACTTGCTACTGCTGCAACAGCTTCCGGGGAATTGATCACTACATCTTTTCCCTGAATCAGATATGCGCCATTTTCATAAAGTTTCATTTTTTTCCTCCTTGTACGTATCTAAACCAGTTAGTTTGAATTATATCTGTTGCCCGCTCTGAAATCAAGCATTCCCACAGATTTTATAAGTTGTTCAGAATTTCAAATTGAATTTTTGCAATAAACAGGTCCCCATCTGTCTGAATCTCAAATTCGCCGCCCATAAGATTCGTGAGGTTTTTGGCAATGGATAAGCCAAGTCCGCTTCCCTCCGTGGTACGTGACACATCGCCCCGTACAAAGCGGGCTGTCAGGTCCTTGCCCTCCTCCTGTTTCTCCGGCAAGCGGTTCTTTGAGATATTTTTTATCGTAAATACGGCTGTGGTATCTTCGACCTCCAGCTCCACATAGACTCTTGTGTTCTCCAATGCATATTTTGCAGCATTTGTGTATAAATTTTCAATTGCACGGTACAGCTGGCGACCATCCGCTTTGACAAGCACCGCCTGATTCGGAAGTTTTGTCACAATCGTAAGGCCTCTTGCTTCAAAACGCTCGTTAAATTCTCCGCCTGTCTGGTAGATCAGTTCCACCATATCGATTGTCTGCATCTCCAGATGCACATTTCCCGAAGTAATCTTTGACACTTCCACGAGATCTTCTGTCAATTGCTTGAGTCTTTGGGACTTTTCATCTAAGATGCGGATATAATTCCGTGCATTTTCATTTTCCAAGTTTTCACGTTTGAGCAGATCCACATAATTGACAATCGAAGTAAGCGGCGTCTTGATATCATGGGATACGTTAGTAATAAGATCCGCTTTGATGCGCTCATTTCTTATACGCTCCATGACGGCCTCACTCAGTCCTTCACGAATACTGTTTACCGCGATGGCAATATCCCGTTCCTGCCCCTGAAAATCATCCACATTCAATGTGGTATCCAATGCGCCTTTGGAGATTTTCTCGATTGCATTCTGTATCTCATAACGCTCTCTTGCCTTACGGGTATAATAGCGCGGATTTTGTTTGGAAGATATCACTTCCCGGACAAATACAATCCCCTGATAAATCAGGCTGTGTGTCAAAAGTGTATTGCTTTTTGCCTTGCGCACAATGCTCAGATAGAAAAACAGAAAGACAACGTCAGCCAGATAGCCGAGAGTTCCCGCCGCCACAAGCAGTCCGGAAAATTCGAAATCCATTCTTCCAATTACCCGGCATACATAAATTGCTTCATATAGCAAAAAGCCAAATACCAGCAACTGAATATCCGTATAAATCCGATCCGCAAAGTTCAGATACACCTCAGGGTCATCGGCTCCATGCCTTCCCGTAACACTTGTCAGATATGCCAGCATCACAAAGCCACCCACCAATCCAATAACGATCAGCGTACTCAGTCCCGCTATTCCTTTGATATGGTGTGCAATATCATATCCAACCCCATACAAAGAACACACCATCAACACAAAGAACATCTGATGAATCACGATTGCCGCGCCTTTGATTCCATTTGAATATTCCTTCATAGGCGGCTATACCCCCGCCTCTATTTTATATCCAACGCCCCACACAACTTTCAGGTAACGTGGCTCCTTTGGATTGATTTCGATTTTCTCACGAATATGACGGATATGTACTGCAACCGTGTTGTCTGCTCCAATTGCCTCCTCATTCCAGATTGCCTCATATATCTGGCTGATAGAGAAAACCTTTCCTTTATTTTTCATCAAAAGAAGAAGGATGTTATATTCAATCGGTGTGAGCTTTACTTCCTCACCATCAACGGTAACCTTCTTTAAATCATCATTGATGACCAGGCCGCCCTCTTCATATATCGTCTCTCCCGGTGCACCATTCGACAATGTTGTATATCTGCGCAGCTGGGATTTGACCCTTGCAACCAGTTCCAGTGGATTGAACGGCTTGGAGACATAGTCATCCGCTCCTACGTTCAGACCAAGGATTTTATCCGTATCCTGCGTCTTTGCTGAAAGGATAATAATTGGAATACTGCTCGTTTTCCGCACCTGAAATGTTGCACGTATACCATCCAGTTTCGGCATCATCACATCTATGATCATCAGATCAATGGACTTCTTTTTCAATATCTCAAGCGCCTGCTCCCCGTCGTATGCTTTTTCTACCGAAAAGCCCTCCTGCAGTAAATAGATTTCAATTGCTTCAACAATTTCTTTGTCGTCATCACATACCAGAATCGTCATGCTGATGTCCTCCTATCAGATTTTTCCACACCTTCTGTATTCCATCTGTTTTCTCTTTTGTCTTGCCGGAATCCGCTCTTTCTTCTCCCTTTTCCTGCTCCTCTTTCCACTGGAAATAATCAGCATCCAGATTTACACGGATTTCTGCCTGAAGTTTTTTTAATTCTTCATCTTCCTCGTCGTCATCGTCCGCATAACTTACACCTTTGTCCGCTTCCACTTCTTTTTCCGTCTCATCAATTACTGACAGTCCCAGCTTATCCAGATATTCCTGATTAATTTTGATCTCCGTCTGACGGTTCGCATAAATAGAAACTTCCTCATCTTCTTCTGCTTTGCCTTCATTTTTCTGCTTTTCAAGTTCCCTGTTACGTTCCTCTATGATTTTCAGATATTTCTCTGTATCGACCAGATCCTGCATCTGACTTTTCAGCTCCAGCTGATTTGTCTTGATACGGCGCTGTTCTATATCCATTTTTTCATTCAGATCCGCATAGATTTTGGAAACATTCTCATTTGATTCTTTCATAATATCGCGCATATGATTCAAGGCTTCATCCATATACATTACCGAAGCCGCATAGATATCTTCTGCCTTGTGGCTGGCATCCATGATAATAGTGTCTCCCTGCTTGCGGAAATCTCTCTCTGCTTTGTCGCGACTGCTTTTTGTCAGTTCGTACTTCTCCTGCATTTGATACATGCATTGATTTAACGCACTCAATAAATCTAACATTTGCTGCTTATCAACAATTACCTTGCTCGGCTCTTTCGGATACTGTTCGCCTTTCGCCAACATCACATGAAGTGCACGAAGCACTTTCTCGGTATCATCCTGTACTCCCATCTCTACTCCTTACTGCTCCATAAATTGATCAATTCCATTTGCAATTCCATCTACTATTTTATACTGATAATCTTCCGTTGCCATCAGCGCATCTTCTGTCGGATTCGTCATATAGCCCATCTCAACAATCGTAACCGGCACCTGACACCAGTTGATTCCACTCATCGTATCGGTCTCCCACACGCGCTCCTTTTTGCAGCCGGTAGCATTGACCAGACAATCCAGTACATCCGTCGAAAGTTCCTTACTCCGACTGTACAAAACACTGTTATATGGGTTCGAAGACGTCTGACAGATTGTCATCGCTCCATTGGCAGAAGTATTCTCTGCACCGTTTGCATGGATACGGATAAAAGCGTCTGCATTGGCATCGTTTGCCATCTGTGCACGCTCCGCATTACTGATATTAACATCATTTGAGGTACGAATCATCAACACTTCATACCCTCTGCTTTCCAATTCTTTCTGTAATTTCAATGCTACCTGCAAGGTAAGCTGATACTCTGCCAGTCCGCTGGTCTCACCGTGTGTTCCGCCTGCAACTTTTGCCTTTTTCTCCGTTGCGCCCGGTCCCACTGGTTCCTTATCGGTATTCGCGGTCTTCTGATGCCCTGCATCAATTGCAATCAAATGCTTTGTGTGTGCATTGTCCGCTGTCTCGCTTTCCGTTTCTTCCGGGGTTTTAGTTTCTGTCTGTGTTTCGGTCTCAATCTCTGTTTCTGTCTCCATTGGGACTTGTGTTTCGGTCTCTATTTCAATCTGTGTGTTTTCCTCTCTCTCCTCCTGGGATTCCTGAACTTCCACAGGAATATCCGCCTCCTGGTTTTTTGTTCCAAATCCACATCCTCCAAGAGATCCTGCCAATATCGCCACACATAAAACTGTCATCAAAAATTTCTTCATTTTCACAATCCTTTTTCTCCTTAAATATACTACAAATCATTATAACGAATGCATTCCCGATGTGCAAGATAAGTTACTGTTGCGCATGGGATTACCCGCACTTATAATAAAAATATATCGATTACGGGAGGCAACTATGCGCACAAGATCCGAAGCATTAACTTACGCACTTACATTTCCAGACACCTATCAGCAGGCGCCTTTCCACGATCCGAACTGGCAGCTTGTGCGGGTAAAAGGCAGTAAAAAAGCCTTCTTATGGACCTATGAGAAGGATGGTTTCATAAACCTGAATGTAAAAGTCTCCCCTGCATGGCGTGATTTTTGGAGAGATGCATTTACGTCCGTCATACCGGGATGGCACCAGAATAAAGACAACTGGAATACCATCATTCTCGATGGCACCGTTCCGGATGATGCGATTAAAAATATGATTGCCGACAGTTATGCGATCGTGACAGACAATCCTACCAGGCGGATCTATGAAGCGGTCAAACAGATACCGAAAGGAAAAGTTGCCACTTACAGTCAGATTGCTGAACTCGCCGGAAATAAAAAGATGTGCCGTGCTGTCGGAAATGCATTACACAAAAACCCCGATCCATCCGAAATTCCCTGCTATCGCGTCGTAAATGCCAAAGGCGAATTATCCGGCGCGTTTGCGTTTGGCGGAGCTGATGAACAGGCAAACCGCCTCAGGGCAGATGGAATCGAGGTTCTTAATGGTAAAGTCGATTTAAAAAAATATGCAGTTCACGTTGTCGACGGACAACTGGAATAAATTACAGAATTTCTGCTGCAGCCGTACGAAGTTCTGCCGTGGCACGGCGGATCTCTGCGGACTGCTCTTCTGTTACATTACCGGGCTTGGTGTGGCTCACAAGTTTCTTCAGATAAGAAAGGCTGCTCTTGATCTGACGCTTTTTGGCTCCATCCATGCCTTTTTTCTTTTCTTTATAAACATTCTCTACCTGACGAATCAAGGTGTCGGCTTCACTCCGGCTGTCAATGTAAGCCTTACGCTGTCCGTCGGTCGCTTCATACTCTGCCGCCTCGCGGATAGCACGCTCGATCTCCGCATCGGAGAGATTGGAACTTGCGGTAATTGTGATTTCCTGATGTCTTCCGGTTCCCAAATCCTTTGCAGACACCTGCACAATTCCGTTTGCATCAATGTCAAATGTCACTTCAATCTGTGGCACCCCTGCCGGTGCAGCCTTAATTCCCCGCAACTGAAAACGTCCAAGTAATTTATTGTCTTTGGCAAACTGCCGCTCTCCCTGCAGAACTTTGATATCCACAGAAGTCTGGAAATTCGATGCAGTTGTAAACACTTTACTGTACCTTGTCGGGATTGTTGTGTTACGATCGATCAGTTTTGTGGATATTCCACCCATCGTTTCAATTGACAACGAAAGCGGTGTGACGTCCATCAGAATGATTTCTGCTGCGGAGGAACCTGCAACCAGTGCACCTCCCAACTTGCCACCCTGTACGGCTGCGCCTAAAGCTACACATTCGTCAGGATTCAGATTTCTCGATGGTTCCCTGCCCGTGATTCTTGTAACTTCCTCGTATACGGATGGCATACGGGTAGATCCGCCGACCAGAAGAACCATGCCAAGATCTGCTGCCGTAATTCCGGCATCACTTAACGCCTGCTGCACCGGACCGCGTGTACGCTCCACAAGGTCTCTCGTCAACTCATCAAATTTTGCCCGTGTGAGTGTCATTTCCATGTGCTTTGGTTCTCCTTTTACCGTAGTGATAAAAGGAAGATTGATACTGGTCGTCGAAGAGGACGACAATACTTTCTTTGCCTTTTCTGCTTCTTCCCGGACACGCTGCATCGCGGTCGCATCTTTGCGCAGATCAATGCGT
>ERZ1034901.798-NODE-798-length-23711-cov-29.627579_pt1 | contig 23711 bp, 15 predicted proteins | sample MGYA00520628_ERZ1034901 | MGnify/ENA primary metagenome ERZ1034901 (study PRJEB33766, sample SAMN09781783) | gut metagenome | biome: gut microbiome | host: Homo sapiens | place: Madagascar | study: EMG produced TPA metagenomics assembly of the PRJNA485056 data... | reverse complement strand
TATTTTCCTCCTTTCTCTATCCCGACGCGAGACGCGTCGCCCCCATTAGTGCTTGCGTTTTTTTGCAGCGCGTTTCAGACAGCTTAAAATGCCCCTAAAAAGAGGTACTGTCCTCGATGCCAATTTTGAACACCCAGGCTAACAAGTCAACCCGTTAACCCGTCAACTTGTTTGCTATTTCTGCCAACGTATTACGTGTTTGTACCACTGCTTGTGCAAAAATGCCCACGTGTGTGGCCCGCTCTCACAAAAAAACACTATCTTTACGCCTTAAATAGTAACAACATTATCTGAAGAATGAAGCGTATATATACCTTTTTGTTAACCCTATTGCTGCTTTGGCCTTGTGTCTCGGCCCAGGAAGTACTGCCCAAACGTGAGTTTCGTGGGGCATGGATACAGATGATAAATGGCCAGTTTATGGGCATGGGCCGCGACGAGATGCAGGCCAATTTGACACACCAGCTCAACGTGCTGCAGCAGTGTGGCGTGAATGCCATCATGTTTCAGGTGCGCGGCGAGGGTGATGCCATGTATGCCTCGCCCTACGAGCCGTGGAGCCGTTTCCTGACTGGGCGCCAGGGCACGCCTCCCAACCCTTATTGGGACCCCCTGGCCTGGATGGTGACAGAGTGTCACAAACGCGGCATGGAATTGCACGCATGGATTAACCCCTTCAGAGCCAAGACCAAAACGACCAAGGAACTGGCTGTGACGCACCCTTATGTAAAGCACCCCGAACGCTGCTTTGAGTATGACGGGCTTTACCTGTTCGACCCGGGGCTTGACGTGAACCGCTCTTATATTTGCAAAATAGCTGCCGACATTGTGCGACGCTACGATGTGGACGGCTTGCATATTGACGACTATTTTTATCCCTATCCAGTGGCGGGGGTGAGCATTCCAGACCAGGCTACCTACGAAACGCACAAGAATGGCATCAACAACATCAACGATTGGCGCCGCTATAATGTCAACCTCTTTATTAAAGCCTTGCACGACAGCATTCGGGTCGTAAAGCCTTGGGTGAAGTTTGGCGTGAGTCCGTTTGGCATCTATCACAATGTGAAGGCCGGCTCAAACATTCCTGGCTCCAAAACCAATGGACTGCAGAACTATGACGACTTGTATGCCGATGTGCTTTACTGGATAAACCAGGGGTGGGTGGACTACAATATTCCGCAACTGTACTGGGAAATTGGACATAGAACGGCCGACTACGAAGAACTTGTAAAGTGGTGGAGCCGCTTTGCCGGCGGTCGCCCCTTGTTTATAGGTCAGGACGTGGAGCGCACGGTGCGTGCCGCCGACTTGAACAATCCGAATGTCAACCAAATGGGTGCCAAACTCCGCTTGCAGCGTACCTTGCGCGGCATTCAGGGGGGCTGCCTGTGGTATTCGGCCGCCGTGGTGCGCAATGAGGGCAACTATGCCACTGCACTGCAAAAGGTGTACAACCGCACACCGGCCTTGCAACCGCTCTTCCCCTTTATCGACGATAAGGCACCGGGCAAGCCGCGCAAACTGAAGGCTATGTGGATGCCTAACGGCTACTACCTGTTCTGGACGGCACCGAAGGGTAGCAAGGAAATGGATCGCGCACGCAACTATGTGGTTTACCGCTTTAAGAAGGGTGAACGCGTTGATTTGTTCGACCCCTCGCACATTGTGGCTGTGACACCGCAGACTTGCTACAAACTGCCTTACCAGGGCGGACACGACAAATATGTGTATGTGGTGACCGCGCTCGACCGTTTGCAAAACGAGTCGAAGGGCGTGAAGCGCAACGTAAAACTTTAGCAAAATATAGGGTGCTTCTAATAATTCTGAAATAGGGGGTTGTGCGCTTCTGAGAGCGTGCAAATCATATTTCAGAATAGCAGGACTCTAAAGACAGAATTTTTAGAACCACCCTATAGGGTGCTGGGATATGCGGCCGGTGGTGCAGCTGGCCAGCATGCTCCTGTACATATCAACAAACTCAAGTTTCGAATTTAGCAAGGGCGGGCTGAAAGCCCAATGTAGCACATAGCCCAGGGCAAGCGAAGCGACACCCTGGGTATCGCGTGTTGGAGCAGTCGCGCCCTGTAAGGGCAAAAGCTTTAAGCTATTGCGCAGTTCTTGAACAAAATATACATGCGATTCCACTTTAAGACTGTGATTTTAGCTATCAAGTAAGAATGATAACATAAAGGGTTAAAGCTTTTGCCCTTACAGGGCGCGGAGACTCTACTATGCAGGAGTCCCAGGGTGTCGCTTCGCTTGCCCTGGGCTATGTGCTCCATTGGGCTTTCAGCCCGTCCTTATTAAATCCGAAACTTCAGTCAACAAACTAAACAGACGCATGAAAGTACTGAAATTTGGCGGCAGCTCGGTGGGCACTGCCTTTGCTATAAAAAACGTAAAAAGCGTTGTAGAGCGTGCTGGCACCCCCCTCATTGTGGTGGTGTCGGCACTTGGCGGCGTGACAGACCAGTTGATAAAGACCACCCAACTGGCCGCGAAGGGCAATGTGGCCTATTTGGCCGAGGTGGAGGCCATCACGGAGCGCCACCACCAAATGGTGTCTGACGTGATTGCTCCCGAAAAGCAGGCACGCCTTGTGGCAAATATCGATGCTCTGCTGGGCGAACTGCGCAGCATTCTGCATGGCGTGTGCCTTATTCAAGACCTCACACCAAAGATTAGTGATGCCATTGTGGCATACGGCGAACGCTTGTCGTCGCTCATTGTGGCAGAACTCATCAGCGGCGCCACGCACTACGACTCGCGACGCTTTATCAAAACCGTGCATGAGAGCGACAAGCACTTGCTCGACTTTGATGTCACCAACCGCTTGATAACCGAGACTTTCGGCCGTGAACAGAGTGGGGTGGCCGTGATGGGGGGCTTTATAGCCAGCGATGCCGAGACCGACGTAACTACCAATTTGGGGCGTGGAGGCTCCGACTATACGGCGGCCATAATGGCGGCAGCCCTCGATGCGGAGGCGCTTGAAATATGGACCGATGTGGACGGCTTCATGACGGCCGACCCACGCATCATACCAGGGGCTTTCACCATCGACGAACTGTCGTATGCCGAGGCCATGGAACTTTGCAACTTTGGCGCCAAGGTGGTGTATCCGCCCACCATTTATCCTGTGTGTCAAAAGAACATACCTATATATGTAAAGAACACCTTCCGTCCTGAGGCCAAGGGCAGTGTCATACGCAAGGACGCTGCACCGAGCGGACGCCCTATCCGCGGTATATCATCGGTAAAGGACACCAGCACCGTCACGGTGAGCGGTTTGGCCATGGTGGGTGTGATTGGCGTGAACCGTCGCATCTTTACCACTTTGGCGGCTGGCGGCATCAGCGTGTTTATGGTGGCGCAAAATTCTTCGGAGACCAGTACGACCCTGTGTATGACACCCGACGATGCCCGCGAGGCTTGCCGTCTGCTCGATGCCGAATTTGCGACCGAGATTGCTGATGGTGCCATGAATGCGGCCGTGTTGGTTGACGGACTGTCGAGTGTGGCGGTTGTGGGCGAACGTATGCGCCACATGGCTGGCATTGCCGGACAGTTGTTCAGCGTGTTGGGACGAAACGGCATCAGCATCAATGCTACCGCCATGGGTGGACAGGAGATGAACTTGTCGTTTGTGGTAGATCGCGCACAGTTGCGCAAAACGATTAATGTGCTGCACGACAGTTTCTTCCTGAGTGAACACGAAGATCTCAACCTGTTTGTTTGTGGTACGGGCACCGTGGGCAGCAGTTTGCTCAGTCAGATAGCGGCGCAACGCGACAAGTTGTTGCGTGAGCGCGGTTTGAAACTCAACCTTGTGGGGGTGAGCGGCCGCAGCCATGCCGCATTTAATGTTGAGGGCATTGACCCTGCCAATTACCGCGAGGCCATGCAGCAGGGCGGCACGGGCGGCGTGGAGCGCATGATAAGCGAGATTGAAGAGATGAACACGTTTAACAGCGTGTTTGTTGACTGTACGGCGAGCGAGGAGGTGGCTGCACAGTATGGCCGCTTGTTGCGTCACAACGTAAATATTGTGGCTGCCAACAAAATTGCCGCATCGTCGGATTACGACAACTATAAGATGCTTAAACAAACAGCCCGTGAGCGTGGCGTAAAATTCTTGTTCGAGACCAATGTGGGTGCCGGCTTGCCCATTATCAGCACCATCAGCGACTTGCGTGGCTCGGGCGACCGCGTGCTCAAAATTGAGGCTGTGCTGAGTGGCACGCTCAATTATGTGTTCAACACCTTGTCGGCCGATATTCCGCTCAGCCGTGCCGTGCATTTGGCACAGGAAAACGGTTACAGCGAGCCCGACCCCCGCATCGACCTTTCGGGCAAGGACGTGATACGCAAACTCGTTATCCTGGCACGCGAGAGCGGCTACCGTGTCAATGTGGAGGACGTTGAGAGCAACTTGTTCATTCCGCAGGCGCTCTTTGATGGTTCGCTCGACAACTTTTGGGCGCATCTGCCCGAACTTGATGCACAATTTGAGGCCGAACGACAACGCCTTGCATGCGAAAACAAGCGTTGGCGCTTTGTGGCAGAATGGGCCGATGGCAAGGGCCGTGTGGGCTTGCGCGAAATCAGCCAGGGCCACCCGCTCTACGACCTCGAAGGCTCCAACAACATATTACTGCTCACCACCGAGCGCTACCACGAATACCCCATGCTCATTCAAGGTTATGGTGCCGGCGCCGATGTGACAGCAGCCGGTGTTTTTGCCGACATCATGCGCGTGGCTAATGTGTAAGCGCGGACGGGCCGTACTGACCGGCTCTTCACTCTCAAACTCAAGCACAAATGGGGGCGATGCGTCCCGCATCGGTAATATAGCATGATAGCCCGCGAATAGTCGGTTTGAAAGCAATATTCCGATGTGGGACGCATCGCCCCCTCATTTCCTGACTATTAGTTTATGGCTATCCGCTAACGCGGAACCATAAGGAAAAAAGAAAAGAAGTCACATAAGGCGTATTAGTCGCGGTAAGCGGCTAATACGCCTTATGACTTCTGTTCTTATGTCCTTTTGTTCTTATGTTCCCGCGTTAGCGGCAAATCTCATAACTCACAAACAATGAAACACAATATTCTCCTGACGTCGATGGCGCGTATTGAAAACTCAAAGAGTTACTTCCGATGCAGGACGCATCGTCCCCATTTGTGCTTGAATAGAGTTAGATACTTCTTAACAACAGAGGAGGCAAATGCTTGACAATATGCAAGCATTTGCCTCCTGCTAATTTCAGCTATTGTGCAAGCGGTGCGTTTAACACAAGAACAATATAATGGCTTGTGCCACCAAGATGCGCAAGAACATTGACAGCGGGTAAACCGTTGAATAGCCTACCGATGCGGCATCGTTGTTAGCCGTTTGGTTGGCGTAGCCCAATGCGGGGGGGTCGGTGTTAGAACCGGCAATGATACCCATCAGCGTGAAGTAGTTGAGTTTGAAACGCCAACGGGCCACCACACCCATAATGAGCAGAGGTATGATTGTAACCAAGAAACCTACCCACACATAGGTGAGTCCATCGCCCTGCACCACAGTGTCCCAGAAATTGCTGCCGGCCTTGATGCCTACAGCGGCAAGGAACAAGATGAGGCCAATTTCGCGCAACAGCAAGTTGGCCGAGGTGGTGGTGTAGGTAACCAGGTGGAACTTGTAGCCATAGGCACCAGCCAAGATGGCAATAATCAGCGGACCACCTGCCAAACCCAGCTTGAGCGGAGTGGCCATGCCGGGGAACTGGAACGGAATGCTACCAAAGATAATACCAACCAATATGCCAAGGAAGATTGCACCCACGTTGGGGTGGTCAAGACGCTTGACAGAGTTGCCGAGCAAGCGTTCCACGCGTGTCACACTGTCCTCGGGGCCTGCCACCATCAAGCGGTCGCCAATTTGTATGCGCAGCGCGCGGTCGGCAAAGAGGTTCATGCCCTGGCGGGTGATACGTGTTACATTCACGCCATACATAGAGCTGAAGTGCATCTCGCCAAACGTTTTGCCGTTAACCTCGGGCTGGGTTACCAAAATGCGTTTTGACACGATGGGAGCCTTCTCTGCCTGCCAGTCCACTTCAATTTCGCGACCGATAAAGGCCGTTGCCGCTTCGGCGTCGTCCATGGCGCACACAGCGTTCATTTCGTCGCCAACGTGCAGCGTGGTATCTTTGGTGGGCGAGATGATCTCGTCGTTGTGCTTGTAGTGCGTACACACAAAGGTACGACCAAGGAACTGTGTGAGTTGTGAGAATGTTTTACCCTCGAGTGCCTTGTTTTCAACACGCAATGACAGGTGGTGAGGCTTGGCGTGGGGGTTGTCCTGCTGCGACATGCGTATCTGCTCCTCCTCCTTGTCGAGCTTGATGCGGCAAATGTAACGAATGGCGATGGTTGCGCCAATGATGCCCACTACACCAAGCGGATAGGCGCAGGCGTAACCAGCAGCAATGTTCTGCCCCTTCATGTCGATGCCAAGTGTGTTGATGGCCTCTTGTGCGGCACCAAGACCTGGCGTGTTGGTTACAGCACCATAAAGCACACCCACAGCCATAGGCAGGCTGGTAGGGTCTTTGGTGTCGAACACCAGATAGTAAAGGCCAAGCAGCGTGATAACGTTGAGCAATACGATGCCCACCGCCACCATGTTCATCTGCACACCGTCCTTCTTAAATGACTGGAAGAAGCTCGGGCCCACTTGCAAACCGATGCAATAGACGAAAAGTATCAGTCCGAAGTCCTGGATAAAGTTCAGCACTTTGGCCGGACACGCATACCCGCCGTCGGGATCGGTAATGCCCAGCTGGTGGTAGATGTGCCCTACCACGATGCCGGCAAACAACACGAAGGTGACGCCCAACGACACGCTGCCCACCTTGATCTTGCCCAGCACTACGCCAACGGCAATGACCAAGGAGAACAACAGCACGATGTGAGCCACCGAGTCGGTTGTTGAAAATAGAGATTGAAACCAATCCATGGTTGTAAAGATAAATAATTATGGTTATTGAAAATGTTTTATCAAGCAGTCACAATAAAGTTGTGTCAACAAGGCTGCGTCTTAATGTCTGTCGTACACTCTTTTGCAAGGTGTCAGACCTTAGACCTTGGCAAAGATACTCACATTTTCGATTTGGACAAAATAAACGCCTATCTTTAGCGCGTACAACGTGGTGACTGCTTGCTCCCTTGCCTGTTTTTGTGCCGGCAAATGTGACTTTTGGGACAGATGTCTTGACAAGAGGCAATATAATTACTATATTTGCGATAATTACCAAAACTTTATATAATTCATCAAAAAAGCCAACACTATGAAGACAAAAGCATTCTTTACTGCCATTCTTTTTGCCGTAACGCTGTCCGCTTCGGCCCAGGTAGAATTTCTTTACACCGACTTTGGACGCAATGTGATTTGTCGTGAGAAAAAGCTGTTCTGGATGGACGGCGACTCCGATCCGTGCTTTAACATTGTCAACTACAAAAAAGTGGGCAACAAAGAGACGTTCAACCTTACCCCAAAGGAGAAGGGCGATGGAAAATATAGCGTGACAATAACCCTTAAAGGCGACAGGGCTACAAGCATTGTGATGAAAGGCGAACAAACCTATTCTTCGTCGGTAACGGTCAAGACAGAGAAGGAGGCCGACCGCGATTTGGTGACCTATTTCAGAAATGAGGCTGGGTACCCCAGTACGCCTTCGGTAGCAGGAGGCGGCATACCCAGTAAGGACAATATGACACCGGGCAATGCAAAAGAATCAGCAGGCTCGGTGGGGCAAACTGCCAAGAAAGCCTTTGGAAAAATAAAGGGCGTGTTTAAGAAAAAGAAGTAACGCCCTTATAGGCGGGCGTGTTCGAAATAGACTTTTAGCGAGACCGTTTGGGGAATTTTTAAGTTGCCGGAAACGTGCTGCAAAAAACGCAAGCACGTTTCAGGCAACTTGAAAATCACCTTCCTTTCCAAGCGGTTTTGTTTCTGATGTCAATTGAGATTTCCTTTTTCTTCACGAGTGGTGTCTTTTGCTACATCAGACACCGGTTCGGTATCAGTTTCCTCCATAGAGCGAGGTTCTTTACCTGTAAATATATCAACAAAGACTTTTACACGAGCAAAGTATTCTCTTATGTAGGTTATGATAGCCATGTTAGATGTAGCATCAGCAGCATTGAAACCTACAAGGTTGTGTACATCAAGCCCGCAATGCTCTGCGAGATAGATGGCACGCTCGCAGTGGAACTTCTGCGATATAACGACATAGCTGTGCACGTTATAAATTTTTGTTGCTCGAACAACAGTGTCGAGTGTTCTGAATCCTTTTTCGTCCAGAATAAATGCATTCTTTGGTATGCCTCTGGCGACAAGGCTGTCTTTCATGCACTCAACCTCATTTATTCCGTCAAGGCTGTTTCCGTCACCACTTATCAGGATTAACTTGATCTTTCCTGCTTTATACAAAGACTCTGTTGCGTCAATTCTGTATTTGAAAAACTGATTAGGTTTGTGTCCTATACGTGTCTGAGGCGTCGTACCTAATAACAATCCGACTTCTGACGGTGGTATGGAATCGACATCTGTGTATAACCTGCCTTCTGCATTACTGCAAATAATATTGTTGCATGTAGCCAAAAGCAATAGGGTGGTTATAACAGCACCAATAACTATATAGGAAAAGACTTTATATTTCTTCATCATAGCGAGGCTTTAGAACTTTCTTTTTTGCCGCGGAGGATAAGATCATCGCCTCCTTACCCTTAGCCTAAGGTACGCAATGCAAAAAAGAGAGTATTACTTGCGTAATACTCTCCTCTGATTACTCTTTTGGTGACTTGCTTGGGGTTCGAACCCAAGACCCCAACATTAAAAGTGTTGTGCTCTACCAACTGAGCTAGCAAGTCAAACCGCTATTGCTGTTAAGCGAGTGCAAAGGTACGAAGATTGTACTAACGCACCAAATTATTTGCCAACTTTTTTTGGTTTTTCTGAAGTTTGAGGCTCCTCCGCGGGTGGAGCGGCGGGTTTGTGCGGCTTTTTGGCGTCCTCGTTTTCGTCCAGATAGATGCCGGCGGCCTTCTCCATGGCAATGGTTTCGGTGTCCAGTTCGTCGGTGATGCGCTCACTGCCCACCACGTAACGCCTGTAATATGATATGGCCAACGTGGTGACGGGCAAGGCAATGATAAGGCCGACAATGCCCAGGGCGTAGCCCCATACCGACAGTGACAATAAAATGATGGCGGGGGGCAGTCCCATAATCTTGCCCATTATGCGTGGGGTGAAAATGGTGTCTTGCAACACCTGCACCACCAAATACACAATCAGTACCAGGCAGAGCAGCCACCAAAAGTTTTCGCCCGATTCGGCAGCCTTGAGCAATGCCAGCAAGGCGGCAGGCACCATGCCAACCACTTGCAGGTAAGGCACAAAACTGATAACACCAATCAGGCAGCCAAGTCCTATGGGCATGGGAAACCCGATAATCAAAAATCCGATAGAGAACATCACACAGTTGCTCAGTGCCACCAGTGCTTGTCCGCGAAAGTAGCCCGCCATGCCGTGTTCGATGTCGCTTACCAGTTGCGCGGCAAATGCGCGCTTGTTGCGTGGCACAAACTTTATCCAGCCGTTGGCATACTTCTCGTAGTCGGTAAGTATGAACAGCAAGTATAGCAAGGCTATGAGTGAGCAAACAATGTTAATGATGATGCCGGCCGTGCTCCACAACACATTCCACAGTTTGGGCAGAGTTGTCTTGAAGGCAGACATCACGTCCTTTTGCTGCAGCAGGTGCTCTATTTGGTATTCGTTGATGTGGCGGTGCAGAAATTGCTGCACAGGCACGGGTATGGTATTGTTGTTGATGCCCCCTTGTATGTACGAGAGAGCCACATCTTTAAGGTGTCCGATTTCCTCAATCATGGGCGGCACCACAATATAAATGAACCCGGCTATGGCCCCGCATGTGAGCAGCAGGGTGATGATAATGGCCAGCAAGCGGTTGCGCAGTCTGCATTTGTTTTGCAAGAAACGCACCACCGGGTAGAGCAGATAAGCTACCATCCATGCTACAAAGAAAGGTATCAGCACCCCGCTCAAATAGTATAGCGCAGTGCCGAGTCCGGCAATGAGTAGCAGCCCGATTAGTCCGCGAATAAAGCGGTCGAAAGTAATGGGTGACTGTCCGCCCACCTTGAAGGCTGCATTATCAGGTGTGCCGTTGTTGGCAGAATTGTTCTGTGTCATGGGACGCATATTTAATAGAGTTTGAAAACCCTCTTTGGGCTTTCTGTGGCAAATATATCTATTTTATCTCAAAAAGGTGCAAGTCGAGCGCACAAAGTCAAACTTGTTTGAAGTTTGTGCCGAGGCGCAGCCCCTTTTATTCAAAAAGGTGCAAGTCGAGCGCACAAAGTCAAACATGTTTGAAATTTGTGCCGAGGCGCAGCCCGTCTTTACCCTAAAAAAGAGGAAAAGCCCCGCTTTTTGTTTGCACAACAACAAAATAGCTATATATTTGCACCATGGGAACACTCTATTTAGTACCCACACCCGTGGGAAATCTTGAAGACATAACCCTCCGAGCCTTGCGCATTTTGAAGGAGGCCGACGTGGTTCTGGCCGAAGACACCCGCACCTCGGGCATACTGCTCAAGCATTTTGAAATAAAGAATCAGCTGGTGTCGCACCACAAGTTCAACGAGCACCAAACGGCCGATGCCTTTGCCGCGCGCATGGCAGCCGGCGAGGTGATGGCACTCATTTCCGATGCGGGCACGCCGGGCATCTCCGACCCCGGCTTCATGTTGGTGCGGGCCTGCGTAGCCCGTGGCGTAACGGTTCAGTGCCTGCCTGGCCCCACCGCCTTTGTGCCGGCTCTTGTAGCATCGGGCCTGCCCTGCGAGCGTTTCACCTTCGAGGGCTTCTTGCCCCAAAAGAAAGGGCGTGCCACCCGTTTGGCCGCCCTGCAGGAGGAGCCCCGCACCATGATATTTTACGAGTCGCCCTACCGCGTAGTAAAGACCCTCACCCAGTTCGTCGAGGTGTTTGGCCCAGAGCGTCACTGCTCGGCCTGTCGTGAAATATCAAAAATACACGAGGAGAGCGTGCGCGGCACCCTTGCTGAGGTACTGGCCCACTTTACCGAAACTGAGCCACGTGGCGAGTTTGTTATTGTGGTTGAAGGCTACGAAGCCCCCAAGAAAAAGAAAAAAGACACTAAACACGACGCAGAATAAACGTGCTAAGTCTGCAAATTATTCATATTCGCTAATATCTTTCCGTTATGAAGAAGTTAATCATGCTGCTTGCAGCAGTGTGCACCTTGTCGTTTGTCACATCGTGCAACACCAAAAAAGAAAAAGAGCAAGAGGCTCAGGACCCCAATGCGGCTACCATAGACTCTTTGCGCCAAGCACTTGCCCAGTCGCAGAACGAGTCGAGCGACATGTTCGAAACGCTGTCGCAGATACAGGACGGCTTTGACCAGATAAACGAAGCTGAGGGCATCGTAAATGTTGAAAACCGCCAGGGTGAAAAAGGCAACAAGCAGCGCATCATCGACAACATGACGCTCATTCAGAACAAACTGAAACTCAACCGCGAGCTTATAGCCAATCTGCAACAGCAGTTGCGTGCGTCAAACCAAAGCGATTCGCGCACCAAGGCCAAGCTCGAGGAGATGGTGGCCAACTTTAACAAGCAGCTCGAAGACAAGAGCAAGGAGATAGAAGACCTCCGTGCCCAGCTGGCTGAGAAGGACATCAAAATAGCCGAACAAGGCGAGCAAATTAACGCGTTAAACACCAATGTGAGCGACTTGACGCAAAAGAATGAGGAAAAGGCGCGCACTGTGGCCGCACAGGACAAGGAACTGAATACAGCCTACTATGTGTTTGGCACCAAGCGCGAGTTGCGTGAGCAGCGCATATTGCAACGTGGCGACGTGCTGAAGAGCAACGACTTTAACAAGGACTACTTTACGCGCATCGACCTGCGTGTGACCAGAACCATACGCCTCTATTCAAAGAGTGCCAAGCTCATGACCAGCCACCCGGCCAGTTCATATTCGCTCGACAAGGACGCCCAGGGACAGTACACCTTGCGCATAACCAATCCGCAAGCCTTCTGGAGCGTGAGCAAATACCTTGTCATTACTGTAAAATAAGCCCGCACAAACCGCACTCTTTCCTACACAACTTTTTATTTGCAATAGTGCCTGCACTCTGTGCTAATTATACTGAACTGTGTGATAATAAGGACGTTATGTAACGTAGGTAACATCAAAAAATGCCTACACACGTGTCTACACTCGTCTGCACAGTATGCAAAAAGTTATGTAAGGTTGTAGAGCACGAGTCAACCACACCTTGGCAACACCCGTTGTGGCGCGTGTAAAAACTGTTGCGTGCGGTAAGAAATCCTGTCATGGGAGGTAGAATGAACAGACGAATGCACTGTCTTTCTGCCTCCCGTGACATGGTTTTCTATCTCCCGTAGCACGAACGGTTGCGGCACACGGCGCAAAAGCGCAGAGCGTGGGCAAGATGTCGGACAACAAAGTGTAGAGGCCATATCGGGGTAAAAGTGCATGCACTATGTACTGCACCCTGCACTCAACATACAATGTAAAATCTACAATCATGAACAGGATAAAGTTGTTAGCATACAAAGGCACAATGTCAGCCGCCATGGTGCTCAGCTTGGCCATGGGAGTGAGTTCGTGCAGCTACAACCAATTTGCGGGAGTGGCCACGGGCAGTTCGTTAGGTGGCATGCTCGGTTCGAGCATTGGCGGACTGATGGGCGGTCCGCGAGGTGCTGACAGAGGCACCTTGGCCGGCATGATAATAGGTGGTGCGGTAGGAGCCGCTGCCACTGCTCCCCATACACCAAAGGCTGACACGCAAAACGACAGTTACGCCTACGGCAACGATACCCCCAGCAGCGGCAACGATGTACAGTATGGCACCTACAACAATCCGCGCTACAAGTCGGCTGCGGCTGCCCATAGCGATTTGCAGTCACTCGAGGTGAGCAACATACATTTTCTTGACGACAACAACAACCAACGGCTCGATGCCGATGAGCAAGCCTGCATCGTGTTTGACATTTATAACCGTGGTTCACGCACTCTCTACAATGTAGCCCCCAACATTGTGTGCAGCAACAAGCGTGTAGGCATCTCGCCAGCCGCCACCGTGGCCAGCGTGCTGCCGGGGCAGGGCATACGCTACAAGGCCACCATTGTGGCCCCCCATCGCCTGAAGGGGCAGCCATTGCGCTTCACCATCAGTTTTGGCACGGGCAAACAAGCCGTTGTGGTCAAGGAATTTAGCATTTAGCTTTATTGGTTGACGAGTAAGTATGCTTTACGCTGCTTATTACGTTAAAGTCAGAATGGTCAGAAACAAGACAAACTTACCCGTCAACCTGTCAACTTATCAACTCATCAACTCATCAACCCGCAAACCTGTTTATTAAGCACTGTAACTATATATGAATGCAACCACCGCCAATACCTGGAACCGCTATTACCGTCCCATATTGCAGCTTGGTGTGCCCATAGCCATAGGCCAGTTGGGCGTTATCATCATGGGTTTTGCCGACACCATGATGGTAGGGCGCTTCAGCACCGATGCACTGGCAGCCGCCTCGTTTGTCAACGCCGTGTTCAACCTTTTTGTCTACATGATGTTAGGTTATAGCTATGGCTTGACTCCCCTCATCAGTTCGTTGGTAGGGCAGGGGCGTCGGGCTGAGGCTGGCGGCACCTTGAAGTATGGCCTGATATGCAACCTCGTCTTTGCCCTGTTGCTCATGCTCATTTTGGGCGTAGGTTACTGCTTTATTGACCGCATGGGGCAGCCCGCCGAAATATTGCCATTGGTACGGCCCTATTACTTAACCATTGGCGCCTCGCTCCTGTTTGTGGCACTGTTCAATGCCCTGCGCCAGTTTACCGACGGCATATCCGAAACCTCCACCGGCATGTGGGTCATACTCGTGGGCAATGTGCTCAACATTGTGGGCAACTTTGTGCTTATCTATGGTGTTGGCCCCTTTCCGCGCCTCGGTTTGCTTGGTGCCGGTGTCAGCACACTCACGGCACGCATCATAATGGCCGTCATCATGGTCGCCTTGCTGCTCGGGCGCAAGCGTTATGCCGCATACCGCCAGGGCTTCTGCCAGTCGGCAGTGCGCACCGCCAGTTTGTTGCACATCAACAGGCAGTCGTTCCCCATCTCCCTGCAAATGGGCATGGAGAGTGGTGCCTTCACCGTGAGCGGCATCATGGCCGGTTGGCTTGGTGCCGTCGATTTGGCCACCTACCAGGTGATGGTAACCCTTGGCGGACTCGGTTTCCTGCTGTATTACAGCTTTGGGTCGGGCATCACCATACGTGTGGCCCACTTCTATGGCCAGAACGACTGGAGCAGTGTGCGCAGCACCACGCGTGCCGGCGTGTTCATATTGTTAGGCATGGCCGCTATATCGTCCATGATATTCTATTTTGGTGGCGAATTTATCATAAACGGCTTCACCTCCGACCCCGCCGTCATATCATTGTCCCTCACCCTCATACTGCCCATGATACTCTATCAGTTGGGCGACTCCATGCAAATATGCTTTGCCAACGCCCTGCGAGGCACCTCGCACGTGATGGCCATGATGTGGGTGGCCTTTGTCAGCTACGTGGTAGTCAACATTCCGGCTGGCTACCTGCTGGCCTTCCCTTGTGGCTTGGGCGTGGTGGGACTCTATCTGGCGTTCAGCATCGGTCTTATTTTGGCCGCGAGCCTTTTTGCTTGGAACTTTTACAAGGTGATGCGCCGCGTGGCATGATGGGTAGACGGGTTGACAAGTTGACTGGTTGACAAGTTGACGGGTAAGTTTGTCAAGCTTTTTCCATTCTGACTTCGACACTGTAAGCAGTATATCACATACTTACTTGTCAACCCGTCAACCCGTCAACCCGTTAACCTGTTACCTCGTTACCCCGTAACCCAAGAATAGTTGCAAAAGTTCAGCGACATCTACACCTTGACGTCGCAGTATTAAATATTTAATTTATGAAGAAATGAAGCGGAAGATTACTTGTTTGATTATGTGTGCAGTGTCTTGTGCCATGGTAGCACAAACCACCGGCGAGGAGGCTGGGCATACTTGGATTGACATGGGATTGCCCAGTGGCATTAAATGGGCTTCGGTCAATATCGGTGCCAATCGTCCTCAAGACGCAGGCAGTTACTATGCGTGGGGCGAAACGACCTCGAAAACAGACTATCGGTGGGCTACCTACGCTCATGGCGCAGGTTATAAATCGCTCACGAAGTATTCAAATGCTGATGGCTTAATGTCGCTCGATGCCACCGATGATGTTGCTACCAGCACATGGGGTGGCACATGGCGTATGCCCACCAAGGAAGAGTGGGCAGAACTCCAAACGAATTGCGATTGGACATGGACTGACGACTACAACCAAACAGGCGTTGCAGGATATGTGGTTGCAAGCAAAAGCAGCGATGCCTCGCTCTTTTTGCCTGCGGCAGGTTGTCGTTATGCCAATCAGTTTAACGAGAAAGGCGTACACGGATATTACTGGTCGAGTTCGCTCTACCAAACCTCTACTTACTGTGGCTCTGCCTACCAGTTGCAATTTACCCAAGTTTATGCCAAGCCAGATTGGAATTACGCCCGCTATTATGGCTCTTCTGTGCGTGGTGTGTGTAATCCCTAAACAACAAAGCGTGTGGGCGTCACACAATCTTCAGTGTGGAGAATGGCGCCTAAAATGATATTAAACATCTACTTGATACAGATAAAATGAGAAAGACATCAATTATATTTGCATTGATATTCGCGCTGAGCACCATGTTCCCCACTTCTTCGGCAAAAGCTAAGAGGGTGCAATATTGGGCAAAAGGCGTCAGCGTAGAGGGTGGCTGGTACAACACCTTCCAGTTTACGAATGGTTGCTGGGCTGCAGTTAGTAGCAACATGATAGCTTGGTGGCAAGATCGCATAAAGGAACGGTACATCTATACTGGTAAATGCTGGGACCCAGAGGAAATCAATCGGGAATTTGATCGCAACTCCTACTTTGGCGATAATGGTGACTATGTGTTTAAGGCCCTTGATTGGTATCTGAAAGAGACGCATCCAACCATTGTTTACTCACGTTCCGATATTTCTCAGAACTACCTCCCCGTGGGCGACTACGATAATCCAATCATCTTCACGCGAGGCTGGATAAATTCCAACGAAGAGATATTAACCGAGGTGTTGCTGAGGTATTTCACTACGGGTAACTACATTGCACAAATTCGTGACTATAACCACGCTTGGACATTGTGGGCGATTGAAGTAGATACTGAAACGAACACCATCACGCGTATATGGGTGACCGATTCTGTGCCCAATGATCGCAGTAATCCCAAAAAGGAAATAGTTTCCCTCGAGCCCAAACACTATAAAGACTATTTCTATTTTGAACGAAGCATCTACGATGAGGAGAATAATGCTTGGGACGTTCAGGCCCTACACCCTGAGGAGTTGACCTTCTTTGGTATAGAAGGCCGATTCTTAGTCGATTCCGAAGGCAAGCCCGTGTTCGAGTCAAACACGCCTGCAACTCCCACCCAAGTGGAAGTGAAGATGAGCGCAGCCACCCAACTGCAAGACGTGGCATCTGTTGCCACCTTTAGCGCACCCTTTAACGCGGTAGTGCCCAATGGTGCAAAAGCATGGTATGTTAAGCAAGTTGATGGCGACATGGCACAGCTCACTGCGGTGCCCGAAGGCTATGCCATTCCTGCCGAGCAAGGCGTTTTGTTGACCACGAACTCTGCAACCGATGTGCTGGTTATGGAACAAGCTGACGCTTCAACCCCTGTGGCCGAACTCACAGACAACCGTTTGCAAGCCAACGCACAGGGCGATCACGTGATTGCATCAGATGACAATGCTTATGTGCTGGCTTCCCAACAGGGGCAAATGGCCTTTTACCGTGCCAAAGTGGGTAGCACATTGTCACGCTACAAGGCTTATTTGCAATGGAACGCTACGCTACCTGCCGTAAGCATGAACTTTGGCGGCACGCAAACCTCGGTAAGCAACGTGGTGGAGACTGGCACAAACACACCAGCCGCGGTTTATGGCATCGACGGACGCAAATGTTCAACCATTCAAGCCAAGGGCATGTACATTGTAAATGGTAAAAAGAGAATGCTTAAACCCTAACGACGTTAATATGACAACGACCACTATAAGAAAGGCGTACTCCGCCCCCAAATCGCAGCGATACGCTTTCGTTGCAGAACAATTATTGGCCATATCGCCAGGAATTGGCGTCAACGATGACGTTGAAGTTGATGCCGGCACCTCGTTTTCGAACGCCAGGGGTTGGGACGGCACGAGCTGGACGAACCAGCCTGCTGAAGAATAATCATCAAACAACAATACATTTCAAACATGAACAAGACCTTTTTACATCTGCGCTGGCTGACATTGGCCGTAGCGGTGTGCCTGTCAGTTTTGGGCGCGGGCGCCCAGAGCTTCAAGCCTGGCGCACTCTACCACCTGGTGTCGGCGCTCAAAGGACAGGTGGTCGATGCCGATGGGCAGGGACACCTTGCGCTGTCAGCACTCAACGAAAAAGATGCCGGACAGCATTTCGTCATGTCAGAGCTTTCGGGCTCGTGGCGCATTATCAATCCCTTCAACAACCAGGCTGTGCGCTACAACGGCAACGGTGTGGAGGCTGGTGAGAATAACGGTTCTGACGAGGCCCAGCTGTGGCGCGTGGTGGCCGACGGCAGCCATTACAATCTGGTGCCCACCAACAATCCTGGCAAGGCTGCGGCTGTGCAAGGCAGCAAACTTGTGCTGATAGACAAAGCCAAGGCAGCAGGCAACAAGGCCGCCCAATTCAGCTTGGCCGAAGCCGCGCGTGCAGGTTTTGATGCCGAACTCACCTATCGCATACGTTCGGTACAGCACCCCGACATGGTGCTCGGCAATGGCGACTCGGGTGAGAACAATGCCCACATAGTGGGCGAGACTGCCGACAAGGACAACCGCGGACAGTACTGGAACATCAAGATGCTCGACCTCGACCGCCGTGTGGTGGCAAATGCCTTTTACACCCAAAACTTTGACGATGGTGGCGGCAATGCCTCGATAGACTACCTGCTGCAATGGCCGGCACAAGATGGTGTGTGGAACAATGCACAATTCTGCTTTGAACCCGTAAAGGGCCAGGCCGACACTTACATCATTCGCTCGGTGGGCAAAATCAAGGCCGACAAGATGTACAGCCTTGTAAACGGCCAACTGAAGAGCGTGGCCTACAACGCCAAGGACAAAGCCGCATGGTTTACCTTCGAACAGGTGGAAAAGCCCAAAATCAAATCCCCCTATTGGGAGGACGAAACACGCTTTGCCGAAAACAAAGAACCCGGCGTGGCCACCTATCTGCCCTATAACAATGAGCAGGAAATGCTGGCCGACAAAGCCTACTACAACACTCCGTGGACCAAGCCCCAGACAGGACGCTATATGTCGCTCAACGGCACGTGGAAATTCCACTTTGTGCCCGAACCCTCGCAGCGCCCACTCGACTTTTGGCAAGAGAACTACGATGTGAGCCAGTGGGACACCATACCCGTGCCCTCAAACTGGGAAATGCTGGGCTACGACAAGCCCATCTACTGCAATGTAGAGTATCCGCACGCCAATACACCGCCGTTTATCAAGGCCCGTCCCGGCTTCAACGATGGTGGCAAGAACTATGGCATCGACCCCGTGGGCTCGTATGTGCGCACATTCACCGTGCCCGCCGATTGGGACGGCCGCCGCACCTTCATACATTTTGGTGGCATTTATTCGGCAGCCTTTGTGTGGCTCAACGGCCAGTATGTGGGTTACACCCAAGGCTCTAACAATGTGAGCGAGTTCGACATAACCAAATATCTGCGCAAGGGCAGCGACAACCGTCTGGCTGTGCAGGTGTTCCGCTGGAGCGATGGCTCATATCTTGAATGTCAGGATATGTTCCGCATGAGCGGTATCTTCCGCGAAGTGTATCTTTACAACACCCCCAAAATGGCCGTGCGCGACCATTACATCACGTCCAACATCACCTTTGACAAGGGGGGCGACATAGCCCAGGCAAAGGTGAATGTGCGCCTGACGCTCGACAACCGCGACAACCTTGCCGGCAAGAAGCAAGTGTGCGTCAAGATATTCAATCCTGAGGGCACCGAAATACAAGAGCAGCGCACGACACTTGGCGGTGCTGACGGCACACAAGCCAACGTGGCATTCGATGTGCCAAATGCCGAGTTGTGGAGCGCCGAGCACCCCAATCTTTATACGGTACGTGTGGTGCAGAGCGATGAGCAGGGCAATGAGGAAATGGCCTTCTCAACCAAATATGGTATATGCAAGGTGGAGGTGAAGAACTCGTTGCTTTATGTCAACAACAAGCGCGTGTTCCTTAAAGGCGTAAACCGTCATGACACCTCGCCCAAGCACGGCCGTGCCGTTACTGTCGACGAAATGTTGCGCGACGTGACGCTCATGAAGCAGAACAACATCAACACCATACGTACCTCGCACTATCCTAACGATGCGCGTATGTATGCCATGTACGACTATTACGGACTTTACACCGTGGACGAGGCCGACCTTGAGGACCATGCCAACCAAAGCATTTCAGACCGCAAGAGCTGGATACCCGCCTTTGTTGACCGTATTGACCGCATGGTGCTGCGCGACCGCAACCACCCCTGCGTGGTGATGTGGAGCCTTGGCAACGAGGCTGGTGCTGGCGCCAACTTTAAGGATTGCTACGAGGCGGCCAAGCGTCTTGACGCGCGCCCTGTACACTATGAGGGCACCCGCATCGGTCTGCCCTATGGTGGCGAACGCTACTCCGACTTCTACTCGAAGATGTACCCCGGCATGGACTGGATGGCGCAGAACACCTCAAACCTTGACAAACCGATGTTTATCTGCGAGTATGCACATGCCATGGGTAATGCCATTGGCAACCTCGACCAGTATTGGGACGTAATAGAGAAATCGAATGCCACCATTGGCGGCTGCATCTGGGACTGGGTAGACCAGTCAATCTACAATCCGCAGCTGATGAAGCAGGGCATCTACCGCCTCACTACGGGCTATGACTATCCGGGTCCGCACCAGGGCAACTTCTGCTGCAACGGCATAATCAATAGCGAACGCCATGAGGGTGCCAAACTGAAGGAGGTGAAGGCTGCTTACCAGTATGTGAAATTCAACTTGGTGGGTGTGGACAAGCAGAAGAACACGGCCACTGTCACGCTGCGCAATACCTACTTGTTCCAGAATTTGAAGGACATGAACTTGTGCTACGAGGTGGTGAAGAACGGTCGTGTGGTAAGCACTAAGACCATTAAACTGCCTGCCGTGGCCCCTGCCGACAGCACCACACTTGTGCTCAAACTGGGTAAGGCCGATTTGACCAAGGCTGAGGCCAATGGTCAGGAGGTGCTGCTCACACTGCACGTGGCTTTCCGCACAGCACAAAGCTATGCCGCAGCCGGTCACGAGGTGGCACTCAAGCAATTTACCTTGCAGCAGCGCGGCACGCTGCCTGCACTGAAGTCTGATGCCAAAGCGCCCGAAATGCTTTCAACGTTGTCGCTCGACCAAACTATTATTGGCAATGACAAGGTGCAGCTTACCTTTGACAATGAAACGGCCCGCCTCACTTCATTAGTTCTTGGTGGTCGCAACATCATAGCCGACAACCAGGGCTTTGAATACAGCAACCACCGCTGGATAGAGAACGACCGCTTTGGCAACACTGCCAACGGCTTGCAGCCCAAGGGCGACATGCGTGTGGAGCAGGTGAACGGCAACACTGTGGTGAAGACAACCCGCAAAGGCTCGCTTTGCGACACGGAGATAGACTACACCATCTACCCGCAGGGCGTGGTTGATGTGGAGGCTCGCTTTACACCGCATACTGCTGAGCTGCGACGCGCCGGACTGGTGTGTATGCTCGACTCATCACTCTCGAAGGTAGATTATTACGCGCTCGGTCCGTGGGAGAACGCTTGCGACCGCCGCGATGGTGTGGTGGCAGGCCGCTATACCACAACCGTGGCAGGCATGGTGGAACCTAACTTGAAGCCGCAGAGCACTGGCAACCGTGAGGAGTTGCGCGAACTTACGCTCAGCGATAAGTCGGGCTTTGGTGTGAAAATCGAAACTGAGGGCCGTGTCAACTTCTCGGCACTGCCTTACACCGACGAGGACTTGATGAACGCCCAACACTATTGGGAGATGCAGCCGCGTCCCTACACCGTGCTGCACCTCGATGCTTGGTTGCGCGGTTTGGGCAACGCCTCGTGTGGCCCGGGCACACTGCGCATGTTCTACGTGCCCGAAAAACCGATGACCTATAAGCTGCGTATTTCAAAGAAATAACGGTGGCGACTGAATAAAAGTTTGGCGTTTCAGCAATGTATGGTTACTAAGTTCGTAACTTTGCAATCGTACATTGTTGAAACGCCAAACTCTTTTTTGTAAGAATATGAAAAGAACTATATTCGTGCTGCTTGTGCTGCTCTGCAGTTTGTGCGCCAAGGCGCAGACAGCGTGCTCGCCGGTGGCATCAGACATAAAATATGAAGTGCGTGCGGCATGGCTCACCACCCTTATGGGCCTCGACTGGCCGCAGCGCCCCGCCACAACCGCAGCGCAAACTGCCGCGCAGAAGCAAACGCTGTGCGAAATGTTCGACCGCCTCAAGGCCATGGGCATTAACATGGTGCTGTTTCAGTCGCGCATACGTGCAACCACAGCCTACGCTTCGGCCATAGAACCTTGGGACGGCGTGTTTGCGGGGCGACCCGGACAGCGGCCGCTTTACGATCCGCTGCAGTTTGCGGTGGACGAATGCCACAAACGCGGCATGGAATGCCATGCCTGGGTGGTGGCATTCCCCATCTGCAAGGTGGCGGTGGCCAAGCAACTTGGCAAATGCGCCCTGCCAGTGCTGCACCCCGAACTGTGCCAGCGGTGCGGTGACCAATGGCTGATGGACCCTGGAGTGCCGGGCACTGCCGAATATCTGGCTAAGGTGTGTCGCGAAATTGTGCAAAACTACGAGGTGGACGGCATTCATCTCGACTACATACGTTACCCCGAGAGCAGTGTGCCCTTTAACGACGACCGCACTTATCGCCGCTATGGCCATGGGCAGAACAAGGCTGCATGGCGCACGGCAAACATTGACCGCTGTGTGCTGGCCATACATGATGCGGTGAGAGGGGTGCGCCCGTGGGTAAAGCTGAGCTGCTCCCCCGTGGGCAAATATTCTGACTTGTCGCGCTACTCCTCTTACGGGTGGAATGCGCGCGACGCCGTGTCGCAAGATGCCCAGCGCTGGTTGCGCCTGGGGTGGATGGATATGCTCTTCCCGATGATGTATTTCGACGGCAATCATTATTATCCATTCCTTGCCGACTGGAAGGAGCACGATGCCGGCCGCCCCGTTGTGCCCGGACTCGGCATTTACTTTCTTAACTCCCGCGAAAAGGACTGGCCGCTCCTTACCGTGCAGCGCCAGATGAATGTGGCACGCAGCGAGGGCCTTGGCGGCCAGGCGTTTTTCCGTACACGTTTTTTGCTGAACAACGAGAAAGGGCTTGCCGACTGGTTGCAAACCTCGTTCTATGCCCGTCCCGCCTTGGTGCCCCCCATGCGTTGGCAGGACAGCATTCCGCCCGCATCGCCCCAGGTAACCCAGAGGCTTGATGGGCAGCACCTGCACCTTGAATGGTCTGCCGTGCACGATGCCGATGGTCTGGTGCGCTACAACGTTTACCGCCTCGACCCCACGTTTGGCAACGTCTTATTATCTGTGCGCACCACCGCCACCCATTACGACTGCACCCTCGCCCTGCCCGCCCTGCGCCACAGCCGCTATGTGGTGACCGCCGTCGACGTGTATGGCAATGAGAGTGGGGGAGAGTAATACGGGCATGGACTTTTGTTCTTTACTCCTTGTGTTCTCCGCTAACGCGGAGAACTATAAACATATGCCTGTGAGGGGAAAATGTGGCGCTTCTTTGTTCGTGAATTGTGAAATCAGCCGCTAACGCGGAGAACATAAGAACAAAAGAATTTACGTTTGTGTTAGCCGCTTAGCGCGGAAAACATAAGCAACATAAGTTTACATAAGACACACAAAAGACCGCTGCGCGGCTGGCCACGGACTAACGTCCGGGTGGCCCAAGAGACATAAGAACTACGCCGTAGCGTTTAATGCTATTGCTTTTTTGTTTATGGCGCTCATGGTCGTAACGGCGTAGCCCTTCTGTTCTTGAGGTCACATGGACGCAAGTCCATGCCCGTATGTCTTGAAGCACTTTTGTTCTTATGTTCTTATGTCCTTATGTTCTCCGCGTTAGCGGCTCGCTACGGCGTCAGCCCTTATGTCTCTTGGGCCACGCGGACGTCAGTCCGTGGCCAGCCGTGCAGCGGCCTTTTGTGTATCTTATGTAAACTTATGTTGCTTATGTATTCCGCGCTAAGCGGCTAACACAAACGTAACATCTTTTGTTCTTATGTCCTTATGTTCTTATGTTCTCCGCGTTAGCGGCTGACAAATAGCGCTACGGCGTCAGCCCTTATG
>ERZ1034901.794-NODE-794-length-23781-cov-9.154388_pt1 | contig 23781 bp, 15 predicted proteins | sample MGYA00520628_ERZ1034901 | MGnify/ENA primary metagenome ERZ1034901 (study PRJEB33766, sample SAMN09781783) | gut metagenome | biome: gut microbiome | host: Homo sapiens | place: Madagascar | study: EMG produced TPA metagenomics assembly of the PRJNA485056 data set... | reverse complement strand
TTCGAGAGCCTAAACTCCAAAGGCGCACCTCTTACCACCGCTGACCTGGTGCGGAATTATCTCCTGCTCGCCGAAACGCACACGCAGCAAACCTATCTCTACGACACGTACTGGAGCATCATCGAAAGCCTGTTCGTTCCCGACCCCGGTTCCCTTCGGCTCGACAACGCAATCCAAGGGTGGCTTTCAGTAAGATTCCGAAAGGTTCGCGCGCACGGACCCGGCGAGGTGTACAGCATCTTCAAGCGCTATGTCGAAGACGACTACACCGGCACGACGGAAGATCTTCTGCGAGAGCTGCGCAACTTCTGCTTCGTTTGGGCGGAAAACTACCGATACCATGCAGTGAAGAAGTTCCGCACCATGGATTGGGCCGTTAACGGCGCCCCCACATTGACCAGCGGATTCACCCGTCAGAAAGCCCACAACGAAGCATATGCGCAACGCGTGCGCGCCGAGATGCGCAATACGGACGCGACGCTTTAGGAGAGATGGCATGAAAACGACGCAGCGTACCTTCCTCGATTACCTCGGGGCACCGCACACGCACTTCATCATTCCCGTCTACCAGCGCGTCTACACCTGGAGCGACAAGCAATGCGCAACGCTCTGGCGCGACTGCGTTCATGCGGGCAAAGCGCAAAGCGAGCACTTCATCGGGACGGTGCTCTATTCGCCCGACCCGGAGCTTTCGGGAACGCAGACGCAGGCGATCGACATCATCGATGGGCAGCAGCGCACGGCAACAATCTCGCTGCTTATCGCCGCATTGGCGGACTACCTGGAAGGACAGGAAGCAGCCCTCGAAGACGGCACCGACGCGTCGACGCTGCGCGCGCGGTTCCTTTTCGCAGACGAGCGCACCCCAGGGGATGCCTCACGCAAGGAGAAGTTGACCCTCTCGCGGCTCGATCGGGAAACCATGGCGGCGGTACTCAACCACACCGACCTGCCCGAGGAGGACGACCTGTCGAAGAATGTCGTCTCCAACTACCAGCGATTCAAAAGCTATCTGCAAGCCGAATCCGATGCGGAAACGATATGGCGAGGTCTCAAGCAGCTGACCATCATCGCCGCTGAAATCGAGAAGAACGACCATCCCCAAACGGTGTTCGAGAGCCTGAACTCGAAGGGAATGCCGCTCACCACGGCGGACCTCGCGAGGAATCTATTGTTCTCCGACGTCGAATACGAGGAGCAGGAGCGGCTCTACGACCAGTATTGGAAGCCCATCGAGAACATGTTCGCAAACGACGACGATGACGCCACGAGCATGAACGCCGCCTTGCGCGGATGGCTCGCCGTGAAGGCGCCACGCCTGCGCAGCAGAGCGAGCGATGACGTCTACGACGCGCTCAAGACGTTCTTGCAAACCGAGAACCACACAGACACCGAATCGCTGCTGCGCGGTTTCAAAGGCTTTTGCGAGACGTTCCGCGCCCGTTCCCAGTCGAAGGGAGCGCGAACCGCCGATATGCACACGACCTGGGGAATCGGCGGAAGAACAAAGGGGCTGCCCGTCGATCGAAGCCTCTTCGGGGAATAATCGTGCCAGCCTGCAGGCAGCAAAATGCCCGCAAGCAAACGCCTCGCCCGATGCCGACCGCCTCGCCGAGAACCCCCGCCTGCGCTACGCCGGGTCGGCGGAGTTCAATCTGATGGCGCACGCCTGGAGCTCGTCGACCAGCTCCATCGTGAGAGGTTCCGCGGGCTCCTCGCCCGTCTCCAGCTGAGCATCGAGCGCGAAGCAGCGCCTCGTGAACGCCTCGTTTTCGGCGTCGTACATCTTAAGCTCGCGCGCAGCACGAAAGCCATCTTCCACATCGGTCGATTTCGCGATGCGCCACAACAGCAGCGTCACCAGCCGGACCGACCCGCGAAACCGCTTATCAACAGACACTTCCGCCATCGCTTCCCCCTTTATGCGAAAGCGCCTGCCGAGCCCTTCCGACCCGGCAGGCGCCTATCTCCCCTTAAACTCGAAACGCCTTAGCGCAAAAGTTTAGCGCTTCTTGCGAACGTAGAGCGACACGGCCGTGAATTTCACGTCCTCGTCCCCGGCAACCGTGGGCACGCCGTGATCGGCCTTGTAGCCGCGGTCGGCTGCCACCTCGAAGGACTCCTCCACCGACGGCGCCTCGAAACCCGCGGCCTCAAGCCATGCGACGTTCTCCTGCTCGGTACGCGCGGCCTGCACGCTGTTGCCGATGGAGCGCGCCTCGTCGACCACCGAATCCGTGCGCGGACGGTCGGCGAAGATGGTCTCCAAAATAAGCAGTCCGCCCGGCTTTAAAACGCGGCCAAACTCGCGAATCGCCTGTTCCTGATTGTAGAACAGCGTAATCACGTTGTTCACGTACACCGCATCGAAGGTCGACGAGCCCACGCCCGCGCCAATCAGATCCTCGGGGAAGGCGAGGCGGAACTCCATGTTGTTGCGCTTAAGGCCACTCTCGTGCCAGGCGCGGTTCATGCCATCCTTAGCTTCCTCAACATACGACGGGCTCCAATCGATACCTAGAACCTCGCCACCGTTGCCGACCATCGAGCTTAGCTTGTACACGCCGCGCCCGCGACGGCAGCACACGTCGAGCACCTTCTTGCCCACAAGTTCCTCGCGCGGAAGAAGCATCTTGCATACGCTCGCGAAGCCGTATTCGAACTGCTTGCCGCCGTAATGCTTCGCGAGGACGCCCGCGGGAATCTCACCCTTCGAAGGCGTAGCCTGCGCAGATGGCTCCGCATTCGCCGCAGCACCCGCACCCTCGGGCACAAACGTGTTCGCCGCACCCTTCGGCTTCAATCCCATGCGAATCCCGACCGCGCCGGGCTCGCCCACCTCGCGCTCGTCCTCAAGCGCGCCGTCAATCTCGGCAAGCTTGCTCACGCGCTCAGTGAGGCCCATGCGCGCCGCATCGACCTGGAGCTCCTTGTTGTGCTCGTAGTATTTCTCGTTGCCGTAGTGCGAGATGAAGCGCGTCGTCGGTTTGCGCGTGGTGAGTTCGGCCAGGAACACGAGCATCTCACGGCTGCTGAGCGTCTCGTCGATGAAGTCGAATGCGTTGTCCATGCGCTCGCTTGCGGAATCCGCCAGGGGCGAAATCTTAGCAACCTCGCCTTTGTACGCGCGCTCGATAGCGTGGAAGGCCACATCGCCCTCGGTTGCCTTCTCAAGCATGCACTGCGCGCCGAAACCCTTCAGCAAGTCGATGACCAGGCGTTCCTTGCGAATAAAGGCACGCGATGCCGTGCCCGATTCGATCTTTCTCGCCAGCTTGCGCTCGCGCGCGGCGATGCGCGGCGTGAGAGCATCGTCGACACTCGCCCCCGCCAGGAAGTCGGGCTTCGTCTCGCGCAGCAAATCGCGAAGCTCCACCACGATCCCCTCCTGGTCGAGCGCGCGCGAGCAATCCGCAGACAGCGTGTCGAGCATCAGCCCCAGAAGCGCAACGCGTTCGTCGAAGGGCGCCGCCTTCGCGCGATCCTTGATCGACGGCGTGGCCACACCCGACAAGATCGACCCAACCTGGTAATCGGAGCGGTACTTCTCGAACAGCGAGTAGTACACAGTGAACTGATCGGCGATATCATCGTCGCGCAAAAACTGCACGAACAGGTCGCGATTCACCGGCTTGCCCATCTCCTCATAAAGCGAGATGACCTCAGCTAAGTCCTCCCAACCGCGCGCCGTCACGAACGACTTGCCGCCACCCGGGCGCGATTCAACCTTGTAGAAGCAGTCCTTCTTCGCCTCGAGGAACGTCGTCACCGCAGGATGCAGGCCCGCCTCCGACGCATACGTCTTCCATACGCCATAATCGGGCTCTACGTCGATCTCGCGCAAACGGTCGAGCGTCACGATGTCGAACTCGTGCACCGAGCGGTTGTACTCGGGCGGATTGCCCGCGCATACGATGACCCAGCCATCAGGGACCTTATGTTTACCGAACGTCTTGAACTGCAAGAACTGCAGCATCGAGGGGTAGAGCGTCTCCGACACGCAGTTGATCTCATCGAGGAACAGGATGCCCTCGTCAAGCCCCGTGCGCTCCATGTAATCGTAAATCGCCGCGATGATCTCGGACATCGTGTACTCGGAGGCGTCGTATTCGCGCCCCCCGAACTCGCGATGCTCGATGCGCGGCAGGCCGAGCGCGCTCTGGCGCGTGTGGTGCGTCATGGAGTACGACACAATGCCGATGCCCAGCTCGCGTGCGACTTGCTCCATGATGGCGGTCTTGCCGATACCCGGCGCGCCCACCAGGAAGATCGGTCGCTGATGCACGGGGGCGATTGCGGGCAGCCCCGCGTCGTCGCGCTTCAAATATGCCTCAACGGTATCTTTCACCTGCTGTTTTGCCGAGACGATATTCATTGTGCCCATCCTTTCACGCGCCGCAGCTAGCGGACGCCTTGGCTTTTGAACCGATTGATGCCCGCCTCATCGATAACCACTTTCATCGCCCAGGGCGGCACCGGCGGCAGGTCGCGCCCCTCCTCTTCCATGAACACGAACGCCGTATCGTAATCGGGCGGCTTTTCGGGAAAGTTCCCCAGGCCGTCCGTGAAATAGATCAGCCCCTTCATTTCCGTAAGCTCGCTGCGCTCCCGCAGCGTCTCGACGTAGTCGAACACGGGGCGGAAGTCCGTCCCACCGAATCCTCTGATCACGAAATTCTCCATGAGCTTGTCGACCTCGGCGATGTCGGCGATCCGCGTGTCGGACTGCACGCGCGCGTCGCATTGCACGATATGCACGTTCACGTCCGTCGTGTACGTTTCCGATTCCTTCAGGATGTCGAAGGTGTGCTCGATGAAGCGCCGCACCAAGTCGCCCCGCACCGAGCCCGACGTGTCGATCGCGATCACGAACTCGCGCACGCGGTCGGTTTCCTTGTACTCTAAAGGCTCGACGAGCGGCATGTTTCCGTAAAGCTCCATGCCGTAGGTGTAATAGATGTAGTCGAATTCGTCCTGGTTGAGCAGCATTTCCTCGTTTATCGTCATGAACTTGCGCAGGAACTCCGTGTAGTCGTATACCTTTCGGTTCGCCACAGCCAGATGCTGCATCAGGCTGTCTGATTCGCGTCCCCATTCCTTCGAGAAGGTCTCGAGGTTCATCTCGATTTCCTTGGAGATTTCCTCCCACTCGCGCTCAGCCTTATCGTCCTCGGAATGCTCACGCTCGGAGTCCTGCTCGGTCACGGGCGCAGGATCGGCGTTCTCGCCGTCGCCTTCATCTTCGGCATCCTCGGCATCGTCTTCCGTCTGCTCAACCTGAGAACTTTTCTTGTCGTCTTCCGCGTCGGTCGGCTCATCGGCCCCGCCCGCGCTCTCAATCTCCGCGTCGTCCGGCTCGGGTGCCTCGCCAGGGTCGCGCTCGCTCATTTCCTCGGGCTCGAGCTTCTTGTTGCGCTCAGCGGGCGCGTTCTCGTCGACGTTCGCGGGCCACGCTGAATGGTCATCGCGCTCGAACAGCGCGAACCAATCGTTCAACACGGAGCGTCCCATCCCCATGTATTGCTGCCCCGAAGGCGTTTGCACCATGGCCTTCACCAGCGCATACACCTTATTCGGAAGAAGGCTTCCCGTAAGCATCTTTATCTTGTCGAGCGCTTCAATGCGCGCTGCGTCGTCGGGCGAGGCGAAGCGCCCCGCGCACATGTCGAGTGCCACGCTCTCCGCGATGATGTCGCAGGTTAGGTTCCACGCCTGGCGATTGCGGTGATCTTTGTCGAAGGGATGGCGAAACACGCAGTGCATCACCATATGCAGGTAGTCGCGGATGAGCTCGTCGAAGCCCTCTTCGAACCGAGCGATCACGCGCGGCGGGTCGAACGCGACGCGGGTTGCATCGGTCACGAGCGCGGAACGCGCCCCCGCGCGCACGGGCATGCTCTCCATGCGCCAAAGCGCCATGTCAAGGAAGCGGAACTTCAACATCAGCTGGACGCGGCACTCCTCTAGGATGTCGCTGGCCAGCTCGTCCTCGCGCGCGCGACGCGCAAGCTTCGCATCGGCAATCGTCTCCTGCGCAGGCATTGCTCCCCCCCCTACAAGTCGAAGTCCAGAAGCTGGCGCCCGAAGAAGCGGCGCTTCACCTCGAGTAAGTACCCCGTCATCGCAGCATCCTGCACATCCCCCGCGCGTTCGACCGCGATATCGATATTATCCCTGGTGAGATATCCCAAATCAAGCAAGTCATCCACAATTTGGCGATCGTCGTGGCGCGCTGCCGCCACAACGATGTCGATGAGGTTGTTGCGCATCACGCGGTCGCACATGCTCTTGTTCGAGCTTGTCATAAGCACCGGGTCTTTCAAACGCGCGATGATCATCTTGCCCTGATCGTAGATGCCGATTCCTCCGTCTTCCATCGCATCGTAGCTCGACCCGCTCACAATCGAACCATCGTAATGGTCGAAGATCGCCTCCACGCTCACATGGTCGGGCACGCTGAATGCAAGCTCGATCTGCTTGACGCTTCGATCGACCTCGGGGAAGCGAATGTCGAAGCTCGCGTGGCCATCGATAGGCTCCTCTAGATCGATGTGGATATGCTCGATGAAGCACTGCACCGCGAGTCCGCGCATCCCCACAAGCTTGATGCGGTCCGACAGGTACAGCTCCCGGATATGGCGATCGCCGTTGAAGGCGTAGGGCGCTATGGCCACAACCTCTTCGGGAATGCGCACGCACTCTTCCACGTCGGTGTTCACCACAACGCGGGCCTGGCCGTTACTCCACTTCTCAAGCAGCATTCCGCCTTTCGCCTCGTAGCGCGCATTGCCCTCGCCGACCGTGACCTCGTGCAGCGTCGGCGAACGCTTTCCGTTGTGCGCGTTGTAGGTGACAAGCGCGTTCTCCCCGATTTTCGTGAGCGATGCAGGGATATGGATCGATTCGAGCGCGGTGTCCATAAGCGCTTCGGCACCTAACTCCTGAAGACCCTCGGGAAAGATGACGCACCTGAGCGCACGACAGCCCTTGAACGCGGAAGCTCCGACAACGCGGACGCCTTCGGGCAAGATGACCTCCTCGAGCATCGTATGCCCGGAAAATGCCCCTTCGGCGACTTCGCTCGTGCCCGCCGCTGCGGTGAAGCGTTTCGCTTCGCCATCGAACAGGCGCAGCAGGCGCAAACCACCAGCAGCCTTCTCATATAATGCACCCGAATCATCAAGCACGAGCATGTCGGAACCAGGCTCCATAGTCAGCGTTGCTTCGGCACCTGAATATATAAGCCCCGTCTTCGCGGCAATCGGATAGCCGATCTCCCGAGCAGTTCGCGGTATGCGAAGTTCCTTGATCGCCGTGTTGCTGAATGCATCAGGGCCGATTACGCGCAGCCCCTCGTTCAACGTCACCGCCTCGAGCGACTTGCAGAAGAAAAACGCGCGCTCCCCGAGCTCTTCTAGCGCAGGAGGCGCATCGAAGGTTCGCACTCCCGTGCGCGAGAGCGCATAGGGTTCGATCGTCTTGATGCATGAAGGAAGCTCCACTTCGGCCAGCTCGCCAAAGGAACTGAACGCCTTCCTGCTCAGCGTCGTGCAGGTAGGTGCCACCGAATACGACGAACACGGGCACGCAAGAGCGACGAATGTCGCAGCATCCGACGAATATATCGCCATGCCATCGGTTTGCAGCCAGGGATTGTCAGGGTCAATCGCAATGCGGGCGAGCTTGCTTTTTTGGAAGGTGCCCGGCTCGACCTTGGAAAGCGCGACGCCGAACTCGACATACTCAAGGTTGGGAATGTCAAACAGGCTCGGCCCGACCTCCTTGAGAAGCCCCGGCATGCGCAGAATCGCGAGTGAAGGGCACCCGCGGAACCAATCCGACTCAAACGTCGTCAGCTCATGTGGAAGCACAGCCGATTCAAGACGCTTGCAGGAGCGAAACGCGCAACCGCCTATCACCGATACCGAATCGGGTACGACGATAGAGGTCACATCGTCAAGGCCCGAGCAGGCATCAGCCGCCAAAACGCGAACCGGCAATCCCTCGATTGATTCGGGAACAAGAATCTTCCCCTGCGCATTGGAGCATTTCTCAACGCGAACGAAAGCCCCATCGAGCACAACATAATCCCAGGTGACTCCTAAGCCATCCACAAACGCACGCAGCTCGGAAGCGCGAGCGTCCTCAATCGCCTGAGCGCGATCGAAATCCTCCCGCCGCTTTCGCAGCCGAGCTTCCACCGACTCCACCTGCGCGCGCGTTGCGGACGACTCGTTCAAAGGCATGGGCGTAAAGCCGCCAAAGCCGACGTCGAGCTTGCTCACATCAAGCGATTTATTGCGATTCGAAATAGCCTTGTACTTAGCAGATTGGGCTATAACCCCTAAACTGTCGGGCATGCACTCACCTCGCTCGATCAACCAACACGTAGACTAATGTAGAGCAATTACCTCGCACATGCCATACCTCAAGCATGGTGCGCATCGGCCGAAAAGACAAAACGGCCCGACGCGAGGGAGTCGGGCCGTTTCCGGAAATTCCTTATTTCTGGCGAGGAGAGCCAGCGGGGTCGAGCATGCGACGCGGAGAAATCTCATCGCCGTACATGATGCAATAGCGCATGCCCTTAAGCGTCACGTACAGGCAGGCGATCTCATGCTTGCCGCCCTTGTTGAACACCTCGTAGGTGAGCATCTCGCGGTCAATCATCGGCTGATAGATTTCGCTATCGACAACCTTCTCAAGCAGAAGGTTCGTGGCCTCTCGACCAAGCTCATCCTGCTTCAAAGCGATGTTGTACAGAATATCTTCCTGAGCCTCAGTCAAACGACCCAGCTCTTCAACCTCGGCAAGAATCTCCTCTTCGTTCGTTATAGCCATATCGAAAGCGCCCTCCTTGAATTGTTAAAGCAGCATGTCATATCAACTGACTCAATTATCTTAACATGGAGAAAACCGCTATTGAGCTGGGCTAAGCTAGTGGAACACTATGCGCAATTTCGTACCATCGAGGCCAAAGCGCAAAAAAAGAACCTCTTCATAAGAAGAGGTTCTTTAGTGAGCTAATTTCAGGCCCCTAGAAAAACATTCCCCTAAGGAACTAGATGCCGTTGTAGCCCTTCGAAGGATCGGAGTCGCCAACACCATTAGCGGTGTCGCCAGCCTCATTGCCGGTGCGCTTCGTGGAGGTGTAGCCACCCCAAGCGCGAGCAATGAACTTATCCTTCACGAAGAAGATCTGAGCCTTCATCAGGTCGGCCTGAGCAATGCCGTGATCGGCGAGGACTTCGTCCTTGCTCTTGCCAGCCTCGAGGCCTGCGTTCAGCTCAGCAGCTGCAGCAGCTGCGTCGAGCTCAAAGAATTCATCGCGGGTCATGTTATCCCTCCTTATTGGTCTTTCTCACGATGCGGTGGCCGGTGGTTCCCCAGCGACCACGCACATCATAACACACTAAAGAGTTAGAGCTGGAAGAGAACCATCGGACGATCGAACTCTGCCATCTTGGCGATCATGTCCTCGAGGGTACCGTAGTACATCGAAGCGGACTCGTCGACCTGCACAGCGAGCGGACGCTGGCCGGCCTTGTCGCCATTGGTTCCCCAATGCTCGGAGAAGATGGACGTCGGGCAAGGAATGTAGAACCACTCCCAAGCGTCGCCGTCATTACCTTCGCCCTTCTTGAAGGGACCAACCTGAACTTCCTTGATACCGAACTGTTCGAGAGGAAGGCCAAGCTCTTCTTTGCAGCCGATCTCGGCGGCATGGTTACCGGAGTAGTACGTGTAGTCTACCAGCAGTGCGTACTTCTGATCTGCCATTTATGCCACTTCCTTTCTTAGTCGTCGGAGTTCAGGCTATGGACGCGGCGGATGTTGCACATAACACCCTTGTACGGAGCGCCAAAGCCAAGCTTACCAATGTTCTGATGCGGCACGAGGCTGTTGAAGTTGGACTTCCAAACGCCGAACAGGTTGGGCTCTTCGCCGTCCTGCTCAGGGAACCACCAACCATGTGCGCACATGAGGATACCGGGCTTCATGACCGGCGTGATCTCAGCCTTGAAGCGAGCCTCGCCGAACATGTTGTAGACCTCAATCCAGTCACCGTCGGTCACGTCGTATGCCTTAGCGGTTTCCGGATTGATCTGGCACCACGGCCACGGATCGATCTGGCGAAGCGAAGGAACATGACGATGCTCGGAGTGGAAGGAGCTGTAGCGACGAGCGCCAGAGGTGCTGATCAGAGGATACTGATCAGCCAAGTCGGGCTTGCTGATCGGGCTGTAGTTCGGCTCCTCGTAGTACGGCAGCGGATCCTCGCCCCAGGATTCGTAAAGAATCGAGTAGGCTTCGATCTGGCCGGTAATGGTGTTGAAGCCGGGAGCGCCGTCGAAGCGGAGCATGCCCTTCTCGTACTTCTCGTACTCGAAGCCATGAGCACCAGGCTGGTAAAGGCCGAGCTCCTGGAAGGTCTTCCAGTCGAAGCCAAGCTCCTTGAGCTGATCGCTGAAGAAGTCTTCAACTGCCTGCTGCAGCGCGGGGAGGTCAAGCGACTTGCCGTCTGCAGGCTTGTACCACGGCCACCACTCGGGGTTGAGGCGCTGACCGAACATGAGGCAGATCTCGATGTCGGACTTGCACTCACCAACCGTGAGAGCCTTGTTCATGGGGCCCATGAACACGGTGTTGCGGCCGTAGTGAGTGAGGACGATGCCATCATGCTCAGCCCAGGTGGACATGGGCAGGAAGTAGTCACCGAGAGCCATGGAAGTCGGCGTCTGGGTGAGGTCCTGGATGACGACGAACTCGAGCTTCTGGAGAGCCTTGTGCCAACGCTTCGGCTGAGCAGAGCAGGTCGGCGTCAGGAAGTTGGAGCTGTTGAACCAGCCCATCTTCAGAGCGTACGGCTGATCCGTCTCCATGGTGTTCAGGGTCTCGTCAGGCTGGGTGGTAGCCATGCCAGTGGACAGGCCAGGCCACTGCGCAGCACCGATACGCTTCGACCAAACGTCGTCGGTCATAGCGCCGCGCTGCTCCATGCGCCACTTGCCGAGAAGTGCCGACGGAGGACCAAGGGTAAGTCCGCCAGGACGGTCGATAGAACCGCACATAGCAGCCAAGATGATGAATGCCTGGGACAGCTGAACGCCGTTCTTGTTCTGGTCGAATGCCAGGCCCCAAGCCCAACCGATAGGACGCTCGGTGCCGATGATGTGGGCGACGCGCTTGATGTCCTCAGCGTCGACCGTGGTGATCTCGGCGACCTTGTCCACGGGGTACTCAGCGGCGCGAGCCTTCAGCTCGTCAACGCCGTAAATCCAGTTCTCGACGAAGTCATGGTCGTACTCATCGTTCTCGAAGAGGAGGTTGATGAGGCAGAGAGCCAGAGCCGTGTCGGTCTGCGGGCGAACCTGCAGGTTGATATTGCCATCATGAGCGCCAACCCAGGTGACGCGGGGGTCAACGGAGATGATGTGCGTGCCAAGCTTCATCATGTCGACGAGGCAGTGGCCGAAGAAACCGTCGCCGTTGGAGGGCAGCGGCTCCTTGCCCCAAACCACAACCCACTTGGACAGCGTGTAACGCGGGTCATGATAAGAACCGGGCAGGTGACCAGCGTAGTCGAGCTCAGGATAGCCTGCGCCGAGTACGTAGTCAGAGATGGAGCAACGAGGACCGTAGCAAGACCAGCCGGACTGCGTGTAGCAGCAGTTCGGGGACTGCAGAACGGAGAACGTCAGCGCGTAGTAGTAGATGCAAGCCTCGCGGCCGGTACCACCGAAGCAAACGATGGACTCGGGGCCGTAAGTGTTCTGGAAGTAACGGACCTTCTCGCAGATCGTGTCCATTGCCTCATCCCAAGTGGTGCGCTCCCACTTGTCCTTACCACGATCTTCGTAAGCGCGCTTCATCGGGTAGATGACGCGATTCGGAGAGTGGGTGTACTCGCGAAGAGCCAGGTTCATGGCGTTAACGCGACCAGTGGTGATCGGGTTATCGTCGTCGCCCTCAATACGGATGAGCTGATCGCCCTTCGTAACGACCTTGACACCGTATCCAACCGGGTGAGATCCCGGAGGAGACCAAGTGTTGCTACGAGTGACTACGGTACCGTCTTCGAGCTCGGTACGCCACTGCTTACCATATGCCATAGTCTTCTTCCTTCCTTTTCCCTCGCCAATTTCTTTCTCCACATTACCCGGCGATGAGCGCTTCCGAAGCCGCTGTCTGCTTCTTGGCAACCACCGCCTCAAGGCATGTTTCATATTAGAGTCATTACGCGTCTTGGAATCGAATCAGCAGGTCGGTTTTTAGGGTAATCATCCTCATCCCGTTAGGTTGATTTTCACGATGAATGCCACTATTTACCCAGGTCATGAAAAATTCCGCGAACGGTATGCCCAATTTTGGACAATCTGTTGAAATCTTCTCATCCCCTCAAATTGGGTACGAAAAGCTTGGAATCGGCGCGCCGCATGACACGAACCATTGGTACAATATTAGTTGGTATGCACGCTGTCAGATACCATTTCAGTATTCACCAATCCACGTTACATCCCGGGCCGTTCGTGGGCCTGGTTTTGGGGAGGATTAACATTATGGCAACCAAGCAATTCACCCTCACGTCCTACGATCCCGTCTACGCGATCGCCGAGGAAGTTCGCATCCCGGAAGAACGCATTCGCGAAACGGCGGCTCGCTGGCTTGAAATCAACATCTGCAAGGAAGGCGAAAAGCCGAAGCTGACCGACGGCTGGGTCAACGCGCATTGCGAGGATTTCAAGAGCGTCGACGAGCTTCTCATCTTCATCCGCTATAACATGTATCGCGAGAACCGCGAGGTGCAGGAACTCGCCGACCAGGACGCTATCTGCAAGGAGCTTTCCAAGCGCCTGGTGGAAGAGCTCCCCGCCGATCTCGTCGAGAACTCGCTTTACGCGTCCAACATTCGCATGGAGGAGATGATCAGCCGTCAGGGCATGACGAAGGAAGAGTTCTGCGAACAGCGCGGGATCACACCCGAGCAGCTCGAGGACGACGTGCGCGAACGCACGATCCAAAGCCTTAAGGAGGACTCGGCGCTGGCCGCCTACGCCGACCATGCGAACTACACGCTCGAGGCGGAAGACTTCTACGCCATCATTCCCGGCGAGTCTATTCAGGACAAGGCGTACAAGCGCCGCCAGATCGAGCTTGACGGCCGCCTTCCCCAGATGGAGGAATACGCCCGAAAGACCAAGGCGCTCAAGGAGATCATGGAAAACGCCATGATCAAGCGCAAGCCGACCGACACTGAATGGCTGCGCTACGGAGACACGAGCAAGGACGTTCTGAACGCCAACAAGCAGTTCCCCGACAGCTTCATGACGCTTTAGGCGCTCTCTTTTAACGTTTGACGATGGCCCCTGCGTGCAGGGGCCATCTTGCGTTATGGGGCCAGACTCGAAAGCCTGCGTTTGCTTTCGAGCCCGCCTCCTGTACCAGAGCGTAAGAAAGGGCCCCGCGTGCGCGAGGCCCTGATGAGCGTAACAGCAGCTTGTGGGCAATGGCTAGCGATACGATTCGCCCTGGTCGCCGCCGAGGAGCTTAGATTGCTCCTTCATATGCTCCGCCTTCTCGCGGGCCGAGACGAAGTCCTCGGGAGCAGCTTCAATGCCCTTGATTTCCACTTCGAAGGTGAGGTCCTTGCCAGCAAGCGGATGGTTCAAGTCGAACGTCACGTTACCGTCCTCGATTTTGATAACGGTGCCGAGCGTCGGCTCGCCTTCGTCGTTGGCCATCCACATGCGCGCGCCAACCTTGATATTGCGCTTGGGAACCTGGAATTCAGGAATCACAGCCACATGGTCGTCGAGATATTCGCCGTACGCGTCGTACTGCCCGACGGTGAACGTCTTCTTCTCGCCTTCGAGGCCTTCCATCGCGAGAATTTCGCGCTCGAAACCATCGATTGCCATATCCATACCTGTCTGGAAGATCATGGGGTTTTCCTCGGTTGCGTAACCGAATACCGTGCCGTCCTCCAGCTTGCCCGTGTACACGAGCGTTACCGTAGTGCCAAGATCCATGTTTGTCTCCTTTTACGCGAAAGCGATGCCCCGAGGACTGCTCGCCTTGATTTACGCCTCTTCATCAACGACGGTCACTTCGGCCGTCTGGACAAGCCAACGCGACGCCTTAGAATGGCGACACACCTTGCGAAGTTCGGACATGCGATTCGCCTTTTCCCACTTCTCGCGAATTGCGGTGGGGTCGTCTTCCTGGGCGAGTTCCTTCTCGATGTCCTCTTCGGTGACCTCGATGTTCTTCTCCGCGATGAGGGCCTCGAGCGCACAGTCGATGCGTGCGCGGCGAATAGCTTCGTTATTGACGCTCTCTTTAACCTCATCGGCCTTGCCGTTGTTGTTGAGCAGCCACTCCTGGAGAGAAGTACCCTGCTTCTCGAAACTCTGCATCATTTCTCGACCGACGTCCTGGCGGATGAAGTCCACGTAGTATTGCGGAACATCACCCTCAAGGCGCTCGGCGAGGGCATCGACGGCGCGCTGGACCATAAGACCCGGAAGCTCCGCTTCCTTGTGTTGGTTAATCTGCAGGCGCATCTGCTTGCGCATATCCTCGGCATTCGCGCAGCCGACCTTGGCAGCGAGCTCATCGTCGAGCGCGGGAATAACCTTGTGACGGAATTCCTTGATCTCAACGTTGGCGTGCAGCTTGCCGTCGCCAAACTGAGTGTTGCCCTCGTCGTCTTTCGCCTCGAAGTCGAATTCGAGCGTGTCGCCGAGCTTGCTGCCAACGAGATGCTCGTCGAAAGTGGCAGGCATGGAGCCCGCGCCGAGTTCGATCATGCGCGTCGCGTAGCGAAGGCCGTTCACAGGCTTGTCATCCTGCGTAACGGTGACGGCGGCGGTAACAACATCGCCCATTTCCGCAACGTGATCGGGGTCGTCGATGTTCTCGAACGAATGGTAGACGTCCTGGAGGTGCTTGAGCTGGCGGTCGACTTCGGCGTCAGTGGCCTCGTCAGGAGGCATCTCGATGGAGACGCCGTCGTAGCTCGAAAGCTTCATCTGCGGCACCACTGCGCCGGAGACGGTGAACGTGAACGGCTGTCCTTCCACCACGTCGTTGTCAACGTTGAAGTCGGGCTCACCGACGAAGATGACGTCTGCATCGTCGAGCGCCTTGAAGGCCTTCTCGTTGATGAGCATCTCGGCTACGCCGCCCATGGCGTTCTTGTGGCCGCCAACGTTCTGCTCGAGAACCGCGCGAGGCGCCTTGCCCTTGCGGAAACCCGGGATGTCGCGCTGCGCGATTTCTGCGAAGAACTTGTCCGCCGCTTCCTTCACCTCATCGGCAGATGCAACCAGGGTAAGAACCAGCTCCTGCTTGTCCCCGTCGTCCTCGCGGACTTTGTCTTTAACCTGCACCGTTCCTCCTTTATGCCGGCAGTATTTCATGTACTGCTAGATTTACGTTATTCATGCAGTTCATTGTACCCTAGAGGGCATTTCAGAGAACAAAAAAGACTGGCCCAGAATCAATCTGGACCAGTCTTTGATAATTCGTACTACAACTATTATGTTGTCGAACGAAAGGTGTCTTACATACCGGGAGCCTTGGGAGCACCAGGGGCACCGGGGGCCTTGGGAGCGCCAGGAGCCGCAGGGGCACCAGGGGCACCGGGGGCCTTGGGAGCGCCAGGAGCCGCAGGGGCACCGGGAGCGCCAGGGGCACCAGCAGCAGCAGCCGTCAAATCACCTTTGCAGAAGGGGCAGTTCTTGAGAACCATGCCGCCCATAGCCTGGATGGCCTTGCCGCAGTGCGGGCACTTGCTCGGGCCAGCCGATGCGTCTGCAGGACGAAAACACATAACAATCCTCCTTTTTGAATTCCCAGCGAACACGACTTCAATCATGCTCTCAGGGTTCCACTTTCAAAACGCCATCCCCGCCGGATGCACGTTTCGACAACCTTCCGCCTTGCACAAACCCGAACTTCCTTCGCTCAGGACCTTCCCAATCCAAAATTAAGCGAACGAAGCCCGTGCCTTGTTTCAAAGCCTTTATTAGTTTATAGGTAAGAGAGGGAAAATCATCACCGCAAAGGTACGTCTTTATATTATCACCATCAACCTAGAGGGTTGATTTTAGTAAGTCTACCTGGGGTTATGTATAGGACATAGTCCACTATGAGAAGGGCTCCACCTTCAGGAACCTGCCGAGTCGCTCCGCAGGCTTGGCATTGTCGATTTACCGCGAGGAAACGAGGCTTTTCCGCGCGAGACGACACCTTGCACTATACTTTCCTATAATGATTTTCGGCACTACAAAAGGAGCTTTATGCCCAAGTTCAACAAGATGTACTTCCCCGTCGACGCCGTTGCTAAACACGAGGATTTCGATGTGTGGTACAGCGACGGCGAGCTCGCCCTGCGCTTCGAGGGTCCCTGGGAAAAGGAATCCGATCGAATTGCGATGATCGGTCGCATGGGCGGCCAAATCGGGCAGATTCGCCCCGACAACAAGGCGCTCAGCTACTACCTGCGCCACGACCGCTTCGAATACGAGTTCCAAACTCGCGTCATCAAGGAGCATTACTACGTGGAAGGCATGCTGTGGGACATCCGCGGCACCGTGAGCAAGCCGCCCATTGATTTCTACAACGTCGAGAAGGAAAAGAACGAGGTTCACGTTCGCGTGACCAACTTCAAGAACCATGGCGACTGTTTCGAGGTAACCGCCCGCGACACCGCCATGCTGCGCATCGCCGTCGAGACAACGGTGGCAATGTGTTTGAAGGAAGAGCACAAGGGTCTAAGCGACCCCGACGAAGACGAGCGCGGCGGAAAGAAACGCGGGACTTTCGGCAAGTTCTTCGACTTCATCCAGCCAAAGGGCATCCCGTACGAGAAGCTCTACGACGAGGAGGGCAACCCCCGCAATTAAACTGGGCAGCAGGCGCCTTAGCCTCCGCTATCCCTACCAGAACGACACGAGGCCTCTGGAGCGACTCCAGGGGCCTCGTTTTATACTCGGGCCATCAATTCCGCCGAGAGGAGTCCCTTACGTCGAGAGGGTTTCTCTGCACGCGCAAAAAAGAACCCCCGCCGTAGCGGGGGTTCTCTATGCAACCGAGTGGGTTACTTTTCAAGCTTGCGCTATTCCGCGAAGTACGCCTTGCGGTGCGGGGTTGCGAAGATGAAGAAGTAGACGAACGGGAGCAGAACGCCAACTGCCATGAGAGGCAGAGCGATCGGGAGCTTCGACCAACCGGTGATGGCCAGCGGGCACACGATGCAGGTGACGAACAGGAACAGAATCACGATGAGCATGATGACGAAGTTCGTCATGCCGGTGTCGGAAGCATCGGTCTTGCCATCGCCAGCCAGCTCGTCCATGGACTTGCCGCCGGTCTCCTTGACGAACAGGAGGCAGCAGATGAAGCCGAGAACGAACGGAACGATGAGAACGAGAACGACCATGGACCAGTTCGTGGCGCCTTCGGCGGTCTGGAACATTGCCATGCCGGCGATGCCGCCGAGGACGATCGAGGAGGCGGAGCCGCCGAAGCGGGCGAACGCCTGGCACCACGAGACGCCGGTGTTGCGGATCGCGGTCGGGTAGGACTCGGGCATCAGCGGCTGAACGGCGGTGATGGCGTAGTTCAGAGCGAAGCCGAAGAGCAGCATGAGGGCGATCGAGAGGCCGAAGTTGTTCGGGACGACGAACACGGAGCAGATGACGATCGCGACGATGCAGAAGATCCAGGAGAACGCCAGGTTGCGCTTGCGGCCGATGCGGTCAGCGACGAAGCCGACGCAGCAGTTGGAAGCGATAGCAGCAACGTTGTTCCAGGTCTGGAGAGCAACAGCCTCGGATGCGCTGTAGCCGATGCCCTTGAACCAGGTGGGCAGCCAAGCGTTCATGCCGTACACGCAGAACTGGCCGACGAAGTAAGCGGTCCAGATAGCGGCCGTCGGAACGATGAACTTCTTGGAGAACAGGATGTTCGGGGAAGTCTTGGCAGGCTTCGGCGGAACGACGAGAAGTTTCGGGTCGAAGTGGGTCTCTTCCTGGCCAGCGGAGCGCTGCAGATGGTTGAGAGCCTTGCAGGCCTCCTCCATGCGACCAGCGTTGGCGTACCAGTGCGGGGTCTCATGCATGAAGAAGTGGAGCACGATTCCGTAGATGATGGGCAGAGCGCCGATCAGGTAGCAGAGGCGCCAGTTGGCGTACATGGTAGCCGTGGAGCCGTCAGCGTTGGTGTAGACAACCTCGTTGGTGAAGCCGCCGAGAATCGGGGTAGCAGTGTTGCAGATGGGGTTGCCGATGAGACCGGCGAGAACCCAGCCAGCAACCATGCCCGCCATGCCGATCGTCACGAAGACGCCGCGCTGCTTGGACGGGATCGTCTCGGAGAACACGGTGGTGACGATGGGGATGCAGGAACCGACGCCGAAGCCGGCGATCAGGCGGAACGCCGCGAAGAACACGAGGTCGTTCGCGAACGCCTGGGGCAGGGTGAACAGGCCATAGAAGATAACGGCGATGGTCAGCATCTTCTTGCGGCCGATCTTGTCGGACATGATGCCGCCGACTGCACCACCGAGAACCATGCCGAGCAGGCCCCACGTGGTAAGAGAGCCCATGAGAGCACCCGGGTTCGGGTTGTCGGGCCAGAAAGTATGTGCAACGAACAGGTTGGTGGTGTTAACGACCATGAAGTCGTAACCATCGAAGATCATAGCGAAGATCATGAGGAAGAACATGAGCCAAGTATGGCCGTTAACTCCCAAATGGTCTACAACCTCTGAAACGGTGAATTCCTTACCGTTCATTAGTCCCTCCTTTAAATGAGTTGCTTGAGTATCCCGACTCAAGCCAAGCGGTGGCGCCTATATCCCTTAGGCGATCCGCCGTGCAATTACTCCCCTTTTGCACTTCGGCAAGAACATGGTGCGCGGGCTATACCGTGGAATCAGATTCCGCAACCGTGGGTAGTGATTTCTCAATACCGACCATTGCAAAAGCTTCGGTGCCCCCTCGCTCCCATTGCGAGAAGCCGCTCGTGCGATCCCCCTTTCCGAGTTCTCTTTTAGGTTGTTAATCTATCCCCTGCGGCCAGCGGTGCGAAATCGCCGGCGAACAGACAAGCGGTACTTTACGTAAGGCAGACGGTATGAGCGTCAAACCGTGAGGTCATATTTGGCATTATAGCATCGACCTCTTGGGTTGATATTTCTTATTTTACACATAAACAAGAACTGTCGTGATTGCGCATCCAGGTGCATTTCTCGCCAAAAAGAGGGTAGCAGCCCCGCCTTCGCCCCGCCGCGATCCGTCGTGCTTTTAGCAAAATAGCGAAATGCAGGCGCCTAGGGACATAATCATCTTTCGATACGGTATTATGGTCGCGAATACAATATCGAGCGCACGGGTTGATGTTTGCCGGCCGAAAACGGCGGCTTCCCGCGCCCGAAACGCAACATTACAGGGGAACACGCATATGGCATCTACTTTTCCGCACGTCACCATCACCGTTGCCAGCAAGGAAGACGGCTCCGACGCCTCGGGCGAGCTCAACACGCTTTCCCTAGGCTACGGCTTTCATCAGGCCTGGATTTACGCCGCCATGTTCAGCGCGGGGGCATTTTTCGGCACCGACACACCTTTCACCTTGCTCTTCGATGGCGCGTATTCGTGCTCGTTTGTGGTGCTGGTGCTCTCGATGCTCTTCTTCGGCATCGCATTGCTCGTTTTGGGGTTCACCAATCAGATGTTTCTGCGCTTCTACGTGTCGAAGCAGGCGCTTGGCCTTTCGGCTGCGCTTACCTGCATCGGCACCTACGCGTCGTTCTTCATTCCCCTCGGCGGGCCGGTCGGCGCCTTCGCCATGCTGTTCGCGGGCGTGGCGACGGGTCTTGGATCGAGCCTCATGATCGTGTTGTGGGGCACCGCCTTCGCGCGCTATGAGTTCAGCACGATCATCTTGAACACCGCCGTGTCGGTTGCTTTGGGGCTTGTGATCTACATGGTGCTCACGCATCTCGTGCCTCCGTTTGCCTCGGGCATCATCACGGGCATCCTGCCGATCGTCGAGGCGTTCATTTTGTGGCGCTTGACGCCCATTCCCTACTACCGTCGCCGCGAGATGCCGATCTTTCACCCGCTCACCGTGCGACCCGCGCAGTTCCTCGTACGCCTTCTGTTGCCCGTTGCGATCTTCGGCTTCGCTTTGGGCGTTCTGCGCACCATCGCGAACAACGTCGTTCTCCCCGCCGCCGACATCACGACGATTCTCGTCATCGGCGCCGCTGCGCTTCTCGGCATGCTCATCATCATCGCGACCATCTTCATAGCGAAAAACGAAGGGCATTGGGACCTTATCTTCCGCACGCTGATGCCATTCATCGCGCTCGCGACGGTCGCGTTGCCGTTTTTGGAGACGTCGAGCTCGTTGGTCGCCTGCCTGGGGCTTGTCTGCGGTTACATGTGCTTCGAGGCGTTGATGTGGATCTTCTTCGCCGACCTGGCGCAGGAGTTCAGGCTTTCGCCCATCTTCGTGTTCGGCATCGGACGCGGCACGCTTGCGCTCGCGTCGCTTTTCGGCACGATCTTCGCCATGACGCCGATCACCGACGTGCACTTCATGGGAACGGGCCTAAACGATGCATCGGGCGCGCTTTTAGTGTTGTTTTCCCTGGTCATAGCATATATTATTTCGCCCCGTCAGCGCGAGGTGAAGGCGATTGTCGTGGCACCGGACGCAACACAGCATGTCGACCAGGGAACAGAAGCCCTAAAGGAGCACATCGCCGAGCTCGACGCAAAGGAAAACCCCTCGACGCCGAGCATCACCGCATCTGGAGCGGAGGGGGAAGCGCCGGCGGCACCGCAGGACGTCGAGGAGGGTCGCCGCGCGAAGGGGCGCTTCCACGCGCAATGCGAGGCGATTGCCGATCGGTATTTGCTCTCGCGCCGCGAAACCGAGGTCATGTTCCTTTTGGCGAAGGGGCACAACGCCGCATTCATCCAAGACCAGCTGTGCATTTCGAAGAGCACAGCGAAAACGCATATCAACCATATTTATCGCAAGCTCGACATCCACACCCAGCAGGAGCTTTTGAGTATGGTGGAGGCCGCAAAGCGCGAGGCGTACGACCACGATCAGGAAGAGTCGCGCAGGTAGGACGTCGCACAGCTGGCACGCAGCAGGCACGCTATTCGAGCCCGCCCTCAGCCGCCATGACTGAGGCGGGCTTTTTGCGCCGCGGGGTTTCAGGCGCTTCGCCCGATGCCTTCGAGGTATATGCAACGCAGTCCGCGGGGCGTTTCGCCTATAATCAGCCTCAACGAAGCATAAGGTGGGCAGCCTACGCGATGGAGGGGCACATGGGGTATCGATTCGGCATCGATGCAGGATCGAAGACGGTGAAGGTGGTCATTCTCGACGAGGACGGCAAAATCATAGGCTCCGTCTATCGCAGGCACCTTTCGAATATTCGCGAGACGCTGACCGATATTCTGCATAATCTGACCTGGCGTTTTGGTGATTTATCTGGCACGGCAGCCGTCACGGGGTCGGCGGGTATCGCGCTTGCGGACATGCTGGGCGCACCGTTTTTCCAGGAAGTGCTCGCGACGACCCGCGCCGTGCGCGAGGCCTACCCCGACGCCGACGCCGTGATCGAGCTCGGCGGCGAAGACGCGAAGGTAATGTATTTGTCGGGCACCCCCGAGCAGCGCATGAACGCCACGTGCGCCGGCGGCACGGGCGGCTTCATCGACACGATTGCCTTCATGCTCGGCGCGCGAACGAGCGAGATGAGCCGGCTCGCGGGCGGGGCGTCACGCGCCTACCCCATCGCGTCGCGCTGCGCCGTATTCGCGCAAACCGATATTCGGCCCCTTTTAAACGCGGGCGCCAAGAAAAGCGACATCGCAGCGAGCGCGCTCGAGGCCGTCGTGCGCCAAACCATCACCGGCCTCGCGTGCGGGCGCCCCGTCGGCCTGATGAATTGCTTCGAAACCTATGAATATATGCCGTTCTGGCACACGCTCTTCAGCTCGCTCGGCTTCAGCGTCGTCGTTCCCAACGATGCGCGAGGCGAGGCATTCGAACGCGAGGCGCTCGCCACCGTCCCCGCGGAAAGCGCATGCTTCCCCGCGAAAATGGCGCATATGCGACTGTTCGACCTGATAGAGGCCGGGGCGCAAACCATCTTCATGCCCGTGCTCGAACGGGGCGGACGCTGTGCCGTGTCCTGCGAGTACGCCTGCGCGCTCAAGGGCACCGTCCCTGCCGTGGCGCGCGGCGAGGTGGCGTTTTCAAGCCCTCGCCTATCTTCGTTCAAGGCGAGCCGCATCATCGCATCCGACGACGATAGGGCGGCGCTCCTTTCCGCACTGGCCACGATGCGCCCTGATGATAGCCCCTTGACGGAAGGCGAGTTCGAGCAAGCGCTTCAGGCGGGCGTCGCCGCTCAGGAGAAGTTCTTCCAGGACGTGGAGCGAGCGAATGCCGCCGTCATGAATTGGCTCGCCGAGGACTCGCGCAGGCACGCCATCGTCGTCGCGGGGCGACCCTATCACACCGATCCGCGGCTTATACGTGGGGTCGACGTGATGCTCGCCAAGCTGGGCTTTGCCCTTCTGTGTCCGACGAGCCTTGAGGCATGGGCGAAGCGAATACCCCACGACCCGAACTGCCCGCCTTGGAAACCGGGCAAGCACCTTGCACGCCTTGCGCGCTTTGTGGCAGCGAACTCCCAGGTAGATTTGGTGTGTCTGCAGTCGTTCGGATGCGGCTACGACGCGCTCAGCCTGGAGGACGCTCGCGATATCCTCGACGCCGCGGGCAAACCCTTCACCGCGCTCAAGGTCGACGACCTGTCGGACAAGGCGCATATCGGCATTCGACTGCGCACGCTCGCGGAAGGCATCGAGACCGCATCGAGGAGAAGGGGCGTAGCGGAGGTGAGTGAAAGGCGCAGCGGCGAAGGGGCACCTGATGCGACCCGCGACGGCAAAGACAGCTCCTTGCGCGGCGACTTCGAGAGGACCCTTGGCGCGAATAGCGTCGGCGAGGGGCGTCCCGCCCGCAGCGAAGGCGCAGGCGCATGCGAAACGCGCGCGTGCGATGGTCAGATGAGCATCACCGATTTTATGGGAAGCGGGATTTTCGCAGAAGACGCTACCGTGGCGCTGCGGGAGATTCCAAGCGACGTCTGCTTCACCGCCGCTGCTCTTATGGCTCGCGCTTTGCGCGTGATGGATGAAAATCCGCAGGTCAAAGAGATGCATATTCCACTTGTTTGCAACCGATGCCTGCTCGACGGGCTCGAGCACACGCTTTGGCGGCTGCGCGGGCGCTGCCCCGAAGTTGCCTGGGAGGAAGAGTGGCCGAGCCCGCCCGCCAAGAAGATCGCCGATGAGCAGGAGCACGCCGACTGCGTGCTCGTCGGGCTGGTGGGCAACCCGCTTTTGTGCTTCGATCCGTTCATGAACGACTCGATCGTGCGCCTTTTGGAGAGCCTCGGATGCGACGTCGCGATGCCCGACGCCGACAAGCTCTTCGACGAGGACGTGCGCTACCTCGACCAATTCGGCGAATTCGCCCGCAAGCGCGTGGACTGCGTGGTGTACCTGCAGAGCTTCGGGTGCATGAAGGCGCACGTGCACGCCCGCGGCTTCGCGCGCGAGTACGCGCGGCGCTATCCCGACATGCCGGTCACCGTCATCGACTACGACCCCGAATCTTCGGCGCTGAACAGAGAAAACCGCATCCGCCTAGCAGTTGAGGCCGCGCAGCAGGCGA
>ERZ1034901.793-NODE-793-length-23790-cov-13.789299_pt1 | contig 23790 bp, 20 predicted proteins | sample MGYA00520628_ERZ1034901 | MGnify/ENA primary metagenome ERZ1034901 (study PRJEB33766, sample SAMN09781783) | gut metagenome | biome: gut microbiome | host: Homo sapiens | place: Madagascar | study: EMG produced TPA metagenomics assembly of the PRJNA485056 data... | reverse complement strand
TGGGGCTACTGCGCACAGCGCTACGGCTCCATCCAGGGCGCCTACACCTACTGGCTCGCCAACCACTGCTACTGAGTTTTAGTTTTTCAGACAGGAGAGGCTCCGCACACATTGTGCGGAGCCTCTCCTGTCTTATATGCCTCTTTTATATTTCATATGGAAAGATGCAGGCCATTCATGGCGTTACGGTTGTTTATGCACGCAATTCATTCATCGCTTTTATCGCGGCCCTTTTGGCCATCTTACGCGTGAGCGAACGGCCAGACGCAACGGGCTCGAAAAAGCCGTCATGCTCTTTTTCCACCGTCCATCGCCAACCAAGCACGTTATTTTGAGCGACTCGAATACTGAACGAAGATCCTACACGCCCACTACCTGCCACATTCATTCCAAGCTCCCTTTTTCAGGATTTTTGGGCTGGATGCATACGTACTCATTATTAGCGTTTATGGACGTTTCGCACAGCCTATCAAGATACTGCATATAGTACAGCACTCACATCAAGAGAACTGTACTATATGCGATTTTTCAAGCTGAGCGGAATATTGTTCACTTACTCGCCATCTTTGGCCGTATGATGCGAACCTTTGCGGGGACCGCGCTTGCCGGATACACCCTTTGCAGCATCGGCCACAGCAAAAATGACAACCTTCTCATCCGGGTAGGACTCGCCATCCATGGCGAAATAGGCGATCTGGTCGTCTGCGACCGGCAGGAAAGTGAAATACTTCTGCACCGCTACCAGCACATCGGTGGTACGCACGGTCACGGAAGAAGCCTTTCCTGCAGCGTCAGAGTCGACGCCATCGGCCTTGCTTCGCTTGGTCTTGCAGAACTTGATGGCGTTCTCGTCTTTGGCGTCGCATGCCTGGACTGCGATCTTCTTCTGCTTGTCATTCACCAGCAATTTCACGTATGCCGGGCATCCGAGCGCTTCGGTCACGCCTTTGGAAAAGCGAACGGATGATTCCATGACCGTCATGGTCATCTTATTGGTGGTGGTCTTTTCTCCCACTGCTTCAAATCCGTCAAGAACAGACATGCCAACCCCTTGAAAATATAGGATATTAATTACATGCAATATAATACAACAATTCGCATAAATACACCCTTTTTTCACTAATAAAATAGGGGGTATCTCCGCTTTCCGGCAGAAATACCCCCTGTATTTCCAAGAATATAGCAATAATTCATAGACTTCATTGAACAAGTTTTCATTGAGATGAATTCAAGGAAATCATGCACCAATAATGTCGAGAATTACCGCGCCATATTTCAATAGTTGTATTTCACATCATTGGTCATTTTGCCACACGGCGTCTGATCGAGCTTCATATCAGCCGTGGCCTTGTCAGACACGGTCACGTCGAACTCGTACGTCACGCTCTTGCCAGGTGCGATGTACGCCATACTGGAGTTCAATGGCTTGCCGTCCATGGTGGCATTGCTACGGTCACGCACATCACCGGTCACGGCGATTGATCCAATCGAACCACCTGCAGGCGCGTAAATCAGCACACGCTGCGCGGATGTGCCACTCGGCGCCACGGGCACGCCACCAACGCCCTTCTGCTCACCACCGAGAATGTAACTCGTGCAGGTAGCCATTTCCGTGGAAGTCATACGGTTGGTCAGCGTGTACTTCACGTGGTAGGTCTTGTCACCTGTCTTGGTCACTTCGCTGGTACGGTCGATATACCAACCCATCTTCGAAGGATTCTGCTCGCTGATGTAAATGCCCGTTTCCGGATTGGTCTCGCTCTCAGGCGCATTCTTGGCGAGTCCAGCACCTTGGAAGTACTTCGCTTCGTCATCGTGGAACGTGTAGGCGTAGAAGTGGCGGTTCTCGGCCAAATCACCGATGCTTTGCGCCACCTTCATCATCTTGTCCACAGTCATGTTGCCAAAAGCGCCGTCCATCACCGTTTTGGCAATGTACTCGAAGTATTCGTCCTGCTGTGCCACAGGAACGTCCTTGTAGATGGTGTTGAGCATGTATTCGGCGGTGTTCTCGCCGGTAAGCACAGTGCCGTTGGACAAGGTGACTGGTCCGTTGATCTCCACCATTTTCTGGATGAACACCGGATCCACGGAAATCAAACCGTCGATGTTGCAGGCATATTGCGAACGCTGCCATGAAGCGTTGAGCATTTCCGCGTTGCGGGAAACATCCGGCACCGCGAAGGTGTCTCGCACGTCGAAGGAGAAACCCAACGGCCTGTTGAATACCGCATGTTCCTCAGCGGTGCCGTTGTTGCCATTGACGAACTCACCATTCGGGTGGAAGTCCCCCACCGCGATTTTGCCATTATCCGCAGTCATGGTGCCGAGAGAGCCAACCAAGCCGCCGCCGGAACGTGTTTCGGATGTGGTCTGTGCCGCCAGCAAGTATGTGCGGGCACCGTTCTGGCCGAGGAAGGAAGGCAGCATGTGAGTGGCGTTGCTGACCTGTCCAACCAAATCGGCGATATTGTCAAGCTGGTCCTTGCCCTGCTGATAGGCTTTCTTCACCATGCCGATTTTCGGCTCGGCAAGACTGTTATACTGCTTGTTCTGCTGCTGCACCTGCTGGTTGAGCTTGTCGAAGTTACCTTGCGCATCGGCGATTGGCTGCAGATTAAGTTGCCCTTCCGCACCGGAAAGATTGGCCCCGGCAAGCTGTTGCACCGCAGTGGTCAACGATGGCAGTGTCTGCTGTGCAAGATTGTCCACGACTTCCGTCATGCCTTGCACAGTGGCGATGTCACTGCCGACGAACGGCATTTTCGCAGTCACGTTCCATAATGAACCGTGCGCAATCTGCTTGGCCTGCGCCGTCTGCTGCTGAGCCTGCGCGATGGACGCCTGCAACGCGGCGGCATCCTTGAGCTTTGCAGGGTCATTGATTGCGGATAGTGAGGATATGGCTTGCGATTCGTGCGCCTTGACGCTTTTTGCCTGCTTATACAGTTGCATACCAAACACTGCAGCAATGGCAAGTAGCACGATCAGCACCGCAAGTACAATAAGCGTCACATTCCGTGCCGTATGTTTTTCCCGTATTGCTTGAGCATGTTGCCCCATGCTTTGCTCCTCAAATCATTAAGCACTCAATTTGACTATTCCAGCGCATTATTGTGCCACATGGCACCCCTTTTTTTCGGCCGCCAAATGAAATTTCCCTCTGTTCCATCACAAGAACAGAGGGAAAATCACAGAAAACCCACTTATTGGCTCAGTACGATCCACGGCCAGTGAAGATTACCATCACGGTTTTGGCAAGAATCGCAAGATCTCCAGCGATGGACCAATTCTCAATGTAGGAGACGTCCAAATATTCGCTTTGCTCCTGTGAAAGATCCGACCGGCCGGACACCTGCCACGGACCGGTGATGCCCGGCTTGACCAGCAGTCGGGCGGAATATAGGGAACCATAGCGGGCCACTTCTTCCGGCAATGCCGGGCGCGGACCGACCAGAGACATATCGCCTTTGAGCACGTTGTAGAACTGCGGGAACTCATCCAAAGAAGTCTTACGGATGAAGTGACCTACCTTGGTGATACGCGGATCATCTTTCATTTTGAAGATGAACCGGTCTTCCTGCCCAGTTTCCTCAGCGAGTTTCTTCTTCAGCTCCTCAGCATTGGTGACCATGGAACGGAATTTATACATTTTGAACGGCTTGCCGTGCAGTCCGATACGGGTCTGAGAGAAGAACACCGGACCGCCATCATCAAGCTTGATGGCGATGGCGACGCCGAGAAGAATCGGAGAGGAAATAATCAGCGCGCACAGTGAGCCGATGATGTCCAGCAAACGCTTGATTACGTTCGCAGCTCCCGTGTACTGCGGCAGGGAAGCCAACAGAACTGGCTGTTCCGTGGTGTTTCGCAGATACAAACGGTGACCGCTCACATCCGCCAGGGAGACCGCCAAGGCAAGTTCCATACCCAGCGACTCCACCGCAAGAGAAAGACCATGCAACATTTCGGAATCACGCGAAAGCACGTCAGCCACATAGACTTCCTGTACACCAAGGCTTTCGCAAATACGTGGGAATGCCGAGTTGAAAGGAATCACCTTAAGTTTGCTGGAGCCTTCGATATTGGCATCCGGTGTGTATGAGGTAACCACATAAGCGTCTTTTGAAGCTGGATCCGCTTCAATTGGGCATACAGCAACTGGTTCGTACCCCCAATTCATGCAGTTGCGCATGGTCTGCAAGGCTTTGTTGATGCCATCGGAAGATCCGATGACCACCGTTCTGTACTTGCAAGAGCCTTTGCTGCGGTGACGATGCAACGCTTGACGCATCTGCCAACGTGCGATGATATCCAAGAAGAAGGCGATGACTGGCGCGATAATCAACGCAGTACGGGGCAATGCAAGTTTGAAAATAAATGCAAGGCTGCAGTATGAGATGATGGTCAGCAACGACGCATTGATGATTTTGGCATACAGCTCATAGCCGTCCGCCATAACATGGCGGTGGTATGTGCCCGCGAATGCCAAGCACAGCAACCAAATCAGGCTGAACAGAATGAGGAAAAGCCAAAACGGCATCACATCGCCGATGGCATCGAAAGCAGCACCGTTGATTACAAGGCTGACGGTCAACGAAAGCAGCATCACTGCCAAATCGATGGCGATCAGGCTGGCGACGAAGGCGAAACGCCACCGGGGAGTCGATTCAGCCTTGCCGCGCCTATGTCCTTCCTTTTCCGCAGGAAACGGGGTATTGGAAAAAGTCATCGGCTCGAACTGCTTTTGCAGACGCTGATTCTGCATGGACGCGTATGCCTGTCGATGCGCATTGGACGAGACGATATGAATCTCTTGAGTCCTCATACCTTGCTCGCCGTTTGGTGCGCCGGATTCACCGGTATTCACGCCTTGCATGTATCTCCCTCCCCTTCAGCTGCATACGGCAAACAATTTACCACAGCCCCCCCCCCAGAAATTAAGAGGGACCTATGGGGGTACCATTCGCTATATCCAAATCCTTCTCCAGTATGGCTTATTCGCCAGCAGTACCTGTATCTGAATCGCCGTTGCCGTTGCCGGTCGAACCACCATTACCGTCATTCGAATCGCCGTTACCGCCGCCGTTTGAATCGCCGTTGCCGTTGCCGGTCGAACCACCATTACCGTCATTCGAATCGCCGTTACCGCCGCCGTTTGAATCGCCGTTACCGCCGCCGTTCGAGTCGCCATTACCACCGGTTGAACCGCCATTGTTATTGCCGCCGCTCGAACCGCCGTTACCACCGTTCGAACCGCCATCGTTCACACCGTTTCCAGAGCCCGGACCAAATTGCCACGTATACGTGTAGCGCCGGTTCGTAGTGCCGTTATTGGTATTCGAATTGGTATTCGACTGGGCATTGGCCGCAGTTTGCTCCGCCACAGACTTGTTTACGCCGTCAGAAGTCGAGGAAATCACCTTCGAAGCGTTCTGCATGGCCGTAACATCGGTGCTTTTGCCATCGAGGAGTTTCTGGGCAGCGTCAATCGCCTTGGCAAGCGCGTCACGTGTCGACTCGTCCGCGACCTGGCCTGCAGAACCGTCAAGCAACGTCTTTGCGTCAGCAATGGTCTTCTGCAACGCGGCAGTCGTCTTATTCACTTCCAAAGCTCGCTTGCTGGCGTACACAGCTGTGGCTGCTGCGGTAACGGCCTTGGTCTGTTCTTTGATATTGCTGATCTGCTTGCTCATGCTACGGGCGTGCGCACGCAGTGTGGTTTCGGACAGCAGCACCGAGCATCCGCCGACCGTCTTGAGGTTTTGCGCCTTGGTCACGGCCTGAGTGAGCTGGTCGATTGTGGCGGCATCCGCCACCTGGTTTGCCGCAGTGCCCTGCAGACTAGTTGCTTGTTCGATGGCGTTTTGCAGTTTTTCGTTGGCTTTGGAGTATTTGGATTTCGCCTTCTCACATACCACCACTGCCGCACGCTGTTCTTTCGAATTGATACGATTGCGTACCACGATGACGCCGGCGATAGCAACCGCCACTGCCGCAATCGCAGCGACAATGGCAATAATCTTCCACTTGTCCGCAGATGGCTCTTTCGGCGCGACCGGAATGGTTTTCAACGGATCATGTTCCGGATCTTCCGCGGCCAGCTCCTCTAGGTCCGTTATGCCATCCGAAGTGTCAAAGGCCTGAGTTGCTTCGACGTCCTGTTCATCTGTCGAAGAGACGAGGGGTGGCAGAGTAGCGGTTTCCTCGGCATCGGCTGGTGCAACCGCATCATCGAAATCGATGGTGTCGAGCGGCATACTGGGTATATCCGCGATTGTTGGCGCAGCCGAAACCGGCTGTTCCGTTTGCGCAGGTACGGAGGAAGCGATGGTGCGGGGCTCAGCAAGCGAAGCCCCATCCGCACCATCGGCTTCTTCCGAATCGGTAGGCTGCAATTTGGGGAAGGTCAGCGGAGGAATATCCCAGCTGGTGTCCACCACATCCCGAGATATGTTGGACAGAATACCGTTCATAGACCGGGAATCATCGTTCTCAGTTGCCATACACCCCTCATTCCATGGAGAAGGGAACCATCAGTGCCGCTTCTTCCCCTTCGCGCGATGGCTGCTGCGCGGCGCACCATCCTCATAGTAATAGTAATAATTGGAATGCGTATTGGTCTTCTTCGGATCTGCACGATTGAAGATGAAGCCAAGCACCGGCACCTGCGCGGTGGCGAGCGTGTCGGACGCCTCCTGCAGGGACTTCTTCTCGCACACGTTACGGCTGACCACCAGCAGAAGGCCCTTGGCCCAACGGCCGAATACCGCTCCATCGTTGGACACCGTCAACGGGGCGGTATCAATAATCACGTAATCGTATTGGGTGAGCGCCTGCTCCACCATGAGCTTCATGGTTTCGGAACCCAGCAGCACGCCAGCGTTCGCCGGCCTCTTGCCGCCAGGCAGAATGTGCAGGTTCGGCTTCCAGTAGCTCTGCACCACGTCCTTCGGGCCCATCTGTCCGGACAGCACGTGCGCCAGACCGGCGGCACCTTCAATGCCCAAGTGGTGAGCAACGGACGGGTGGCGAAGATCAGCGTCGATAAGCAGTACTTTCGCACCATCTTCAGCAAGGGCCACCGCAGTGTTGATAGCCATGGTGGTCTTGCCTTCGGACGGCTGCGCAGACGTGATGACAAGCAGCTGGCCCACACCTTCGGTGCGGTCGGTCTGCAGGAACTCAATATTCGTATGGATACGGCGGAATTCCTCGGCAATAGCGCCGTTAGGCTGGCTCACCAGCACCGGACGCTTATCATCAAGCGAAGCGTCCATCGGAACGGAGCCAAGGGAGGATGCTCGGACGATGCCGCGCACGTCGGAAGTCTCTTCAACCTTGGTGTTGAGGAGGTCTTTGATGAGTGCGGCGAACACGCCGATGATGATGCCGAGCACCACACCGACAGCCAAATACAGGGCAGTCTTCGGCGAAGACTTAGACGTCGGGACCTGTGCCTTCTGCACGATGGAAAGCTTCACCGGGGACTTATCTCCGGAGTACAGGTCGCTTTCAATGACGTTCTTCAGCGATTCGGCAACGGAATTGGCGATGTCCGCGGCCTGCTTCGGATCTCCATCCACCACGGCAATGTTCACGAATGCGGTGTTGGTCGGATTGGTGACGGTGACCTGGCCGGCGAGATCCGTCACGGTTTCGTCCAGACCGAGATCATCGATGACCGGCTTGAGCACCTTCGAAGTGGTGGCAAGCGTCGGATATGAGGTGATTTGGTTGGAAATGTAGCTGCCACCAGTGGACTGCTGGGCGATGCTTTCGCCACCATCGGAAGCGTTATAGGTGGCCATGGTCTGAGCCGTAGCCGTATACTTCGCCGGAGCGAGGAAGGTATAGGCGCTCACGCCTGCCACTACCACCACGAATGCGATAATCGCGGTGACCAGATGCTTACGAATGATTTTGAACAGATCCATCAGAGTGATGCCGTCATCCGCTTCCTCAACTACCCCTTGCGGTGCGGTAGGCTGCTGCACATTAGCGTTCTCTACAGAAGTCACTGAACTTCCCCATCTCACGTTGACAATATCCTTTCCAAGGATAATCTTCCCCCTCGAACTATTCGGGCACTACCGGGAGAACGACAAGGCAAGCTGGAAGAATACGCTGTCCCGTCAGCAAGGCGTGTATGTAATTACCAATACCGATAACGGGAAACTGTATGTGGGAAGCGCCACCGGAAGGAACGGCATATACCAGCGTTGGCAGGACTACATCCGCGATGGTCACGGAAACGATACTGGGCTGATTGCCATTGTGAAACAGCACGGGTTGGAGTACGTGCAGGCGCATTTTCGCTACACGCTTCTGGAACATTACGACTTCACCGTGCCTAAAGACGTTGTTCTCGCCAGGGAATCCTATTGGAAGGAGGCTCTGGATACGCGCAAGCATGGGTATAACGGTAACTAGATATCTCCAATACGGCAACAATAAGCACAATGAAACCACCGCTTTTAGCAGAAAATTGCAAAACGCGTATATTTCTGGATATAATCTCAGTATCAAAGGAGCAAAATATACTTACGAGGCAACCCGATGCTGATTGATTTTAGTTTTTCGAACTTCAGGAGTTTCCGAGACGAGCAGTCTTTCTCCATGACTCGCGAAAAACGGTTCATGGAATCTGATGAGTCTCTCCATTCTCCAATCGCAGCCATATACGGCGCCAACGCATCAGGAAAATCCAATTTTCTAAAGGCATTGCGCGCTATGCGCAGCATGGTGGTAAATAGCTACAGCCAAGGGGATGCAAGCAGTCCTATTCCCAGGGAACCTTTTCTGTTACGAAAGGATCCTTTCTCGCATTCGTCCATGTTCTTCCTTGCATTCATCGCGAACGATGGACTGAAATACCAGTATTGGTTCCGCTATGACAATGAACGGATTCTTGAGGAAGATCTCATCTTCTTCAAAAAACTGCAAGGACGTTTTTCCACGCACTCCTCTCTGCTGTTTTCCCGTTCCTCAACGGATGGGGTGAAATTCGGTCCTTCCTTCAAAGGACCTCGCTCACAAGTACGCAAGACCATAGAACTCAGGCCGAATGCACTTCTGCTTTCCGCAGCCGCAGCTGCCGGTATTGAGTCCATTCGGCCGGCATTTTCATTCTTCCAAAGTGGCATAGCCTATTACGAAGCAAGCGCTTTCGAACAGGAGCAGCCTACGCTGTTGGATGAGTTCAAGAAAGAGACACCGCTTTCGAAACATCTGGCCACATTGATTAGGTATGCAGACTTCGGCATCAGTGACGTGAAAAGCGTTCCTGTGGACGTCCCACCGGATCTCTGGGCTCAGTTCAAGGAAGAGATGCATAAGCAGCTCGGCATGGATGAGAACAAAGTGGATGAGACATTCAATGTCAAGAACGCTTCCCAGCTGATGTTCACTCATACCGGCGAATCATCTTCCGCAGGATTCGGTCCTGATGATGAGTCCAGGGGCACCGTTGCTGCGCTGTCATTCTTCTCGCTTGCTCTTCGCCAGCTGTCGAAGCAGTCGGTGACGCTTATCGACGAGATCGATACCAGTCTGCATCCGGCTCTGGTGAAGGAGCTGGTGGCGCTGTATGCCGACGCGGAAACGAATCCTCACGGTTCCCAGCTTATTTTCACGACTCATGACGTGTCGCTGATCAATCAGTCCGGTTCGGCAAAGCGTTTACTGGCACCAGATCAAATCTGGCTTGTGGAAAAGAACAAGGAAGGCGTTTCGGAATTGTTCCCGGTGACCAATCTGGGTATTCGGAATATGGAAAACATCGGCAAGAACTATCTCAACGGCGTCTACGGCGCCATACCACGGCCTGATTTTCATACCGTTTTCGCCCAAATCGTGAATGTGGTTGATGCCTGATGTCGAAAAAGCGAAACGTTCCTGCACATGGACGTAAAGCCGCACGGTCGCGCCGACCGCGCAAGAGACGCTTTCTTGTCGTGGCCGGCGGAGCAGTCACTGAGAAACAGTATTTCAAGCAGCTTGAGTCCCTATACGATGTCGTCATTGACTATCAACAGAAGAACAACAGCCCTAAGCAGCTCGCGGAGCTCGCTGTTAAGTTGAAGAGGGAAGACAAGCGAGATACTTCTACAGATTGTTATGAACGAATCTGGGTGGTGGTCGATGTTGACGATTTTCACGACCACGGCGAAGCAGCGAGAATCTGCAATGACAATGGAATCGAACTCGTCATTTCCAATCCTTGCTTCGAGGTCTGGTTGCTCGACTATGTGAAGGCTTGCCCGTCAAGCTATACACTGACACCTGATGTCGAGTCAGCTGCAGCAGAAGCTAAAGTTGTCGGCGGAACCCGTAACAAATACATCAACACCGAGCTCATTGACAAAGAACATCTCGAGGCCGCAATGCACAACGCCGCTCGGCACAATACAACGGAAAACCGCCAGGGGCGTAACAGACTCGCGCCTAATCATGAGCAGGAATACGCCCCTTGGACCGATATGCCAAAAGTAATCGAAGCACTGCAACAAGCTTCAGATAACAGCAAGTAACAGCTCGACCATGGCATGAGCAAGGAATTTTGTTGCCGTCGTCTCCCCGTGCATGATACATAAGAATATTCATTCATCGAGAGCACAAACCCCACGAACCGATGTTAAGTCAGCTTGCTGGTCTCCGCACAAGACCTGCTTTGAAGCATTGGACCAGAAACACCGCAGAGTAGACGGCCGCCTGGGCTTTCTCCCTGGAGACTGCTACGGGATCCGGACCGCCGTGACGGTCGGGCTGACTGTTCATCAGACCACTCATAAGTAATTGGATGACACCGCCAGGAACATTGTTCTCTTCCCGCGCCTCGATCTGGAATTCCCAGCGCTGGTCCCGCATGACCCTTGCCGCCTTGCTCAGGGTCGAGTCCTTGTTGTTCGGCTCCACCATGGGCAAAGCTATCGACTCGACGGCCTTGATGGCGGCCTCGTACGCAGCGGAATAGTTCGGTTCACGGCCAAACATGTAATGCCACGCTTCGGAAAGCTGCTGTCCGTATCCGCTCGATGAATCCATGGCATTATCCACCATCTGCTGCATAGCCGGATCCACACGCTCTTCCAGTCCACAGATTGAATTCCGCTCCCCCACCTTCCATTTGGAACCAGATTCCTCAAGAATGGTATCGAGGTTTTGAATATGGGAATGGAATTCCTCACTAGAAGGGAATATACATTGTTCATCTCTCATGTCTTCATCTAATTTCATAAGAAGATAATCCGTGTATTGAAGACCGATCAAATCAGCATTCATATTCTCTTCGAAATACTTATTAGTAGTATCATCACAAAGATGGGATTCTTGCCTAGTACGTCGGTCGAACTCCTTAATCAGTTCATAACGCGTATCTTCATCAAGCCACTTTTCACCGTATATCGAAGTACCACCACAGCATAAAAGCAATTCCGCCTGCATCATCCAATCGACGAGGCTTTTCTTCATATAGTCCGGAACACCGTCCACAAGAACCGACGGTTTTCCCTCTTCCATGCCAAACGGAACCCAGCTCATCCCTTATCTCCTCCAAATACGCATACATGGTAAAGCGACTTGACTTTGCTTCACCCACCAATGGCACTCATCAAGCTCTCTTACAGCATAACCTTCAAGACCCCCTACCATCTCTCCACTTGGAGTCGTCCATGGTGCGATATTCAGTGCGGACGTCATACGTCTTATTCCGATTCCAGGGATTGCCAATTCTCCGGCGGCAAATCGAGTTTGAGATATTCATACGGGTTCGTTTTGATTTCGGAAAGGATGCCCTTGGCATCACGAATCCAGTCGTTGCCTTTGTTGTCTCGAAAAGCAATGGCCGATTCGACACGGGCATGCATCCCTTCGCCAGGATAGGGAACATATGCCGTGAATTTTCCCGGAGGGACCGTACCGATACAAGTAGTGAAATCCGTTCCACTCAGGTAGTCGGAACCGGCCCCTTGATATGCTCCGGAAGTGAGCACGACATCATAAATCGGCTGATCATGATCTTTCGTGTAGTTATACGACGCAAAAGCAATAATGATAGAAGCAGCAGAAATAATAACTGTAAGAAAGTTGGCAACGTTATTAAGCCCTGGATGCTCAGTACTCAAGAAAGTTTTCAAGAAAACCCACACATCCTTGACCGTTTCCTCAATCTTTTGCCCAATACAGCATATACACATATCCCTCAAAATACGCGCCGCATCGAGACATCCATAAAAATCAGGAAGCACCCTTGAGATGGATATCTCCCGAGAATAAGCTCTTCTGGTTGGGGACGAGCATGATCTCGCCGTCGGCGATGCCCTTGAGATGCTGGCTGTACGGGCTCTTGCCATAACGCTCCGCGGACTCCATGAGCTGGTCGCGCGTGATCCAACCGTTCTCGAAGGCGATCTCCTCCACAATCGCAATCGGCAGACCTTGCAACAATAAACGCAAGGCAAGCAGCGCACTACCTCGAATCTATAATGTTTCTTCTTCACCCTTATTAATCAATGTTTTATACTCTTCAATCAGCGTATCCACAATTTTCGGAATGTCCGTCCACGGCGCATAATCCCCGCTAGAGGGTCTGTTGTCTCGTATCCGGCGATGTTGCTCGCCCATATGCTTCTGCGCATTTTTAGCCGCCGTGGCATACTTCCCAGCTATCGCTTCCTGGCGAATGTGCTTGGGATTATTTCGATTCCGGCTCATGTCAATCAGCCCAAGTCGTTTAGCGAGCTTCTCGCATTCCGAAGTCTGAGTGTATGACAGGGGGCATGGCTGCTTGTGGTCAATCAGCCATACGTCAAAACACGGATTGGAGATGATTACTTCGACACCGCTTTGACGTCCTTTGTCTACGGCTGCACGCAGCTTGTCGCCGTTTTTGCCGAAATCGTCCACGTCCGTCACCGCCCACACCACCGCAAACGGATCATATGACTCTTTCTTCGCGTCCTTCTTGTCTTCGTGCAACAGCCTTGCCGCGCCCTCTACAAGAGTTTTGGGATCGACTCCGTCTGCTTCCACACGAACCGGATCATCCACTTCGCCGCTTTTAATTCGAAGGTTCTTTACATAGTCTCCGAACAGATGCCGTCTGACATATTGGAAGTATTCCACTTCTGTAACAATGCCTCCACTGTAGATGAGGAACCGTTTGTTTCTCGGCTTTGATTTCCCCCAGTGCCCGGCATTTGGCTTGTGTACCACTATTCCTCCCTTCAGACGTTATTCATTCATCCCGTTGCCAACGCGCAACTATCTATTGCACTATGCCTACATATCAGCGTTGGGATTCTTTTCCGGCGTTTTTGGCATTGTCGAAATGCTCTTTCACGGTCGCATACAGATTCGGCTGTGCAAGACCGCCATATACGCCATGACGGTAGTTCTTCCCAAAATTCTCCTTGGAGTTCGGGCTCCAATCCATCAGCCAATTCAGCGTGGATTCACCGGTATTGGGGTCTTTCTTTACGATCCATATCTGATCTCGGTCCAATACCCGGTCGTCGGTACCCGACGCACTGATCAACGTCTCGTTATGTGTAGTGAAGATCAGCTGCGAGTTGTTAGGGTTCGTTGCCGGATCCCTATACAGTTTGATGATTTCAGAAAACAGGCTCGTACTGATGCTGACATCCGGCTCATCAAGTAATGTGATCGAAGGTCGCTCCAGCGAATCAAGCACCCAGTCGAACAGCAACATCACGTTTTTGGTACCTTGCGATTCCCACTGTTCCGAAAGCTGACGGATCACGCCCCTCCCCTGATGGCTGAACAGTACGCGAGGCATAAAATACTCGGAGGAAGGTGATGAGCTAGAGGAATCGCCCAGCGGCTCATCGCCTGCTGGGGCCGAACTGCCCGATATTCCGCTTTCCGCCAGTTTTCGCAGTTCTTCCAGCAATTCTTCCGGAACGTCTTTTTCTTCGAAATCGACATCGGTTATACCGAGATCGGCCACTCTGATCAGTTTCGACAGCAACAATGCCCGTCTTGGATTCTTGCGGATTCGATGCACGAAAACTCCGAAGGAATTATCAAAATCTACGGCGGGATAGCACTGGATGCCATTTGCGATAGTGTCATATGCAGGCATCACACTTGTAATGTTCAGTGCTGCCGCGGCCGAAAGGAGAAGCGCGTTCTCCCGAACAAGGTGGGCAATCTTTCCTATGTTGTGGAATTGAGCGCCGATCTTGGTCTTCTTTCCGTCTTCACGTTCGAATATCACGGTGCGCCGATTAGTTTCGGAACGGAACATCCACAGCACTTCCTCCCGCACCTTGTGGGCATCGATACTGAACCAGTATTGGTAGCGGTTTTCGTCTTTGGCGATGAATTCGATATAGAACGTCGATGGCTGTTTTGCGCTTTCGTTATCCAGCAAAAAAGGCTGTGTATTGATGCCTTCGCGAGGTGCGAAACTGTTACGCACAAAGTTAGAGAAAAAATTCATGCATTTGAGCAGATTCGACTTGCCGGCAGCATTATCACCATAAATGACAGCAACCGGGGAAATCCGGTTCCATGCCCCTTGCTCATCTTGTGCACTATGTTGACCTTTGCGGAGCATGGTAAATTCCTGCTCGCTCTTAAAACTCAGACAATTTTCAACAGTGAAATTGAGCAGCATTCATTCCGCCCCTTGGTTTTCTGATTTTTCTCTACTGCAACGATATGATACATGAAACTCAGCAAATCTCAATCTTCAAGGCTCTTTTTAGACTTTATTAGCAGAATTCAGCCTGAAGCTATATAAATACACAGCTCCATCGCTTCATATGTCTCGCGTGACGAAAGAAGCCAGCAGTCGGTGACCTTTGGTAGGCAATAACGGCAACCTTGCAACGAGCAAATATTCCTTCTACATTTCTTCTGCGTGGCGGGTATCTCTTCCCCGCAGCAGTCATTCCGGCCCCGTACAATTTCACACGAGAGAACAAAGTCAGAGGAGAGAATCATGGACGAGAGCATCCAAAGAGCGAACGGCAGTGGCGCACACATCAGACACGCCGCACCGGCACACTCCAGAAATTCAAATGGGGGGGTGCAGGAATTCCAGCATCGAACTATTATGCATCATCGCGATGTTCATGATCCTCATGCACCACTTCATCGTCCACAACGGCTACGACGTGCTGAAACTCCCCCTGGGACCGGAACGCATCTTCTTCCAGCTCGTGATGCAGGGCGGCGGCAAAGTCGGCGTCGTCATCTTCTTCTCCATCTCCGCTTGGTTCTTTCTCGACAAAGAGCAAACCATCAAATCCAACCTCAAACGCGTGTGGATCATGGAACGCGAACTCCTGTTCTGGAGCCTCATCCTCGTGGCGTTCTACCTCGTGTTCGACCGGACCGACCTCGGCATGAAACTCATGGTGAAGAGCATCGCGCCATTGAGCATGGGACTGTGGTGGTACGCCACCGCATACGCCATCTTCCTGGCGCTGCTCCCCTTCCTCTCCAGGGGACTGAAGGCGCTCGGACGCGAATATCACTTGGCGCTTGCTGCAACAGTACTGACAATCTGGGGACTGTTGAGTTTCATTCCTGGAGCGCAGTCGCTATCCGACAACGTTTTCGGCTTCATCTACGTGTTCATCCTCATCTCCGCGTACAAGTGGTATATGAAGCCGTTCACCACCAAACAGATATGGCTGCTGACCGGCATCGGATTCGGATTCTTCCTTCTCTACACCGTCGCATCCGCAACGCTGTCTCTGATGGGACATGATATGGGCATCTTCATCACCGGATCGTGGAGATTGCCCGTCGTCATGGTCGGCTTCGGCATGTTCCTGCTGTTCGACCGCGTCACTTTCCACAGCCGCATCATCAACCGGATCGCGCAATCCGCGTTCTCCGTATACCTCATCACCGACTACGCCGCCTCCGAGAAACTGCTTTGGGTACGATTGTTTAACCTGCAGAACCTCTACCAGCAGCCGTGGGCGATTCTGCTGATCCTCGGCATCCTGCTGGCGATCTACGCAATCTGCACTCTGCTTGATTTCATCCGCCAAGCACTGTTCGCCGTCACCGTCGACCGGCGGCGTGGACACTGGTTCGAGCTGCTGTGGGATAGGATTTTCCAAATTGAAGCGCAGTCAGCTGAATCCCCCGCTGGACGATTCAACCAATACCCGATGAGTTCCCATTGATACAGGGATCTGGTTTTTTCTTACCTACCCTTTCATATTTCTAGATAGGGGCTGCGGAGACACTGTGGAGACCACCATCAAAGATCCATGTAAAGCAATGAGTAACGGCGAGCGCTAAAAACGACACTAGTTTGATGGCAATCAAGTACGAGAGAAATGGTTCATTGTTATTTGCTGAAGAGCGGATGGCGGGCGGGCAACTAGCCCGCAGAACAGACCGGTATTGAAAAGGGAACGGCAGATAGAGCAGACAGGTGGCGGCAGCCCGTCATCATTCATCAGTTAAACGTCCGCTTCTCCTCAGGCTTGCGGCAAATTGTTCTTCCGTGATTTCTTCCGTCACCAGTCTGGAAATGAGTTTATATAGAGTATTTTGTTCTGGCTCTGGATCATCATCGATATCCAGATCGATTCTTTCCATTTTCAGGATGGCCAAAGATATGGCCATTGCAGTGCGCTTGTTGCCATCAGCGAAATAATGATTTTTAGCCAGATGAAAGGTAAGATGCGCCACTTGCCGGAACAGATCTTCGAATCGTTCTTTCGGCGATTGACCGAATACCGGCAGAAAGGTCGAATCCACAACGTTGCTTACGGAACCGGCATCATTGGCTCTTTCCACGGTAAATCCGCCGGTGTCGTCAAGTTGCTCCCTGTGTACTCGAACAATCGCCTGCGTCATTGCCTCTGCGAAATCATCAGATGGAAAGACGAGTGGCGGCGCTTGGATATGCCACCACTCGTTAGTGTATCGCTCAGGCATTGCGCAGAATCCTGAAGGTGTTCTGCCATTTTGCATTTACTTCATCCAAACTGGATGCAAGAGTGTTTTTGGGGAAGGTCAGGCCGTCATCAGATGCGAGAATGTCATCGTTGGTGATTTCGACGTTTTCTCCTTTCCTGTAAACGTTCTTCCAAGCGGAGTTCTTTCGATGGGAGAATCCCACAAGATCGAATGCCGTCAGGAAACCGTATTTCTTCGCCGTCCTGTCTACGACGGATAAGGTCCGTTCATCCTTTGCGGTTTCGCCCTCGGGCTTGGGAATCCTGTTGCGTCCGTATTTTTGGAAAGTGAAATAAACGTCCCTCTCAACCGGACCGTAAGACCACGCCTCAATCTTGTCTTCAAACAATGGTTTCCCGGTTTCACGCAGAGACTCGACCTGCGCGAAATAAACGAGCTTGTTCAGCACAAGATTCGTAATGTCGATATCAGAGCCATGGCGAAGAATGAAAGCATTCGCTACTTGTATCGAGTTCATGATTCCTCCTTTTCCACGGAAGCCTTATATCTAAGTATATGAGACTTGATTTCGGAAAAAATATTCTAGCGTCTCTTCCTACAGAGCACAAGATGAAGTGGCCTGTTTTTGTTCCGTCTTTATAGTGAGACGGCTTGTGTTGCATCTCCGACAATACTTGATCCTTACCGCCTCCAATGTCCCATAGCCCAATGAAACGTACGCGCCAGCGCCGAACACGGTATAGCCAAATGAACCGTTCGCCATGCGCGCGTATGTGACGCCTACGACATGCAAGTGGTTCGGCACGGACATCTCAAACCTCTGTTTACCCAATCTGGTCTGTTGCCGTTTCACTGCTACGTTGATGAAGGCAAAACAGCGTTAAATTCTATAGAACATATGTTCGAAGGTGTGATAGCATGGAAGCTATGAATCTTGAGATACTTCGTCTCCACCCGATGCAAAACTACGGAACTCCTTACGATTACGACGTTGACGGTTTTAACGAAAATGGGTGGCATAGTTCATTCATAATTGAAACTACAAAGCAACAAGAGGAGAATGACTACTGGTCCTTTTATCAGCCAAGAAAGGGTGGAACAAATCAGCGTAGCTCAACCAATTGGAGCCATGATCCTCTCCTCGTTTACGACAACAGGCAAAAGTCACCACTAATCATCTAATTATTAATTCCACCTAGCAACCAAGCCATTTGCATGTTCTAAGAGCTCAAGGAGATATGACAATGCCTGGACGCATTCCATGGGAGAGAATATCCGGCGACGAGGCGGAAACCATTATCGCGGTGTACGTATGCAGAGAAAACCCAGACGCCGTAAAAGTTCGCCCGTCTAGAGGAGATGGCGGCATTGATCTCCTCTGCAAAAGGGACGATGATACATACGATGTGTATCAAGTAAAGAAATTTGCTACCAATCTTTCCAGTGGACAGAAAACGCAGATTCTTAATTCATGGGAAAAGGCGCAAAAATTCTTCGATGAACATCACTGGACCATGAGCAACTGGTATTTAGTGCTTCCTCTAGACCCTACGCCAGAGAATATTCTGTGGTTTAAAGAGACGATACAGAGTCGCTCCTCTTTTAAATGTCATTGGCTGGGCCTTGCCAATGTAGAAGCTTGGGCATCGGCCATGCCAGAAGTCTATGATTATTACATGGCCGATGGCCGAGAAGCCGTCGATCAACGAATTAAAAGTTTGCTAAAAGCTGCCCAGAAACCTGATTTACGCGATTCTAAAGAATTGACGAAAAAGCTTTTTGAAGATGCAGAATTTCTCAGCAAAATTGACCCGCATTATGCTTACTCCGTTCGCCTCATAAGCAAATACGATAAGAATGGATTCACGTTTTCAAACCGTCCAAATCTTATGTATTCCGAAATCATGACTAACAGTGAGGGTTATTCTGTAGTAATAGAAGCGATAGCCAAATACAAAGCCGCTCCTGATTTTTCCCCACTAAAAACGTCCTGTACCTTATACGCAGAAACCCCGGAAGATAAGAAAAAACTCCATGATTTTGTAAAATATGGTACGCCTTTTAACGAATTACCAGTAAAAAATATAAAAGAGAATCTGAAACTTCCTGCTCTTGAGATGCAGCAGGATGAAATGTTTTCTCGCATCGGTTTGCTGGGACAGATAGATCCACATCCATTGACCTTGGTTCTAATTTCAGACGATACACACATTGCCTTGGAACAAAAGAGCCGCACAAGCGGTCGTATAGGAGGCGAATGGACTGGAGAAGATAAATCTGGCGCAATTCATATAAGATTAAGGACGGAAGCTAATTCTTTAGAAACAACGCTAGAGATAACGCCCCATCTCACTTCCCTATCAGGAAGCGAAGTGTTACCCGCTTTTAAGGCCATAGACTTCCTATACACCAATTCGCAATCCAAAAATCTAGAACTGCAGACTTTGCATGGAAAGAGCATTTACTCCAATCCTACAAGTACAAACATGCAAATCCTGGATCAGGAAACAATTCTCCCATGGTATGAGCTGCTCTTATCATTGAAAGAAATCCACGATGAAGCATTAGTTGATTTTCAATGTCCAGATTTTGCCTCTCTCAACGAGAAACAAGTTCAACGATGGAAAGAGATAGAACATCTTTTAAAGGGAGAGTGCGTAATTCGGCATTGGGATACTATCAAAATTTGCAGAGAATCCGACAAACCTGTAGCACTTCCCGCTGGCATAGCCGTGTTATCCGAACTAATAGCCACAATAGGCACTCAAAGAATCCCCCTAGGATACACTCAGCGGTTACTGAATGCAGCATTTATGGATATTCCCAAAAATAATGAAAATGAATACATTCTACATTCGGAAGCGTCTATTTGTGATTTACTCATTGAGCAGAAGATCGCAATAAAACCCGAAGACAGAGATAAAATCTCTCATGTCTTTATTGGACCATTATTGGATTTATCCGAATACACGAAAAATATGGCTCCAATTCAATAATGAGGCAATTTCGAAAGGTTGCGAAATTTATCTGAATCACCGCTGACCGGCACACACTCACGGTCGATATGAGCGCCAAAACTCCGTTAACGAGAGATCCGTGCAACCGACGAATGGGTTGCACGGATCTCTCGTTCAGATGACAAATGATGCAATGTTTTTAACGCTGCATCAAGTCAGTTCTTTTGGTTGGGCACGAGCATGATCTCACCGTCGGCTATGCCCTTGAGATGCTGGCCGTAGGGGCTCTTGCCGTAACGATCCGCGGACTCCATGAGCTCGTCGCGCGTGATCCAACCGTTCTCGAAGGCGATCTCCTCCACGATTGCGATCGGCAGACCCTGCGCACGCTGCACGGTACGCACGAACTCCCCCGCCTCGAACAAAGAATCCATCGTACCGGTATCCAACCACGCGTAACCACGACCCAACGTACGCACGTTCAGCATGCCCGCATCCAAATACATACGGTTCAAATCCGTGATCTCCAACTCGCCACGCGCACTCGGCTCCACCCGCTTCGCGTACTCGACCACGTGCTCGTCGTAGAAGTACAGGCCGGTCACCGCGTAATGCGACTTCGGCTTCGCAGGCTTCTCCTCGATGGACACGGCCTTCCTGTCCTCGTCGAACTCGACCACGCCATACCGTTCCGGATCGTCGACATAATAGCCGAACACGCTCGCGCCCTCGCCGGACTCGGCCTTCGCGACCGCGCCACGCAGAGTCGCGCCCAGACCGTTGCCGTAGAAGATGTTGTCGCCCAACACCAGCGCGCACGGCTCGCCCGCGATGAACTCCTCACCCAACAGGAACGCCTGAGCCAACCCGTCCGGGCTGGGCTGCACCTTGTACGAGAACCGCACCCCGTAATGCGAACCATCACCCAGGAGCCGCTGGAAGTTCGGCAGGTCCTTCGGCGTGCTGATGATCAGGATGTCACGGATCCCGGCCATCATCAGCACACTCAGCGGATAGTAGATCATCGGATATTCTTCACGAATTTATGCTCCTCACCAATCACCCAGCTCATCCAAATCCTCCAACGGGATCGGCCAATCGATATGCAACTCCGGATCGGCGAGGTTCACGAACGTGTGCGCCTTCTTCTGCTCCAAGTCCGGTGCGCGTTCACGAGATACGTGTACACAGCACCGTCCTCCAACCCCTAGAAGCTATTGCCCATACCACGCGGCATGCATGGATGATAAGGGACACGAACCCCAGACATCCACGCGCGACGCCAAGCGGTCACTGGCCCCGCTGCTTATACCGTTCCTCGGTAGCGGCCTTCGCCGGCTCCCACCATGCACGGTTCCGCGTATACCATTCGATCGTCTGCGCGAGGCCAGACTCGAAGTCAGTATGCTTCGGAGTCCAACCCAGCTCGGTGCGCAGCTTGGTCGAATCGATCGCGTACCGACGGTCATGGCCCGGACGATCCTTCGCCCAATCGAACGCATCCTCCGCCTGCCCCATCATCCTCAAAATCATGCGAAGCACGGTGATGTTATTCTGTTCGCCGTCCGCGCCGATCAGATACGTCTCGCCGACACGGCCCTTGGTCAGGATTGTCCACACGCCCGAGCTGTGGTCCTCGGTATGGATCCAGTCGCGCACGTTCAGGCCCTGCCCGTACAGCTTCGGACGCTGACCGTCCAGGATGTTCGTGATCTGACGCGGGATGAACTTCTCCACATGCTGGTACGGGCCATAATTGTTCGAGCAGTTCGAGATCGTGGCGCGGATCCCGTACGTGCGCGTCCAGGCGCGCACCAGCATGTCCGAAGACGCCTTCGTCGAACTGTACGGGCTGGACGGATGATACGGCGTATGCTCCGTGAACCTGGCCGGATCATCCAACGCGAGATCCCCGTACACCTCGTCCGTGCTCACATGATGGTAACGGATCCCATACTTCCTGACCACCTCCAACAGACGGAACGTGCCCTCCACATTCGTCCTGAGGAACGGTTCCGGATCCGCGATGCTGTTGTCATTATGCGACTCGGCCGCGTAATGCACGATCGCGTCATGACCAGGCACGATCCTGTCCAACAGGTCCGCATCGCAGATATCACCCACGACCAGTTCCACACGATCCTCGGGCAGGCCCGCGATGTTCTCCGGATTGCCCGCGTACGTGAGCTTGCCCAACACGGTCACATGCACGTCCGGATGATGGTCCACCACGTAATGCACGAAATTCGAACCGATGAAACCACATCCACCGGTCACGATAATGTTCTTAGGAGTAAACGTCTCTTCAACCACACCCCCGATTTTACGACACAACATCTATTCGCATTACGCATGATGTTATATGCAAACTTTCCTGAAAGAGAAAACGTTTTATGTATATATTTCATACAACCTTTATCCAATGGCCCCGAACTCACGTTTGCATCCACTGAAAATTTTTGCAAACCCCTTTTCAATACTCCCCCACACCACAACTTGCAATCGTTACGCATTCCGCATCCACAAATCGCCATTCAATCGGGGGCTACCCCTGCAAAAAACAACGGCAAGCTTTTGCAAAAATCATTGTTATTGCAGCAACGATTTTCATTGACATTCTGCCATTTTCCACTCTTTAGCACTCTGCAAAAGGTATAGAATATACAGCATACGTTCGCAATAGAGCAAACGTTATCAGGGAAGATAAACCCCCGTCATAAGGGGCCGTCAGTAAGGAACAAAGGAGCCATGAAACATCGGAAACCCGCACCGGCCTGGCATAGGCTGGGGCTGAAGATTAGCAAGAAAGTGGTGGTCGGCATCACCGCCGCGGCGACCGCCTTCGGCGGACTGGCAATCGCCAGCACCGCAGCACAGGCCAGCACCGATCGCGACAGCTACGCCGACACCGTTGAAAACACCACGTTCGAACAGGCGCGCAAGCATTACGGACTGGCGCAGCAAATGAGCGAGGGCGCCACCCTGCATGCATGGGAGTGGAGCTTCAAAACCATTGAGGAAAACATCCCCGCTATTGCCGAAGCCGGTTACACCTCCGTGCAGACCGAGCCGATTTCCGCTATTCATAACGGCGGCAAGGGCATGATCTTCACCGAGAACTGGTACTACGTATATCAGCCGACCGACACCACCATCGGCAACTGGGTGATGGGTACCGAAGATGATCTGAAGAGCCTGTGCAACACGGCTCACAAGTACGGCGTGCGTATCATCGTCGATGTGGTAGCCAACCATATGACCGCGACTTGGGGCGCCATCGCCGATCGTTGGAAGAAGTCCGAGTACTACCACCACGACTGCAATGACGGTGATGTGCAGGATTGGAACAACCGCTATCAGGTGACCCACTGCAAGCTGCTCGGCCTGTATGACATCAACACTGAGAACACCAAAACCGCCAACATGATGCACGATTTCCTCGTGCAAGCGGTCAACGACGGTGTGGACGGGTTCCGTTTCGATGCGGCCAAGCACATCGAACTGCCGGACGAGTATAACGGCTCCCAGTATTGGAACATCATTCTTAACAATGGCGCGCAGTTCCAATACGGCGAAGTGTTGCAGGATTCCATCTCCCGCGATAGCGACTATGCAAAGCTGTTCTCCAGCCACAGCAAGAACGGCGGCGGCGTCACCGCATCCTCCTACGGCAGCAAGCTGCGCGGAGCCCTGAATTCGAAGAACCTGAACGCCGGCACCCTGTCCGATTGGAGCAACTCCGCCAGCCCGAGCAATCTTGTCTCTTGGGTGGAATCGCATGATAACTATTCCAATAGCGATAGGGAATCCACCGGCATGAGCGAATGGCAGATGACCATGGGCTGGGGCGTGATCGGTTCCCGTTCCCAGACCATGCCGCTGTACTTCGACCGCCCGGTCGGCTCCGGCGGCAGCCAGC
>ERZ1034901.786-NODE-786-length-23973-cov-146.842963_pt1 | contig 23973 bp, 20 predicted proteins | sample MGYA00520628_ERZ1034901 | MGnify/ENA primary metagenome ERZ1034901 (study PRJEB33766, sample SAMN09781783) | gut metagenome | biome: gut microbiome | host: Homo sapiens | place: Madagascar | study: EMG produced TPA metagenomics assembly of the PRJNA485056 data... | reverse complement strand
CTCGATAATACATCCAGTATTATCTGCGCTTTTGGCTTAGCAGCTGCCGCACCTCACTCGCCGTATCGGCACTTAGAATTATGCGGTATTGCCCCAAGCTTACTGGGCCTGATCCGGCAACAGAACAGCGGTCACACAGACAAACGTGCCGTTTGTGCCGCCGGTGCTCATCAGGGTCAGGAAGGTTTCCTTATCACCGGGGGTATTGCCGGTATCAAACAGGCTGCGTTCCTTAATGCTCTGGCTGAACTCCGCATAGCTGTAATAATCCGAAAGTTCCCCATAGCTGGCGGGGGTAAAGGCATTCTCGGTGCCTGCGGCATCGGTATTATACACTGCCACAGCACGGAAATGGTAGGTCACATCACTCAGGTACAGGGTGAACTCGGCATTCTGGCTGAAGTTTGTCTGGTCCGTCAGGCTTGCCAGCGAGGCATCCGCGCAGGAAAGCACCGTGTTGGACGGCATCGAAGCGTTCAGGTAGTTGGTGCCGCTGATGGCAGCGCCATCGCCCGGCTGGGAGCCGCTGTACACCAGCTGGCCGTTCTGGCCGGGGAACGCAAGATAACCGATAATTTTTTCGTTTTCTGCCGCAGCGGATTTCAAATATGCCTGCGCCTGGGTATCAAACTGCTCTGTGTCGTAATTTTTATAGGCAGGGGCTTTCACGGTGCATCCACGGGTCAGCCCCAGCAGCACCGCAGCACCCACCAGAACCAGCAGGGCAATAGCAGCCACTGCGGCAATCGCTTTGCGGCGGTGGCGGCGCTCGGCACGCTCGATCATGGCAAGGCTGCGGTTGTGGATGGCATCCTGTTTGGGTTCCTGCTTTGCTGCCAGGGGGCGCGGCACTGCCGGTTTGGCTTTGCTGCGGCCAGGGAAGGTAATGGTGGGCTCTTCGTCCTCCCCGTCATCCTCATCGTCTTCAAACAACTGGCTGGCGGCGCGCTGGAATTCATCGGTGCTGCGCGGCGGGGCTTTTTCGTCCGCCTTGCGGGCTGCTTCCAGCGCGGCGGGGTCCAACCCTGCCGAAAAATCCGGGATATCATCATCCAGGATAGAAGCTTTTGGTTCCGGCAGGTTGGCGGGCGGTTCCGGTGCAGCGGGCGGTTCCGGGTTGGGCTGCTCCTGCTGCTTTGCTGCCTGCTGAGCCGCCATGGCCTGCTCCAAATCTGCACGGGAAATTTTGATGGTGCGGGTGGCACACAGTTCCAGGTCCGGGTCCAGCTCGCTTTCTGCGGCGCGGCGGGCGCGTGCTTCGGCGGCAGCCTGCGGGCCTGCGGTGCGCAGGTCCAGCGGATCCGGTGTTGGCTGCGGCGCGGCAGGCTGGGCGATGGGGCGTTCAAAGGTAATGGTCCCGGTGGGGGTAGCCTGCGGTTTGGGTTCAGTGGGCTGCGCATCGTAATCGGGGACCGGTTCTGCATCGTAGCTGTCCGGGGCGTTGGGCTTAACCGCCGGTTTGGCCGGGGCAGCCTTGCGGCGCAGCGTAAAGCGCAAACCTGGCCTCGGCTGGCCTTCGCCGCTGACCAGCAGCAGCGGGCGCTCCCGCCCCGGCTTGAAGGTAATAGCGGAAGGTCCCAGGTGCATCCCCAATGCACGGCGGCGGGCCAAGTCCAGAATATGGTTGGCGATTGCCATATCGGAGATTTCGGGGCTCAGGGCACAGGCTGCCGCGCCGATGCGGCTGCACAGCAGCACAAAAGGCGCCTGCCCCACTGTTGCGGGCATATACACGGCGGCATAATCCGCATTGGCCAGCAGCAAAGCGCTTTGAGCGCGGCCTGCAGCGGCCTGAACCATATCGCCGGGGAACTTTTTGAGCAGAGCTTCCGGCGCGGCAATGCGGCGGGCGTTCGCCGGGTTCAGGTAGGTCTGGTTGCCAAAATCGAACGCTGCTTCGCTGTGCTGCAGGCCGCGCAGGGCGTTGCCCAACAGGCGGCCGGTGGCTTCGTCCGCCGCAACAAGCAGGCGGCGCTTTTTCAGCAGGGCATCCAGCGCGGCCTGGGCCAGGGTGGTATCCTCAAAGCCATAGCAGGCATCGCCAAAGCGGGTGCGCAGTTTCTGCACCCACTTTTCGCAGTATTCATCCGCCATTGCCTGGGTGGGGGCTGATGCCTGCACGCAGACAAGGTATTCACCATCGCGCTCCTGCAGGCGCAGGCTGGGGCTGCCCTCGGCCTGGGCGTTCTCAATGATGGAGTTCATCTCCGCTTTGGAAAGCCCAAACACACGCAGGATTCGCATTTGGATTTGCAGCATTAAAACACCCCTTTGGTGGAAAGTTGAAGTTAGGAGTTAGGAGGGAGGAGTTAGGAGTTTTGCCGTGCCACAAAGTTGGCAGAAAACAAATTAGAAATTAGGAATGAGGAATTAGTAATTGGTGGGTGGTTTTTGCTTTCTCATTGCCTATTAAAGTTATTGTTAAATATCAAGAGTTTCGGGTTTGACATCCTTGGAGGGGACGGGGTGGGCGTTTTCGGGAGGGATATCAAGGGCCATGCGGCGCAGAAGGTCCAGGGCGTACAGGGCGGCGCGGGTGCGGATGATGCTGCGCTCGGCATAGCCGCCGAGTTCCAGGCGCATCAGCCAGGCTTTGCCGCTGCGGGCGTCCGCACCAGCCAGGTAGACGGTGCCCACCGGTTTGCCCGGCAGTGCGCCGCCGGGCCCGGCAATGCCGGTAATGCCCACGGCCAAATCCGCCCCCGATACCAGCAGCGCACCATAAGCCATTGCCACGGCCACCGGGCCGGAAACCACATTGTACTGTTCAATGAGCGCAGGGTCAACACCCAGCAGCTTTGCCTTGGCGGCTTCGGCATAGGTCACAAAGCCATAGCCGAACACCTCGCTGGAGCCGGGCACATTGGTGATTTTTTCTGCCACAAGGCCGCCAGTGCAGCTTTCCGCGGTGGCGGCATGCAGCCCTTTTTGCTGCAGCAGGTGCACCACAGTGTATTCCAGCCCCGGCACATCCACATCATACGCATTGGGGCCCAAAATCTTGCGGAACTCCGCAATGCGGGCATCACAGGCCGTTTCGGCTTCCGCCTCGGTTGCGGCACGGGCGGTCACACGGATCTCGCTCTCGCCGGTTTTGCAATAAATGGCTGCCGTGGGGTTTTCGCTGGCGAACAGCGGGGAAACCTTGCTGGCAATGCTGCTTTCGCCCCCCAGCACCCGCAGCGTTTTGGAGTGGATGGTACAGTTCTGGCGCTGCAGCAGCACGGGGCGGATATCCTCTGCCCACATGGCTTTCATCTCGCGTGGAACGCCGGGCATCAGCACGGCAATGCAGCCGTCATCCTCGAACCAGGCACCGGGTGCGGTGCCATGGGCGTTGGGCAGCTTGTGCCCCTTGGTGGGCACCATGGCCTGCTTGCGGTTGTTGGCCGTGGGGGTGCGCCCGCCGCGGCCGGTACGGGCAAAAAAGTCAACGATTTTCTGCCATTCTGCCTCGTCAAAGTGCAGGGTATCGCCAAAAGCTTCGGCCACGGTCTCCTTGGTCAGGTCGTCCTCCGTGGGGCCAAGCCCGCCGGAAAACACCAGCAGATCGCTGCGGCTTTTGGCTTCCTTTACCAAATCACGCAGGCGGCCAGGGTTATCCCCAATCACATGCTGGTGCAGCACGCTGATGCCCAGTTCCGCCAGTTCGCGGCTCAAAAACTGGGCGTTGGTATTGACAATATCGCCAAGCAGCAGCTCGGTTCCTACACAAATGATCTCCGCAGTCATGGTTCGTTCCGTCCTTTATCCAAGGGTAAATTTTATCTGGCGCTGTTAAAACTCCGGGTCATCCCCGATGCGGATGGGGATTTTCTCCACAGTTTCTGCTGCAATCCGTTCCAGCTCTGCCAGGCCGGGCATTCCGGCTTCGGCGGCTTCAATTTCCGCCAGGCTGGGTTTGGTTTTGGGGTGCGGCGGGGTAAAGATGGTGCAGCAATCCTCATACGGCTCAATGGAGGTATCAAAGGTACCGATCTTACGGGAAATGGCAATAATTTCGGTCTTATCCATGCCGATCAGCGGGCGCAGAATCGGCAGGTCCTGCGCGGCGTCGGTGCAGGCAATGGCCTGCATGGTCTGGCTGGCAACCTGTGCCAGGCTTTCGCCGGTAATCAAGGCTTCCATCTCGCTCTGGTCGGCCACCAGTTTGGCAATGCGCAGCATGCTGCGGCGCATGAGCACGGTAAACAACACATCAGGCGCATTATCGCGGATATACTCCTGCGGCTTGGTATAGGGCACCACAAACAGCTGGCAGTTGCCGGTATATTCTGCCAGTTCGCGGGCCAGGGCGCGCACCTTCAGTTTGGCGCGCAGGCTGGTGTACGGCGGGCTGGCAAAGTGGATGTGGTGCAGTGCAAGCCCGCGGCGCGCCATGCAATAAGCTGCTACCGGGCTGTCGATGCCGCCGGAAAGCAGGTTCAGCGCACGGCCGCTGGTGCCAACGGGCAGGCCGCCCGCGGCTTCCACTTTGGGGCCATGGATATATGCGCCTTTATCGCGGATTTCCACCATGATTTCCAGCTGCGGCTCATGCACGTTCACCCGCAGATGGGGGTGCTTGCCCAGCAGGTAAGCGCCCAGTTCGCGGCACAGCTCCGGGCTTTTCATCGGGAACGTTTTATCCGCGCGTTTGGCTTCCACCTTAAAGGTGCGGATGCCGCGCAGCGTTTCGCCAAGATAAGCTTCCGCCGTGGCGCAGATCTCGTCAAAATCCTTGCTGCAGCAGGCAGCGCGGCTCATTTTGACAATGCCAAAAATTTTGGAAATACGGCGGAACGCTTCGTCCATGTCCAGGTCATCTTCCAGCGGCTCAATGAACACGGTGGACTGCGCCTGGGTCACCTTGAATTTGCCCAGGTCTTCCAGCCGGTAGCGGATGCTTTTGGCCAGGCGGGCTTCAAATTTGCTGCGGTTCAGGCCTTTCAGGGTCATTTCGCCCTGATAGGCAAGGATGATTTCTTTCATGTTTATGGCAAACCTTTCGTGTCTGGTGTTATGGTTTCATTCAATAGCGTTATCTTTTCAGATGTGCTGCAACTCTTTCAGGCCGTCTTTCAGGCCGTCCAGCAGGGCCTGCACATCTTCGGGGGTGTTGTCCCCGCAAAAGCTGACGCGCAGCGCCGTGCGCACGGCAAGGTCCGGCGCGCCCATCGCCATCAGGGTGTGGCTCGGCTCGCCCTTATCGCAGGCGGAGCCGCCGGAAATATAAATGTGCCGCCCGCTCAAATATTCAATAAAGGTCTGGCTGTTGACACAGTTGGTGGAAAAGTTCAGTACCTCCGGCACGGCATCCGCCGGGGAGTTCAGGGTGATGGGTGCCTGCTGGGCCAGCTCTTCCAGCCCGGTGCGCAGCTGGGCGTTCAGGGCGCGGATATGCGCATTGCGGTCGCTCGGGTTTTTGGCCCCCTTTGCCGCAGCAAGGCCAAGGCCAACGATATAAGGGGTATTCTCGGTGCCGGGGCGCAGGCCGCGCTCCTGATGGCCGCCCAGGTAGGGCGGGCAGAGCGTCTGGCGCACGCTGTCCCGGATGAACAAAGCGCCGATTCCCTTGGGGGCATGCACTTTATGGCCGGATACCGAGAGGGTATCCACGTTCTTCCACTTTTTCAGGTCAATGGGGATGCGCAGCCATGCCTGCACGGCGTCCACATGCACCGCACAGCGGCTGTTTTTGGCCTTGACGGCTGTGGAAAGAGCGGCAATATCCTGCAAAGTGCCGGTTTCATTATTGACCGCCATGCAGCTGACCAGAACGGTATTTTTATCCACCTCGGCAGCCAGTTTGGCAACATCCAGGTGACCGTCTGCTTCGGGCAGGATTTCCACCACCTCAAAGCCGCGGTCTTTCAGTGCACGGATGGGCCGCTGCACGCTGGGGTGCTCAAAACCGGAAACCACAATTTTGCTGCCCCAGTTTTTGCGTGCCATGGCAAGGCCCTGCACGGCAAGGTTGTTGCTCTCGCTGCCGCAGGAGGTAAAATACAGATCCTTGGCCTGGCAGCCCAGGGTGCGGGCAATCTGCCCGCGGGCCGTGGTCAGGGCTTCATGGGTTTCTACCGCCGGTTCGTACAGGCTGGAGGGGTTCGCCCAATCCTTTAATAATGCTTCATGGATGGCACCCGCAATCTCCGGGTCCACCATGGTGGTTGCGGCATTATCCAGATAATGCAGTTCAGGGTCCAACAGCATGAGAAAGCCTCGTTTCGCTACGCGTAAAATTAAAAATCAAGAAAGAATAATGAATAAAGAATAATGTTTGTGCGCCGCCCGCGGCGGCGCAGATAAAACAGGCAGCAAACTCTGGCATGCAACAGCCCTGCCAGAGCGCCGAACCTGTTTTCAATGTGATGCCGTGGGCATCACACAGCCATTATTCATTATTCTTTTTCTTTATTATTTTTCTTCGCTCTTTTCCATAGTAATACATAATAAATTATACACACCACACCCGCAAAACACAAGTAGCGCCATACAAAAAAGGCGTGCGGGGTTGGCCGCACGCCGGAGAGGCTTCTTTTGTGTTATCTTGTGTGCCGGTCCTTTACTTCGTGGGCGTGGCCGATTACGGCGCTGCGCTTATGGAACAGCAGGCCCACCACGGCAAACATACCGCCCTCGATCAATACAGTAAACAGCCAGTCCCCCGTTACCAGGTAGCTGCCTGCCAGGCAGGTCAGCAGGGTGGGGATCGGCATGCTGATGCAGACAGCCGCAAAGAACTGTTTCGGCTTCATGTTGGCGTGAGCGGCGGCATAGGGAATGATGCCGTTGGGCAGCCCCGGTGTGATAAACGCCAGAATGGTATAAAACCAGGGGTTCTTGCTGTTGCGCACGCTGTTCAGCAGCTTATTCGCCTTGGGGCTGTTCGCTGTGAGCAGTTCAATCACTTTTGCCAGGCGGCGCGCCAGCAGAAACACCAGAAAGTTTGCCGCCACCGATGCCGAAAAGCTGGTCACAAAGCCTTTCCACGGCCCATAGGCGATCCCCGCCGCCAGTTGGACCGGCATGGCCGGGATTACCAGCGATACCACCTGCACGAACGCCAGGAACCACAGCGTCAAAAAGCTGCGCAGCCGCCCCTCGCTTGTCAAATAATCGCTCAGAGCCTGTTCGTCCCCGCTGGAAAATGCAGTCCATAACCCCGGCAACAGCAGGCGGAATGTTTCAATAATCAGCAGCACCATAACCAGAATTACGGCTGCTGCCGCAATAACGGCCAGGCGCTTGGTGCGTTCGGGGGGCTGTTGTTTCATGCAGGGGTACTCCTTAATTCTAAAAGATAATGTTTATTCGCCGAAATCCTGTGCCACTTTTTTGAGCATATCCCGGATGGGCAGGTTATACGGGCAGCGGGTCTCGCACTTGCCGCAGCCAATGCAGGCACCGGCTTTCACCGTCAGGGTATCGTACCGTTCGTGCGCCCAGCCCGCAAGGCCATAACGCTCCAGGTAGCCATGGAACAAAAAGCAGCTGGGAATCTGGATGCCCACCGTGCAGGGAGCACAGTAATTGCAGCGGCGGCAGAACTGGGTACCAAGGGTATCCCGTACTTTCTGGCAGGCGGCTTTCTCCTCCGGGGTCAGCGGGGCGGTGTTGGCGCTGCCCGCCACGTTCTGCTCCAGCTCTTCCGGTGCGGCCATGCCGGGGATGGACACCGTGACCGCCGGGTTGGAAAGCACATACCGCAGCGCCAAGCAGCCATCCTCAATGGCACCGCCGGCCAGCGGCTTCATATCAATAAAGGCTTTGCCCTTTTCCGCGCAGCGGTTGATCAGCTCTTTGCCCTGCTGCTCCACAATATTATAGGGGAACATAATGGTTTCGATCTCGTCCACCTTCAGCGCCTTTTCAAACGTCTGGCTCAGGTGGGCGGTAATGCCAATGTGCCCCACAACGCCCTTGGCCTTGGCTTCCAGCAGGGCTTCCATGGCACCGCCGGGGGCCAGGATTTTATCCAGGTTTTCCGGGCTGGGGTTGTGGAACTGGTACAGGTCAATGTGATCGGTGCGCAGGTTTTTCAGGCTGGCGGCAAGCTCAGCTTCCATCTCCGCCTTGGTCAGCGCACGGCACTTGGTGGCAAGGATAAATTCATCCCGCAGGCCCAGTTCCTCCAGCGCCTGGCCGATCCACTCCTCGCTGACGGTGTAAGCGCGGGCGGTATCAATGTAATTGATGCCCGCCTCATGCGCGGCTTTCAGCATGGCGCGGGTGCCAGGTTCATCAATGCGCTGCACCGGAATGCCGCCAAAGCCCAGGCGCGAAACCTGCAGCCCGGTGCGGCCAAAATCAACATACTGCATATTTCATTCTCCCTTTTTGCGGCGGGGTGCCCTGCCCCGCCTGGACGGTTGTGTAAAGTATCACTATTATAGCAGTCAAGGCTTTACTTGTCACGTTTTTTGGCAGTTTTTTATTGACTTTACGCCTGCTGTGCGTTAGGATTAGACTATTCATTGGGTATTTGTTGGGTACATTATAAAGGATACACACGTTATAGTAGAGGGAGGAAATTCCTATGCGTTATGGTTTTATCGGCTGCGGCAACATGGGCGGTGCGGTTGCCCGCGCAGTGTGCCGCGGCGTTGGGCCGGAAAATGTTGTGCTGGCCAACCGCACCCCGGCCAAGGCTGAAGCCCTGGCCGAAGCACTTGGCTGCCGCGCCGCCACCAACGATGTGGTCGCGCAGGACTGCGATGTGATTTTCCTTGGCGTAAAGCCGCAGATGATGGCCGATATGCTGGCCGGCATTGCGCCTATCTTAGCAAAGCGCAGTGGGCGTTTTGTGCTGGTTACCATGGCCGCCGGGCTGAGCATGGCCCGCGTGCGCGAGATGGCCGGCGGTGCATATCCCATCATCCGCATCATGCCCAACACCCCGGTTTCGCTGGGGGCCGGTATGATCCAGTACTGCGCTGACGGCGTGAGCGATGACCAGATGTTCGCCTTTTTGGGTGCCATGGCCCCGGCCGGGCGGCTGGATGCCATCCCGGAAAATTTAATCGACGCCGCCTGCTGTGTTTCCGGCTGCGGGCCCGCGTGGGTATACCAGTTTATTGAAGCATTGGCCGACGGCGGCGTTGCTGCCGGATTGCCCCGCGCCAAAGCCCAGGAATATGCCGCCCAGACCCTTTTGGGCAGCGCCCGCATGGTGCTGGAAAGCGGCAGCCACCCCGGCGTACTGAAAGATGCTGTGTGCAGCCCCGGCGGTTCCACCATTCAGGGTGTGCGCGTGCTGGAAGAGCACGCGTTCCGCGGCGCAGTGACCGATGCCGTCCTGGCCGCCTATGACAAAACAAAGGAAATGGGGAAAAACTGATGCGCATTGTTGTCAAGATCGGCACCAGCACGCTGGCCCATCCGGGCGGGCGGCTGAACATCCGCCACACCGAAGCACTGGTAAAAGTGTGGAGCGACATCAAAAACGCCGGGCACGAGCTGATTATTGTATCGTCCGGCGCAACCGGCCTTGGCGTGGGCAAGCTGCAGATTTCCCGCCCCAAAGATATGGTGACGAAGCAGGCCGCCGCAGCCGTGGGCCAGTGCGAGCTGATGTATACTTACGACAAGCTGTTTGCCGAATACAGCCACACCGTTGCCCAGCTGCTGGTGACCTGGGAGGACTTTGACTATCCCCACCGGCTGAACAACCTGCAAAACACGCTGGAGCGCCTGATCCAGCTGGGCGCTGTGCCGGTCATCAACGAAAACGACCCGATTTCCACCGAGGAATACTCCCTGGGCGATAACGACCGCCTGGGTGCCCTGATTGCCAAATACACCCACGCCGACCTGCTGGTGCTGCTGAGCGACATTGACGGCCTGTACACCGCCGACCCGCATACCCACCCGGAAGCCACGCTGATCCACCGGGTAGAGAGCGTTACCCCCGAAATTGAGCAGCTGGGCGGCGGCTCCAACAGCGGCCTTGGCACCGGCGGCATGTCCGCCAAGCTGACCGCCGCCAAAATTGCCACCGGTGCCGGTGTTGACATGGTCATCGCCAACGGTGCCAACGCCAATGTGCTGTACGACATTGTGGACGGCAAGGACGTGGGGACGAGATTTGTTGGAAAAAATAATAAATAATAATGAATAAAGAATAATGTTGGTGCGCCGCCCGCGGCGGCGCGAATAAAATAGGCGGACAGCTCCGGTTAGGATATTGGTTTACCGGAGAAATAGCCCTAATTGAAATGTGACGCCGCGGGCATCACTCAACCATTATTCTCTATTCTTTATTCATTCTTAATTACAACCAAAGGAGTTCTGCTATGACTACGCATGAAATTCTGTTAGCGGCACAGGCGGCAAAGCTGCCGCTGGCGCTGGCGGATACCGATACCAAAAACGCTGCGCTGGAAGCCATGGCAGTTGCCCTGGTGGAAAACAGCGATGCAATCTTGGCCGCCAACAAGCAGGATCTTGCTGCCGCGCGCGGGCACATCAGCGATGTAATGCTGGATCGCCTTGCCCTGACCCCTGCCCGGCTGGCCGCCATGGCCAAGGGCATGCGTGAAGTTGCTGCCCTGCCGGACCCGGTGGGTGCCGTGCTGCGCAAAATTGTGCGGCCGAACGGGCTGCTGATTGAAAAAACCTCGGTGCCCATGGGCGTGATCGCCATCATTTATGAAAGCCGCCCCAACGTGACCTCCGATGCCGCCGCGCTGGCCCTGAAAGCCGGCAGCGCCTGTGTGCTGCGCTGCGGGCGTGATGCCTGGGCCAGCTGCCATGCCATTGTTGGCGCTCTGCGCTGCGGCCTGGCCCGCGCTGGCCTGCCGGAAAGCGCCGTCAGCCTGATTGAGGACACCACCCATGCTTCCGCCAACGAGCTGATGACGGCAAACGGGCTGGTGGACCTGTTGATTCCCCGCGGCGGTGCCGGGCTGATCCGCGCCTGTGTGGAAAAAGCCACGGTGCCCTGCATCCAGACCGGAACCGGCATCTGCCATGTGTATGTGGACAAAGCCGCTGACCTGAACATGGCGGTGGATATTATTGAGAACGCCAAAACCAGCCGCCCCAGCGTATGCAATGCCGAGGAAGTGTGCCTGGTACACAAGGATGTTGCCGCAGGGTTTCTGCCGCTGCTGAAAGCCCGCCTGGTGGATGCCCGCGCAGCTGCCGGGCTGGTTCCGGTGGATCTGCGGCTGGATGAGCGCGCCGCCGCCATCATTCCCGGAACACCCGCCGGCGAGCAGGATTTTGACACTGAATTTTTGAACTACATCCTGGCCATTGCCGTGGTGGATGATGTGGATGCCGCCATTGCCCACATTGCCCGCCATTCCACCCACCACAGTGAGGCCATCATCACGGCGGACGATACTGCCGCAGACCGCTTTACCACCTGTGTGGACAGCGCCGCCGTGTATGTCAACGCCTCCACCCGCTTTACCGATGGCGGAGAGTTTGGCCTGGGGTGCGAAATGGGCATCAGCACCCAAAAGCTGCATGCCCGCGGCCCCATGGGCCTGGCCGAGCTGTGCAGCTACAAATATATCATCCACGGCTCCGGCCAGACCCGCGGCGGTTCCGCGGCAAAATTGCAGAATCCGTGTAATTGATTGCGGCGTCTAATAGAATTTTTCCGTTGGGTTCATCAAAGTGCGTTGGAAACGGCGGGATCAGGTGACCCCGCCCTACCGGGAGATTTTGGGCATAGATTCTATCTGTAGGGAACGGTTTTGACCGTTCCGAAACCCACGGTTCAAAATTCTTTTGCGGGCAATATAACATAGCCTCTGGAACGGTCAAGACCGTTCCCTACGGAGTATTTTGTTATGTGTTGCCATTCAATAAATGTTCTGTAGGGCGGGGTGCCCTCACCCCGCCGCAGCTTTGCTTTATTGCCATTTACAAATCCGCAACAAACCTAACCCCATTTGTAGGGGACGATGCCTGCATCGTCCCGCATGTCGGGACCTGTCTAATCCCCCCACCTCAAACTCCGCCGCCCGCTTAAATTTCCATCATCACAAAAAGCATATGCCCGCGCATTCCGCGTCCGGCATATGCTTTTTCTGTTATCGCACTATAGGCAACACCGCACAATTCCCGCCTTGCGGCTTAAGCACCGCTCCGGCAGCTGCGGCACGGCATCTGCGTTGCCAAAATGCTCGATAAGACATCCAGTATTATCTGCGCTTTTGGCTTGGCATCTGCCGCACCTCGCTCGCCGTATCGGCACTTAGAATTATGCGGTATTGCCTATAAACTTATTCCCCCTGCGCCATCGGATAATAATACTCCACCAACAAATCCACGCAGGCCCCATAGCTTTTCATGCCCAGGGTCTGGTCATACCCGCGCAGAAAGCCGGTATACACCGTGCTGCCTGCCTCTTTGACCGGGCCTTCCCACTTGGCCCAATAGGCGTTGTTGTCGGCCAGGTCGGTGCGGGCAGCATCGCACAGGGTGCGGTAATTTTCGCTGGCGGCCTGCGGGTCAGCGCTGTACCAGGCGTTGGAAAGGTACAGGTAGCCCATCAGCCAGCCGGAATATTCATACGCCGCATCACCACAGGTGGTGGAAGCCCGGACCGCCACAAAGTTTGCTTCCTGCTCGGCCGCCACGCCGCGCTGGTGGCTGAACTCGTGCGCAATGGTGGCGGGCAAAAACACCGCCGGGCAGTCCACATTCAGGGTGCTCTCGCCAAACAGGGGGCACAGGTAGCCGGTAAAGCCTGCCGCGCTCATCAGCTTGGAATAAAACGCCGGTTTGGGGCTGCGGTGCGGCCCGGCCAAAAAGGGATATTCCGCCACAATGCCGTCATACACATGGCCGGTGTTCTGCAAAATTTCCTGCTTGCTCACGGCGAACAGACCGGTTTCGTCCCGTGGGACGGTATCAGCGGCGGCGTTCACCTGCTCAGCAAACCACGCGGTGGTGGCGGCCAGCTGTTCCACGCTCAGGGCCGGGGCCTGCATGTTGGCCCGCGCAGCAAAGCCGGGTGCATAATACTGGGTGCCCCACAAAGCGCACACCCCGGCATAGATCCACACCGCCGCGGTGCCCACATGCAGCACCCAGGCGGCAAAGCCCACCGGTTTGCGGTGCATAGCCCGCACAATGCGCTGCACCAGCCGAACCAGGCAGATCAGAATGGCCGCCGTGGCAGCCAGCTCACAAAAGCTGAAGGGCAGCGGCTCCACCAGCGCAGAAACAAACCGCTTGACCGGCATGGAAACATACTCCACCCACCACTGCATGGCCGCGGTACTGCGGCGTGCGGCCCAGAACACCCCCAGCGCCGCCACACCGCCGCCCAGCAGGGCCAGCCCGGCTTTGTGGGCGCGGCCAAACGCACGCACGGCGGCTGATACTTTTTTCTGCATCTTGTTTTCCCCTATTTATCGCAACTTTTATCTCATAATTTTTCTAAGGTGTATCTGGTGTATCTGAAAACAAAGAAAATGACGGATATTTCGCAAACACAAGCAGGATGTAAGGCAAAGAGCCGCCGGAATCCTTTGTGGATTTCAAGACCTTTTAACACAAAATCCCGCCATATTTGTAGAAATAGACGATATTTTCGACGTTTCAGACACACCATTTTATTATACGGGCCGCCCCCTGTTTGCGCAAGGGCCGTGCCTATGTTATAATAAGTTTATTTAACACACGTTCAATTTTGCAGGGTAAGGGGGCAGAGCTATGCGGCCGGATGTGGAAGAGTTTTTCCGCGGCATCAGCTTTGACGCTTACCGCCTGCTGGGTGCCCACCCGGCGGGGCCGGGGCGCGGCTGGCTGTTTACCCTGTGGGCGCCGCACGCCCGCCGCGTGCAGCTGCTGGGGGACTGGAACGGCTGGGATCTCTATTCCGCCGCCGAGCTCACCTTTTGTGAGGACGGCCTGTGGCGCGGGCGGGTGCCCCAGGCGCAGCTTGGGCAGCTGTACAAGTATAACATTCAGGGGCCGGACGGCAGCTGGCAGCTGCGGGCAGACCCGTTTGCCTTTGCGTTTGAAGCTCTGCCCGGCACGGCTTCCCGCCTGGCGGAGCCGAATTACCCGTTCGCCGCTCCCTTGCTGCGCGGTGCCCGCCGGGATGCTCCCGTTCTGATTTACGAACTGCACGCCGCCAGCTGGCACCGCCATTGGGACGGCCGCTATTACACCGGGCCGGAGCTGGCAAAAAGTCTGGTGCCCTATCTTGTGGAGCACCACTACACCCATGTGGAGTTTTTGCCGCTGGCAGAATACCCGTTTGACGGCAGCTGGGGCTACCAGGGGTGCGGGTATTTTGCCCCCACCCAGCGCATTGGCGGGTTTGCAGGCTTTGCCGCGCTGGTGGATGCCCTGCACGCCGCAGGCATTGCTGTGCTGATGGATTTTGTGCCGGTCCATTTTGCGCCGGATGCCGACCGCCTGGCCTGTTTTGACGGTGCGCCTTTATTTGAATCCGGCCCCAGCGACTGGGGCAGCCTGAACTTTGATCTGGCCAGCCCGCCGGTGCGCAGCTTTCTGCTCAGTTCGGCGGCGTTCTGGCTGCAGGTGTGCCGGTGCGACGGCCTGCGGGTGGATGCCATCGGCAACGCGCTGTACCACTGCCCCAACGGCTGGCAGGCAGCAGAGTTTTTCAAAACGCTGACTGCCGGGCTGCACGCGCGGTTCCCCGGCTGCATGCTGGTGGCAGAGGACAGCGCCGGTTCCATGAACGCCACCTCCGATACCGCCAGCGGCGGGCTGGGCTTTGACTATGTGTGGGAGATCGGCTGGACACAGGATACGCTGGCCTATTTTGCCGCACCGTTCGGCGGGCGCAGCGCTCTGTTCCGGCAGTTGTGCGGCAGCTTTGGCCCCTTTGATGCGGTGGATGGCATCAACGCGCTGAGTCATGACGAAAACCACCCCGCCAGCATTTTCACCCGCCTGTATGGCAATGTAGAAGAAAAGCTGGCCCAGATGCGGCTGCTGCTGTTATTACAGTCCGCCCGCCCCGGCAAAAGCCTGCTGTTTGCGGGAGTGGAGTTCGGCCAGCCGGATGCCTTTACCGATGGCCGGGAGCCGAACTGGGCTATGCTGGCGGACGCCGGGCACCGCGCCCTGGCTGATTACAGTAAGGCGCTGAATGCTTTCTGCCTGGCGCACCCGGCGCTGTATGCGCCCCAAAGCTTTGCCTGGACCGCGCAGGATGCAAGCACCGGCGTGCTGGGCTTTACGTTGCAGGCCGGCTGTGAAACACTTTTGTGCGCCCTGAACACCGGCACACAGGCCGTACAGGGGTTTGGGCTGCGCGTGGGCTGGGGCAGCCGTGCCCTGCCGCTGTTTGCCGCGGGCTGGGTGGGGGATGCTCCCCGCCCCATTGCCAACGGATGGCTGGCGCTGGACCTTGCACCGTTAAGCGGCGGAATTTGGCAGATCGAGTAGTTTTCCGCCTTGACAAACCGGCATTTCCTGCTATACTGGGAACCGGACATAAGAACAGGGGCGCTGGAGGGCATCTCCGGCTGAGATCAAAGCAACTGTGTTTTGAGCACCCTATACCTGATCCGGGTAATGCCGGCGTAGGAAGTTTTGCTGTGGTTATATACTGCTCACAACGCTTTTGGCGCCCGCTGTACCTGCGGGCGCTTTTCTTGTTTTTATGTACTATTTTTCAGGAGTGGTATGTATATGTCATCCTCTTACACCAAAACACGCATTATGGTAGAATGCGCCCTGATGATTGCGCTGGGCACCATCCTGGCCAACATCAAAATCTATGAGCTGCCCAACGGCGGCTCCATCACGCTGTTCAGCATGGTGCCGTTCATTCTGGTATCCTTCCGCCACGGGGTCAAGTGGGGCCTGTTCACCGGCTTTGTGAACAGCCTGCTGCAGATGCTGCTGGGCTTTTATGCTCCCCCGGCGCCCGGCCTGCTGCCTTTGGTGGGCATGATCCTGCTGGATTATGTGCTGGCCTTCTCCTTTCTGGGGCTTGCCTGCGTGTTTGCCAAGCCGTTCAAAAACAAGCTGGTCGGCGTGGCCGTGGGCTCCGCCGCCGTGTGCGTGCTGCGTTTCCTGTGCAGCTTTTTGTCCGGCGTGCTGATCTGGGGCAACCTGAGCGATGGTCTGCCCGCGTGGATCTACAGCCTGACTTACAACGGCTCCTACATGCTGCCGGAAGGTATTATGACCACCATTGCCGTGGTGCTGCTGTACAAGGCTGCGCCCCAGCTGTTCAGCGCCAACAACTGATTTTGCCATTTTCAACTCCGTTTGCCTGGGGTGCCGATTTTACGGCGTCCCAGGATTTTTTATTTCCTTTTTTCTTGATTTGCCCGTACCTGCTGCACAAAAGTTTTACCATGGCAGACATCACATTTTCCGCCCCGCCCGGCAGCCGCACCGCACGTTTTTTGCCCTGCACCAGCAGCTGCCCGTTTCAGCTGCTAACTATTACAGAAATGCGTTTTTGTACAGTTTTTTCAAATGTATTTTTGTTGCAATATTTTAGCAAAAAACGCTCACTTTATGTTATCTTTATCTATCTCTTTGTTTCGTTAAAGCGCCGGGGCACCTGTCTTTCTTTCAAGTTTCGGTCAAAATGCGTTATATTTTTAGCAATATAACCAAAGTCACCTTTGTTTTTTCGGCATTGTGCTATTTTGACAAAATACATTTGCAATTTATTGAAAATATGTTAAAATAGATTTAACAGATTGTTACACCGCAAACAATGTTCCTATTTACCACTGCATGAACGGGAATTTTGCTAACCAGAGCGGTTTTGCAATCCCCACCGGGGGCATTAGCTTCACCCCGGCAAAATACGTCCGTATTAGGAGGAATGTATCTTATGATGAAATGGCTGCAAAAGCTCGGCAAGGCGTTGATGCTGCCCGTTGCCGCGCTGCCCGTCTGTGGTATTCTGATGGGTATTGGCTACGCTCTGGCTCCCGCCGTTATGGGTGCTGAAGGTCCTACTACCGGTGCTGCTTACACGATCGGCTTCCTGCTGGTCAAGGCCGGCGGCGCTCTGATCGATAACATGGCTTGGCTGTTCGCCATCGGCGCAGCTGTCGGCCTGGCAAACGACCATGACGGCACCGCCGGTCTGGCTGGTCTGGTCAGCTTTTTGATGATGCAGCAGCTGCTCAGCCCCGGTGTTGTGGGCACCATCCGCGCTGCTGTTGGTTCCACCCTGGAAGAAGGCACCGTTGATTACATTGCTTTCAGCAAGATCGCCGGCAACTCCTTCATCGGCATCCTGGCCGCTGTCATCGGCGCCACCTGCTACAACAAGTTCAAGAGCACCAAGCTGCCTGACTGGCTGGCATTCTTCAGCGGCAAGCGCAGCGTTGCTATCATGACCGCTTTGGTTTCCATCGTGACTTCTGTTATCCTGCTGTTCGTCTGGCCCGTTATCTTCGGCGTTCTGGTTGCTCTGGGCAACGGCATTGCTGCTATGGGCGGCATCGGCGCAGGTATCTATGCTTTCCTGAACCGTCTGCTCATCCCCACCGGCCTGCACCACGCTTTGAACAACGTGTTCTGGTTTGACACCATCGGCCTGGGCGACCTGAAACACTTCTGGGCTGGCGAGACCAGCGCTGACGTGGGCTGGAGCCTTGGCATGTACATGTCCGGCTTCTTCCCCTGCATGATGTTCGGTATTGCCGGTGCTGCACTGGCAATGGTCCGCACCGCCAAGAACAAGAAGGCTGCTATCGGTCTGGTTGTTTCCGCCGCTATCTGCGCTTTCGTCTGCGGCGTTACCGAGCCGTTTGAGTTCGGCTTCATGTTCCTGTGCTTCCCCCTGTATGTTGTTTATGCTGCTCTGTACGGCATTTTCACCATCATCACCTACTACTCCGGTTTCCGCGCTGGCTTCTGCTTCTCCGCAGGCGCAACGGACCTGGTTTTCTCCGCTTCCCTGCCCGCAGCTGCCAAGACTTGGATGATCATTCCTCTGGGCATTGCCGCTTTTGTTGTGTTCTACTTTGTCTTCTACTTCGCTATCACCAAGTTTGACCTCAAGACCCCCGGCCGTGAGGACGATGATGTGGAAGAAAGCGAAAAGAACATCAAGCTTTCCAACAACAACTACACTGCGATTGCCACCGGTGTTCTGGCTGCTGTCGGCGGCAAGGAGAACATTACCGGTGCTGACTACTGCGCAACCCGCCTGCGCCTTGAAGTGAAAGATTCTTCCGCTGTGAATGAAAAGGCTGTCAAGGCTGCCGGTGCTGCCGGTGTCATCCGCCCGTCCAAGACTTCCTGCCAGGTTGTCATCGGGCCTCAGGTTCAGTTCGTCTTCGATGAACTGAAGAAGATGCTGTAATTTAAGTAACAGCAAGGGCAAGGGTTCTGGTTCCTTTGTTCCACGCCGCAGGCTGGCCGCCATGGCCCTGCCTGCGGCTTTTTTGTTTTGGTGGGCAAAAGCTGGCGTTTAACTCTTTCTTTTCTTGCTTGATTATGTTAAAATCAGAACTATAAATGCCTCCTGCGGGTTTGCCGCAGCGGCAAAAATACACTACCCAAGGAGGTACTTTGTAACATGAACTCATTCCAACGCATCTGCCGGTCGCCTGCTTTTTTGGTGCTGGCCCTGATTTTGTGCGCCGCCGTGATTGCCGGCGGCGTTGCCCTGGCCCCCGCCGCCCCCAAGGTTTGGATCGTGATCCCCGTGCTGCTGGCTGTGGCCGCGGTTATCTGCTTCTTTGTGGCGCGTTCCACCAGCAAGGCCGCGCTGCAAAAAAAGAAAGAGGCGGAAAACGAGGGTGTGGTAAAAGCCGACCTTGACCATGCCGGCATCGCCGCCAACATTCTGGCTGCGCTGGGCGGTAAGGCCAATGTGCAAAAAGCCAGCTGCTGCGCCACACGGCTGCGCTTCCAGCTGAAAGACGGCGCTAAGGTGGACGAAAAGGCACTCAAATCCGCCGGGGCTTCCGGTGTGATCCGCTCCACCCCCACGGCCTGCCAGGTCATTCTTGGCACGCAGGTCCGCTTTGTTTACGAAGAACTGCAAAAGCTGTTGTAAGGCAGCGTTCCCCATCCTGGTTCCGGCTTCCGGAGCCAGGATTTTTTGTTATATTTTCCTAAAATATTTCTTTGTTTTTTCTCTCTTTTTTCTACAATCTCTAGTTTCTTTGTGGTGTTTGTGCTATACTATAGGTAATGGCTGTCCGCGCACAAAAAAAGAATAAGGAGATGTTCCCCATGAAAATTATTCGTGCAAAAGATTATTATGATATGTCCCGCAAAGCGGCCAATATCATCTCGGCACAGGTCATCATGAAGCCCAACTGCGTGCTGGGCCTGGCAACCGGCGGCACCCCCGTTGGCACCTACAAACAGCTGGTTGAATGGTACAACAAGGGCGACCTTGATTTTGCGGAAGTAAACACCGTCAACCTTGACGAATACCGCGGTCTGCCCCGCGAGCATCCCGAAAGCTACTGGTCCTTCATGCACCGTAACCTGTTTGACCTGGTCAACATCCGCCCCGAAGCCATCCATATGCCTGCCGGCACCAACATGGATGCTGCTGCCGAGTGCTCCCACTATGATGAAATCATCCAGCATCTGGGCGGCGTGGATCTGCAGCTGCTGGGCATTGGCCACGATGGCCACATTGGCTTTAACGAGCCGGGTGCCGCTTTTGAGCTTGGCACCCACTGTGTCCACCTGACCAAAGAGACCATTGAGGCCAACAAGCGCTTCTTTGACAACAACGAAGATCTGGTCCCGAAAGAAGCCTACACCATGGGCATCAAAACCATCATGCAGGCCCGCAAGGTTCTGATGGTTGCCAACGGCGTTGGCAAGGCTGACATCATTAAGAAAGCTTTCTTCGGCCCCGTCACGCCGGAAGTTCCCGCTTCCATCCTGCAGATGCACCCGGATTTCACCCTGGTGCTGGATGCCGAAGCTGCTTCCAAGCTGGACTAAGCGTATCGATCAAGCCCTTACTGCATAACTGATAAGAGGGAATTTCTCAATGATTATCAAAAATGCAAGAATTTATACGCCGGAACATACCTTCAAAACAGGGGATCTGACCATCCGGGATGGCCGCATTGCCTTTGGTGCGCCCCCGCTGGAAGGCGAGGAAGTTCTGGATGCCAACGGTGCCTATGCTCTGCCCGGTTTGGTGGATATTCATTTCCACGGTGCTGTCGGGCATGATTTCTGCGATGCCGATGAAGCCGGTTTGCAGGCCATTGCCGATTTTGAGGCCAGCAAAGGCGTGTTGGCCATCTGCCCCGCCACCATGACGTTCAGCGAGGAGATTTTGAACGGCATTATGGATGTGGCCGCCGCCCACAAGAACGGTCAGGGTGCTGACCTGGTCGGCATCAACATGGAAGGCCCCTACATCAGCCCCAAAAAGATCGGCGCACAGAACCCCAAGTATGTTCAGGGGGCCGATGCCGCCATGTTCCGCCGGCTACAGGCACGCAGCGGCGGGTTGATCAAGCTGGTGGACGTTGCCCCGGAAGAACCCGGCAATCTGGATTTTATCCGTGACTGCCACAACGAGGTGTGCATCTCGATTGCCCACACCTGCACGGATTATGATACCGCCAAGGCTGCGTTTGCCGCCGGTGCCAGCCACATGACCCACCTGTATAACGCCATGCCCGGCATCACCCACCGCGCCCCCGGCCCCATTATTGCCGCGCTGGAAGACGGTGCCGATGTGGAGCTGATCACCGATAATGTTCACATTCACCCCGCTGTGGTGCGCTTTACCTTTAACACCTTCGGGGATGACCATGTGATCCTGATTGCAGACAGCATGATGGCCTGCGGGCTGCCGGACGGCGCTTATAGCCTGGGCGGCCAGGCCGTTACGGTGCGCGGCCCCCGCGCCACCCTGACCGAGCACCCCGATACCATCGCCGGCAGCGCTACCTGCCTGTATGACTGCATGCGCCGTGCTGTGTGCGAGATGGGCGTTCCGCTGGAAAGCGCGGTGCGCGCCGCGACCGAAAACCCGGCCCGGAGCATTGGCGTTGATGCTGATTATGGCTCTTTGGCCGCCGGGCGCTATGGCAACGTGGTTCTGGCCGATGACGACCTGAACATCCTTGCCGTGGTGCAAAAGGGCAAAGTTATCCACGATAACCGCTGAACTTGTTGAAAATCCGGGCGCTTGCCAAAAAGCGTCCGGATTTTTTGTTTTGCTCCCTGTACGCCGCTGCTGCGGCTTTTCTGCACAGTGTTTTCTTTACAAAAAACGGTACAGACTTTATAATGGATAAGCATGCTGTCGGGTACTCTGCCCGCAGCGAACGGTTAAAACGGAAAGGAGCGATCTTATGATCCGCTTTGAATGTGATTATGGCGAGGGTGCCGCCCAGCCGGTGCTGGACCTGCTGCAAAAGACCAATCTGGAACAGACCCCCGGTTACGGCATGGACGATTACTGCGAGCAGGCCCGCGGCCTGATCCGTAAGCTGTGCGATGCCCCGGATGCCGGAGTCCACTTTTTTGTGGGCGCTACCCAGGCCAACTTTACCGTGGTGGATGCCCTGTTAAAGCCCTGGCAGGGCGTGCTGTGTGCCGACAGCGGGCATATCAATGTACATGAAACCGGCGCGGTGGAAGCCACCGGCCACAAGTGCCTTGCCCTGCCCAGCGTGCAGGGCAAAATTACCGCCCAGCAGGTGAGGGATGCTTACGACGCTCACTGGGCCGATGCCAGCCACGAGCACATTGCCCAGCCCGGCATGGTGTACATCTCCAACCCCACTGAGGACGGCACCCTGTACACCAAGGAGGAGCTGACCGACCTTTCCGCCACCTGCTATGACTGCGGCCTGTGCCTGTTTGTGGATGGTGCCCGCATGGCTTACGGCCTTGCCAGCGAAGCCAATGACCTGAACCTGCAGGATTACGCCAACCTGTGCGATGTATTCTATCTGGGCGGAACCAAGTGCGGTGCGCTGTTTGGCGAAGCCGTTGTCATCAATAACCCCGATCTGGATCAGGATTTCCGCTACGCCATCAAGCAGCACGGCGCCATGCTGGCCAAGGGCCGCCTGCTGGGGCTGCAATTCCTTGCCCTGCTGAACGGCGAGGACGGCACCGGTTCCAGCCCCTATTACACTATGGCCGCTAAGGCGGACCGCCAGGCCATGCGCATCCGCGCTGCGTTTGAAGCAAAGGGCTGCGCCATGCTGTTTGATTCCCCCACCAACCAGCAGTTCCCCATCCTGCCCAACAGCTGGTACAATGCCCTGAGCGAGAAGTACGCCATGACCCTGACCGCCAAGCCGGACGCCGAGCACACTGCCGTGCGGTTCTGCACCAGCTGGGCCACCCGTAACGAGGACGTAGATGCCCTGTTGGCGGATATCGCCAGCCTGTGATGATAAAGTGTTCATTAAATAATAAATAATAATGAATAAAGAATAATGTCGGTGCACCGCCCGCGGCGGTGCGAATAAAATAGGTAAGCTGCTCTGGCCGGGATGCTTCTTTGCCGGAGCAGCTTACCTGATTAAAATGTGACGCCGCGGGCGTCACACAACCATTATTCATTATTCTCTATTCTTTATTCTTTTTATTAGACACTTTATATATAAGCGAAAGTATGAAAGGATAAGAAAGATGGACCAGAACAAAAAGCCCCTGAACAAGAAACTGATTGCCGGTGTTGTTGCACTGATTGCGGTCATCGCCATTTTGCTGGGCGTGTACCTGAACAACCGCCAGCCCGCCACCAGCGGCAGCAAAACCATTACTGTAAGCGTGTTTGACACCGTTGGCAGCACCGAAGCTTCCAACACGGCCACCATTACCACCGATGAAGAGTACCTGCGCGGTGCCCTGGAGCAGGAGGACAGTGGTATTTCCATTTCCGGCTCCGAGAGCGAGTACGGCCTGTTTGTTACCACCGTGGACGGCGTGACCGCTGACGACAGCAAACAGCAGTGGTGGTGCTTTACCAAAGGCGGCGAAATGCTGAACACCGGTGTGGACAGCACCCCCATCGCGGATGGCGACACCTTTGAAATTACCCTGACGGAAGGCTACTGATGAAGCTGCAAACCCGGCAGATCGTGCTGGCAGGGCTGATGGGTGCCCTGCTGATGGTGCTGAAAGAAGCCCTTGCCCCCGTTCCCGGTGTGGAGCCGGTCAGCCTGCTGGTTATTTTGTACGCTCTCTGCCTGCCCGCGGCGGCCCCCTGGGCCATTGCCGTGTTTGTGGTGCTGGAATTTATCCTGTATGGCTTTGGGCTATGGAGCTGGATGTATTTATACATCTGGTTTATCCTGTACGGCATTGCCCTCCTTTTGCACCGTATGGACAGCGCCCTTGGCTGGGCGTTGGTCAGCGGGGCATACGGGCTGGCGTTCGGCGCGCTGTGCACCCCGGTATACTTTATCACCCAGGGGCCGGGCGGTGCGCTGGCGTGGTGGATTGCCGGTATCCCCACTGATATTGGGCACTGCCTGGGCAACTTTTTTACCATGCTACTGCTTTACCGCCCGCTGCGCCGCATTTTAACACTGCGGCAGAAATAAAACCAACAAAACGATGCGCCCTTTGCGTTGGGCAGGCTGCGAAGCCTTGGCCGCTGCAAAGGGCGCATGTTTTTTTCGTAACAAATTGGAAAGGAAGGAGAAGGAGGAGAAATGTATGTAAAGCCGGTTGCCCGGCATTGTTGGTTGTCTGGCCTTCGCCGGCGGCCGCTGCGATTGCTGCGGGCGTCTGGCATGGCGAAGGACGCAGTGGATGTTTTAAAACGTCGTTTACGTTTTTGTTTTTCTCTTTCGAGTACACTGTTATTATACGGGCAGATTATGGAAACCTCGTTAAAGAGTTCTGAACGATTTGGTAAGATTTGGTGAACAAATTTTGAATAAGCAAAAGCGATGCCAATAAGCCCAAAAGCACACAAAAAGCGGCTGGCCGTGCAGGTGATTTTGTCTGTACGGCCAGCCGTTTCGCTTTTTATCGTTTTATTTTAGGGCAATACCACATAATTCTAAGTGCCGATACGGCGAGCGAGGTGCGGCAGATGCTAAGCCAAAA
>ERZ1034901.783-NODE-783-length-23999-cov-11.194537_pt1 | contig 23999 bp, 22 predicted proteins | sample MGYA00520628_ERZ1034901 | MGnify/ENA primary metagenome ERZ1034901 (study PRJEB33766, sample SAMN09781783) | gut metagenome | biome: gut microbiome | host: Homo sapiens | place: Madagascar | study: EMG produced TPA metagenomics assembly of the PRJNA485056 data... | reverse complement strand
AAAACTATACAGGGCTGAGCTTCAATAAATATTTGTAATCGTCAGCCCTGCCGCGATATTTCGGCCGTGATGAATTTTCACCCGAGATCAGCTAAAATCCGCTCCAACTCCGCAGGGGAGTAGCTTGAGGGGCGCCTTCGATTCATTTCCCGGAATCTGAAGCCGCCTTTTCGGTCGTCAACATGCTTGAGGTTCCCCGCCTCATGGCGACTCGAATGAGACCCCGGGGGAGAAGTTCCGCGAAGAGAGGCGCCTCGAAAAACACAAGCGTCTGACGGACCTTTCCCTTCCTCATAAGCAAGACCTGCGGCGCGGACTCGCTTGCAGACGCTTTAAACCCAGGAAAGGGAGCGGCCTGCGGCACAAGCGATGCCTGCCGCGCCGCACGTCAGCGTGCACCCCCTTGCCGCGCCGAGCCGCTCCGACCCCTCAAGGAAAATGCTCGAAACCCTCCAGACCATACTGCTCTCCACGGGCGTCGTTGCCGCCGCGGAAATCGGCGACAAAACGATGCTCCTTGCCGTCGTTCTCGCTGCACGCTTCAGAAAGCCTCTGCCGATTATTCTCGGCATCTTTGCCGCAACCTTTCTCAATCACGCCATTGCGGGCGCGCTCGGCGCCGCACTCGCGAGCTTCATCAGCGCGGATCTTTTGAGATGGATCCTGATCGTCTCCTTTATCGCCATGGGCATCTGGATTCTCATTCCGGACAAAATCGAGGAGGATGAGTCCCATGACCGCATGAAGCGCTTCGGGATCTTTACGACGACCGTTGTGCTCTTCTTCCTCGCTGAAGTGGGCGACAAGACCCAGGTGGCGACGGTGGCGCTCGCCGCCCGCTATCCCCTCGAAGCCTTCTGGGTGATCTGCGGCACGACTCTGGGCCTCATGATCGCCGACGCCCCTGCGGTCTTCATCGGCAACAAGCTTGCCGACAAGATCTCAATGAAGCTGATGCGCCGGATTGCGGCGGTCATCTTCTTCGTCCTTGCTGTTGTAGCCTACCTCGAGGGGTGACGGGGATTCCCGTCTCTGTTTGCGCTCCCGAGCCTCAGCGTCTGCAGAACGGCAAGGAGCGCAAAAACCGCGCCGCCCCAGAAGGCGGCCTCAGGGCCGAAGTGATCCCAGAGAAGTCCTGCCACAATGCCGGCAATGAGGATTGCCGCGCCGCTCGCGAAGCTGAAGATGCCGAATGCGGTGGCGCGCTTCTCTGCCGGGGCGGCCTCAGCGATGAGAAGCGAAAAAATGCCCTGCGTGGCGCCCAAGTGCAGTCCCCAGAGAACTGTGCCTGCGATGATGCCGGCGGGAGTGGCAAAGAGCGCCATGACGACGTCCGCGGCGGCAAGAAGGATGAGCCCGAGTGCGAGGAGATGCGAGGGTTCAAGCCTGTCGGCGAGCTTCCCCATCGGGTAGGACGAGAGCGAGAAGACGAGATTCATACCCACCATCAGGAGCGGCACCGCTCCCGTTGGAATGCCGCAGTCGCTTGCCCGCAGCACAATGAAGGCGTTGGAGAACCTCGCCAGAGAAAAGACGACGCCAAGGATCACGACGCCGGTAAAGAAGGGCGAGCGCATCGCGAGGAAGTCCCGGATGTTTCTCGGCGGCTCCTTTAATGGAGCGCCCGCATCGGCGCCGTTCTCTACGCCGAAGATGATCATCAGGATGCAGAGAATGCCGGGGATGAGCGCAATCCAGAAAATTTCCCTCAAATCCGCATCGGCGAAAAAAAGAAGGAGGCTTGCGATCGCAGGACCTACGAAGGCGCCGGCGGCGTCAAGCGACTGCCTGAGCCCGTAGGCTGCGCCCCAGAGCTTTCTGGGCGTGATGGCGGCAACGATGGCGTCCCGGGGCGCGCCGCGGATCCCTTTCCCGATGCGGTCCATGAAGCGGGCGAGAAAGACCACTCCGATTTGGTCTGCCGCGGCAAAGAGAGGCTTCGAGAGAACGCCAAGACTGTATCCGAGAAGCACGAGGAGCTTGTGGTTTCTGAAGCGGTCCGCGATGGCTCCAGAGAAGACCTTCGTGATGAGCGCCGTTCCTTCGCCAACGCCCTCGATGAGGCCGATCACTACGGTGCTCGCGCCGAGCGTTCCCGCCATGAAGAGCGGCAGGAGCGCATGAATCATTTCGCTCGAGACGTCCATGAGAAGGCTCACGAACCCGAGCGCCCAGACGGTACGGGGAATGGCGGCGCGGGGCTTTGAGCCGGGCTCTTTCTGATTTTTGACGGAAGGCGGTTCGGGGATGGTTTTCATGACGGCAAGCTGCGCCGCAGCCGGCGCAGAGGCAAGGCAAAAATGCTCCTGAAAGGAGCATTCTCGAACACCAGCGTCAAAAAAGAGTCAAAAGAGCCTGTCTTCGGCTGGGTTTAATCTTTAATGGCTTCCGGATTCAACTCGGCCATCATGTCCGACAAACTCACGAGTTCAACGCGCCCGATTTTCTGCGCCGCTGCGCGGCAGTTCTCCGTGAACCCGCTCTTTGAAAAAATCATGAGGTATTTTTCCAAAGCGTTGAAAAGGTTGCTTCGCGCAAGGAGCGTCTGAAGAACATCTGCATCCACGGGCGCATTTCGCCACTTGCATTCGGCAAAAAGCATCGCATCCTTGCCGGCAGCAGAGACAATATCAATTTCCGACTGCTGCCGCGTCCGCGGATCAGAGCCCCACCAGCGATGAAATTCAAAGAAAGGCGCGGGCAGGTCGCCCGCCGCCGTCCGGCGGACTAAATAGTCGCGGCAGATTTCCTCAAAAACGGGACCGAGATAGGTCGGAAGCTCCTTTTCAATCTCCCGGTAGACGAGATCGCTCAAAAAGCCGCCTTCGATTGCGCTTTCATTGGGTGAGACGAACCGGAACCAAAAGCGAAAGAAGTTGTCCGCAATGGAATAGATGGTCTTTCGGCCGGAACGGTCTCCGAAGGGACTCTCTTTTTTGACGAGATCCATGCGGATGAGCTGCTCGATGACGGCGGAAGTTGTTGCCGCCTCAAAATGAGCGGCGTTCTGAATTTCCGTAAATCGGGAGGCGCCTTCTGCAATGGCTCTCAACGCTTCCACGCATTGGCTGGTGCTCTTCGCTTCTTTTCTGAGTATCGTCATGGGCTCCTCATGGAGCGCAGAGCGGGTGTCGAGAAACAGCTTCCTGATGTTGCTTCGTGCCGAGAGCTGCGACTGGATATGAGAAAGGTACATTGGCGTGCCGCCCAGAGCTCCGTAAAGCGCAACCTTGTCCTCAGCGGAAAACGACGACAGGAACGTGCAGGATTCGAAGAAGTCGAACGGCTTGATATTGATTCGCGTGATGAAACGGCCTTCGAGCGGCGTGGCAACAGGGAGAATTTCCTTCGTCATGCAGGTCATGGATGACCCGCAAAGGACCAGCGTCATTTTTGATCGATCCCTGTACGCGTCGATGAGGTTTTGAAGTACTGAATGCAGGGAGCGGTCAGCTTTGCAGAGATACGGGAACTCGTCGATGATCACGAGGAGCTTCTCGTGAATGCTCCGCTTAAAAAGCATCTCAAGCGCGTCATGAAAATTCGCTTAAGCTGCAGGTCCATTCTCCGGGAAGGCAGCCGAGATGGCCCGATTGAACCTTTCGAGGTTTCCGGGAATGAGTCCTTGTTGACAGACGATATAGATGTGCTTCTTGTCCTGGCGGAATTGATTGAGGAGCGTTGTTTTCCCGGTGCGGCGGCGGCCGTACATCACGCAGAGGTGAAAGCGGTTTTCTGTATAGCAGCCGCGTAAGGCCGCAAGCTCGCGGTGACGGCCGTAAAAGACAGTCATGGTCTCAGTTCCTTCAGAATGCCGGTTATTGTTGATCTGCTCTGAAAAAATATAGTAAATCAACAATAACTCAAAAGAAAACTACTCTAAAAATTTAGAGCAGAATTCAGAGGAAATCAATGGGCCGGAACTCAGCCGGATGCAAGCATTGGCCATGAAAGAGGTCATGAACATATGATCCTCACGCAGTAGAGATGATGCGGCGGAGGAAGGAAGCGCCGGCGGAATGAGGATCCTGAAGACCGCACCAATCCGCCGGAGAAGCCGCGTTGGGGATTAAATCAGCGAGAGGAAGCGGCTCAGCATTCTGACGCGGTTTTCAATCGTGTCGATGCGGAGGTATTCACGTTCCGAATGGAAGCCCGCACCGGCGGGGGACACGCCGTCCAGAACGGGCGTGCCTGCCTAAAGCAATGCGGTTGGCGTCCGAACCGCCGCCCGCATCAACCCATTTGGCTTCAAAGCCTTCGAGGCGGGCAGCTTCCTCGATTTTCTGCACGAGCTCGCGGTTGGATTCCGTAAAAGGCATGGCGGGCGAAACCAACACGCGCTTTGCCTCGACCGTGATACCGTTGCCCGGGCGCCCGACTGCGCTTTGATTAAATGTCCCGCAGCTTGCCGCCGCCTACTTCGCACTCCTTCCCGCAGAAGGCAATGCCGTATGCGTAGTACTTCCGGCACCGCATCCTGCGAAGACACTCGGCGTACTTCTTCTCGTCAATCTGCTTCAAGGCATTGTCGACGGCGTTGAGCATGTCTTCCGTATGAGCCACGCGCTTGATTTCAATCACTACGCCGAAGCGATTCGGGTTGTTACCGCAGGAGAAAACAATATCGGCGTAGCCGTCGCCCGATTCAGCATTCGATTGAAAGTCGTTGATGCGGGTGCCGGCGCAGGCGAATAGCGCAGAGAGAAAGCCATGATAATAGTTCTCTGCCGGTGCTCTGGTAGCCGTATCCCGCAAGGAAACATAAATGCGGAGCAGCGGTGCGAGGACGTCGGCCATGCCTTCAGCATCTCCACGGGACGCAGCTTCTGCAAGCTTCAACCCGTCAGCGGCGAAGGAGCGATTTTCGATCGAGAATCGTGCCTGCACGCGGTTTCTGAAAGTGTCCCGGATTGCTTCATTGGGAATGCGGAGCAGATATTTCCTGTCCCCAACGGGCTTCGCAATCGCGAGGCAGCCGGTGAAGAGGAGAAGCGTCCAGAAGTCTCCAGATAGATGCCGATTGATGTCGGAATGTCGGAGCTCCTGGTTGATTTGGATTTCTATGCTTCCGCCATCAATCAAGGTCTGCATCCGCTCCGCGTCTCTTTCTGTCAGAAAGCTCAGAAACTCATCAATGACGTCGCAGCGGCTCGAGCTCGAATCTAGCCGGAAATTGCCGGGCTTAAAGTTCCTGGGATCTGCGCTTGCCAGTGCTCCCTCACAAAATCTGAGCAGATCCTGCGGACAAAAAATCTCACTGGATCCGAAACGGTAGCCGCCATACCAATGCCTGACGTCTTCCATGCGGGAGCTCAGACCGTAGTAGTCGAGGAGTGCGCGCACCTCCGGTTCAGTAAAGCCCATAGAGGAAGAGAGGTGCAAGTTGTTGGAAGAGACCGTGTTGACGACAACGTTGTTGATGCCCGGAAGGATGCCTTCTTTACTGCCGCTAAGACATCCCGTCAAAAGAGCTTTCTTAAGAACAGGCCGGTAATTTATGAGCGGTCCAGCCTCTGGCTTCAGAGTATCCAGAAAAGCTCTGCAGAAATCGCTCATCTCTATGTAATAACCATGCGAGACTGCCCTGGCGAGCGGGACATCGCAATCGTCAAGGAAGAGCATTGCCTGACGATTGAAGTGCCTCGCGAGGAAATACAGCATCTTCCTGAGGAAGCCTGAAGCGTAGTCGATATTGCCGGGATCCCGCAGAAAGTCGAACGACTGGTATTTGCGGAGCAATTTCTTGTCTTCTTCAGTGAGTCGGGGGCTCTCGAGCAGATAGGCATGTGCTTGAGCTGCCTCAGCGATTAGCTGCGCAAGAGCTCGATATGCAGCTTCAAAGGCCGCACCGTCAACACCTTTCAAAGAAAGAAAAAGGACCGGCACCTGACCCATGTATTTTCTGCAGAAATCCTGATTTTCAGCGACTTTCAGCCCTTTGAAGTGCTGATGCTGCTTTGCCGTGCTTCCTGGATTTTCCATATCGATTGCCAGAAAGCAATGCAGCGAGTCCAGGAAAAGCGTTTTGCCGAAGCCCTGAGGCCGCGTTATCAGGTCGACCAGTGTGCCTGATTCAATCAGCGGCTGGAAAACGGCGGTCTTGTCAACGTAGCAGCGGCTGTCTTCAATCAGCGTGATGAAGGAAGAGTTTCCAACGGCAATTGATTTCTTCTGCACGACACATCCTCTGCGGCACAAACTTCCCGAACGATTGAGTCTAACATGCAGAATGATCTGGAAAATATCGCCTCAAGCGAGGTGCCGGCCCGTGGCGCTGATTCGTTGAAATATGACTGTTGGTCTCTCTCCTCACGCGAAGAGTGGCCCCTGCCGCTGAAGGAAAACCGGACGGACTACTGATTCAGAATTGAGAATTCCGGCGGATTGCGGCGCCTGAAGCCCGCACCAATCCGCCGGAGAAGCCGCGTTGGGGATTAAATCAGCGAGAGGAAGCGGCTCAGCATCCTGACGCGGTTTTCAATCGTGTCGATGCGGAGGTATTCGCGTTCCGAATGGAAGCCCGCACCGGCGGGCGCCACGCCGTCAAGCACGGGCGTGCCTGCCTGGGCAATGCGGTTGGCGTCTGAGCCGCCCCCTGCATCAACCCATTTGGCTTCAAAGCCTTCGAGACGGGCAGCTTCCTCGATTTTCTGCACGAGCCCGCGGGTCGCTTCCGTAAAAGGCATGGCGGGCGAAACCGATACGCGCTTCGCCTCAACCGTGATCCCGTCGCCCCAGTCCCAGCGGGCAAGCGCTTCGATCGCCTGGTCGAGTTCGTCGCCGTCGCGGTCGTTCCAGCGGCGGGTATCGATTTTGATCGTGCAGGTGTCGGGAACCGTATTGCAGACCGTGCCGCCTTCGATCGTGCCGACGCAGACTGAAGTGCCCTTGCCGTCGAGATCCTGAAGCGCGCTCACCTCGAGCGCAAAGCGGGCGGCGGCGAGAATGGCCGAGCGGCCGTCCTTCGGGTTGTTGCCGGCATGTGCGGAAACGCCGTGGAAAGTGATGGACCAGACCGAGCGGCCCTTCCTCGAGCGGACGAATTCGCCGTTGGCGCGGCCTGCTTCGAGAACAAGCGCCTGCTTCGAGCGCTTGGCCATGGCAGCGAGCCAGTCGCGGGAATAGATCGAACTGATCTCTTCATCCGGATTGTGGCAGACCGCAATGGCGAGGCGGTCGAGATCCTCGGGACGGGCGTTTTTGAGTGCATGAAGAATCGCAATCACGCCCGCCTTGCAGTCGCCGCAGCCGGGACCGCGCACGCGGTCGCCTTCAATGCGGAAGGGGCGCTTTGCGACCGTGCCGTCGGGGAAAACCGTGTCAAGGTGAGCATTGAGCATGAGATCAAAATGCTCGGCGCCGGGCTTGTTGGTGGCAAAAAGGCCTTTCCCGGCCTCGGGTCCGAAGTCGACGAGCTCGGTATGAAAGCCCATCTCGTCGTAATGCCGCTGCATGATGCGGGCGACCTTCGTGACGCCTTCGGTCGAGGCGGAGCCGCAGTCCACGTTGACGACTTCCGCGAGATCCTTCAAATATTCCTGAAGCAGATTCACTTCTCTCTCCTTGGTCAGTATTGCTGGTTTGCGCTGCTTATAGAATTTCTCACAACCATTTTCTCAGCTTTTTGCATTGATGGCTTCAATGAAGGGGATGCCATCGAATGTGCCGTTTAAATAAGCATTTCTGACGTTCTCATTTTTTCGGATTGGATAATCTGACAGCGCATAGAGTGTTGATTCGTTATTGCTTGTTTTATTTACAAACCATATCTGATCTCTTCTGAGCAAGGGATTATCTGGATCGTTTGTATTGTTATCGACCAGAGAGTCGCAGTTGGTCGTAAAAATCAATTGCGCGCCATCCGCCTGATCGGATTTTTCAAAAAAGGATTGAACAAGTTTTTCAACAAGAATGGGGTGCAGATTTTCTTCGATTCTATCAACGATAAGTGTCGCATTATTTTTTACGGCATCGAGGATGGGCCCGGCAAGCTCCATCAAACGCCGAGTGCCCAGAGATTCATCAGCAAGAGACAGTCGATAGTCCTTGCCGTTCTCGTGATGGGCAACAGAAACACTGCAGAAATCCAGGGAATCGTTATTGAACTCCAGGCTGTTTGAATTCATGAATATGCTTTTTCCCGGGCGGATTCCTTTGTCGATCTGGATATCCGTAATATTGATATCCGCTGAGGTTAAAAATCGGATGAGACTTCTTTTATCCAGTTGATTTTGTTCCAGGGCGCGGATAGTAAAATGGCTTCCCGCTTTGTTGAATTCGTTGATTATCAACAAATGGTTTGCAAACCATTCAACGATCGGAATGAGTTGTGACGCATTAAATGCAGCGGCTGTGCTGAGAAATAACGAATCCGCTCTGGTCATTGCGCTCCATGCTTTTTTCTGCCCTTGCAGCGAACTTCCGAAGTTATAAGCGTAGGTATTGTCGACATCATTCTTTTTTCTTTCAAAAAGCAGAATTTTTCGCTCTTTTTTGAGAAAAAGTGCTTCATGAGTGACCTGATGGTTCTTTACCGAAAATTCATAGCTGTAAAAATGGCCTTCCTTTATGAAAAGGACCGAAAAAGATATTTCTTCAAATTTTGACTTTTCATCAAAAGCAAAGGCTTCAGGTTGAAAGGGCGGAGGAAGCGCAACCGTATTCTTCAGCACGCATTGCTGCATCACCTGCAGCGCCCGGATGACATTCGACTTGCCGCTGGCATTGGCGCCGAATATCGCTGCGGCCTTCAGGACATGCGGAATATCTTTTCGCCCGGTCCTGAATGCATTCCAGGCGAGCCGCTCTTTAGCTGAGGGTTTGGCGCGAAGCGACAATATTTGTGCTTCTCTGAAGTTCCGGTAGTTTTTGAATGAAAAGCCTGCAAGCATAAATTTACGCTGAGAATTTACAGATTTTCTGCAAATTCTCAGAGTACACAGCTCTTGCGGTATATGTCAATGGGCTTCTTCATCGTAATCGCCGGAGACAGTCGCCTGCGGTCGAGTCATCACCTGGACGCGTCGGTCCGGCGAATCGGATTGTCCGAAAGGTCGAAGCGGGCATAAAGCGCAAAAAGCCCCCGCAGCCATTCCATTGCCGGGACGCCGTCCATCCGCTCATGCCAGATGAGGCGCGTATAGAAGGACTTCGGATCCTGCTCGCCTCTCGCTGACGGCATCATGACGGGGATGACGGCAATTGAAGGCTCTGCGAGCTTTTTCTGCATGCGGATTGCCGTCTGAAGCGGCAGGATCGCCATGAAGTCTGTGACCTGGAGTATCGACGGGACGCTCAGGAAAAACGGCACCGTCACGGCGCAGTCGAGGAAGCTTTCGCCGAGGAAGTTTTTTTCGTCAAGAGAATAGAGGAGCGGGTCCGTGGACGTTTCGTTCGAAATCCGGATCTTTCGCCAGCGCCTGAGGTCGTCAAGTCCAATTGAGCCTTTTTCGCGCCAGAGGGCTTCGAGCGGGTGGCCGGAGCGGACGCATACGGCGTAGCGGACCTGATAGAGCCTCAGTTCCCGGATGCCCGGAGGAAGTTCTCTTGAAGACGGGAAGATTGCGCAGTCGAGCGTCCCTTTTTCGAGCTTTTGCGTGAGATCGGGCGTGAGCTGGGTGATCTCAAGCCTCGCATGCGGCGCGAGTCTGAAGAAGGCTTCAATGACGTCCGCCATGACGGCGAAGATCGCGTTGTCTACCGCCCCGATCCGAAAGGTCCGGGTGAGTGTTGCCGGATCAAAAATCTCGGTCTGCCCGAGCTGGGAAGCGCGATTGACGAGGTCGATCACCTTTGGATAGAGCTGCGTTGCGCGTTCCGTAGCAATGAGTTCCGGCATGGATCTGAGAAAGAGCCGGTCGGCAAAGGTTTCCCGGAGTTTCTTCAGAATTCTCGAGGCGCGCGAAAGGCTGATGCCGCAGCGGAGCGCGGCGCTCGAGAGCGAGAGCTCCTCATAGATGCTCGCGAAGAACCGCAGGTCTTCAAGCGTTAGTTCGGAGAGTTTCTCGGAAACCGCAAAAGTCTCAGGCATATCTTGCAAATTCCTTCATGTTTCTCACCATGGTAGCGCCTTGAGCCGGTTTTTACACTTCATCGCACTTTCAGACAAGCAGTTCGTTCGCCTCGTGCAGCACCACCCGCGGAGCACCGGGTTTTGACCAGAGCGAATGCTTTTAGAGAAGCCTTGACTTCAGAAAAGGAGAAGCATCATGAAGACACGCATGACCTGGATTGCCGCAGCCTGCGCCGCGGCCGGAATGGCCGTTTCGTCGGGCGCCTGGGCGATCGGCGGCGCATCGGGCCCGCACGTGGGCTACCCGACAACCGGGAAGATCGGCGCCGTCATCCTCAACCCGTACGAACTCGCTCCGCTCACGGCTGTGATCAGGAATGGCGGCTACACGCTCACCGATGTGTCCGTGCGCATCGTTCCGAAGGAAGGCGGACAGGAAATCAAGTACAAGGTGAGCGACACGCAGGTGCGCACGCACGGCGGCATTCCCGTCTTTGGTCTCTATCCGGACTACCGCAACACGGTTGAGGTTTCCTACACGCGCTATGCCAACGGCAAGTCCGAACGCGTTGAGAAGGAAACCTACCGCATCTATGCGGGCCCGGCGAATATCCGCACCGCCGGCTACGCCGGCGTGACTTCCGTCTTCCCGAAAGCGGAAGTGAAGAAGATGGATCCAGCCTTCTCCGACCGCCTCTACCTCATCAACAACATGATTGCCGCGACGCCGGAATCGACCCGCGCCGTCTGGAACAATCCGATGGGCGGCGCGCTTGAATGGAACCGCTACCCGCAGAACGCGATCTATGACACGAAGGGCGAACTTCGCTGGTACATGGATCCGTCCACAATCTTCAACTATCACGACATCTATCGCGCCGGCATCATGATGGGCTTCCGCCAGAATAATGACGGCGCCTTCACCTGGGGCTACGGCCAGCGTTACGTGAAGTACGACCTCATGGGCCGCGAGATCTGGAACCGTCGTCTTCCTGACGGCTACAACGACTTCTCGCACGCCATGGATCCGATGCAGAACGGGAACTACCTGGTGCGCGTGGCCTCCTCCGACCATGTCCGCGCCGACGGGAAGCACGTCCGCACGGTTCGCGACGTGATCATTGAGGTGGATCCCAACGGCAACGTGGTGGATGAATGGCGCCTCTTCGACATTCTCGACCCCTATCGCGACAATGTTCTGAAGGTCCTCGACCAGGGCGCCGTCTGCCTCAACATCGACGCTTCTCAGGCGGGCAAGACCCTTTCGGCCGAGCAGCTCGCCGAACAGGACAAGAGCGACAAGTTCGGCGACATCGTGGGTTCGGGCGCAGGCCGCAACTGGGTTCACGTGAATTCCGTCGACTACGACCCGACCGACGATTCGATCATCATCTCTTCGCGCCACCAGTCCGCGCTCATCAAGATTGGCCGCGACAAGAAGGTGAAGTGGATCATGGGCTCGCCCGAAGGCTGGAAGAAGGAGTTTGCCGACAAGGTCCTGACGCCGGTTGATTCGAAGGGCAACAAAATCAAGTGCGAAGGGAGCAAGTGCGAAGGCGGGTTCGACTGGACCTGGACGCAGCACACCGGCTGGCGCGTCGATTCGATGTCGGACAAGAAGACCTTCATTCTCTCCGTTTTCGACAACGGCGACGCCCGCGGCATGGAGCAGCCGCCCCTTCCCGACATGAAGTATTCGCGCGCGGTCTTCTTCAAGATCGATCAGGAAAAGATGACGGTCGAACAGATCTGGGAGTACGGCAAGGAGCGCGGCCACGAGTGGTACAGCCCCGTTACGTCGCTGACCGAATACATGCCCGACAAGAAGTCCGTCTTCGTCTATTCGGCAACGGCGGGCGCGTCCTTCAACTTCAAGACCGGCGCCTTTGAGTCCGCTCCCAACCCCTACATTGATGAATTCAAGTGGGGCGAGAAGGAGCCTTCCGTCGAAATCCAGTTCAAGGGAACTTCGGGCTACCAGGCAATGCCGGTGGATCTTTCGAAGGCCTTCAGCCAGTAATTGGTATGTGATCCCTCGGGATCCCTGAGATTCTCTGCCGCTCCGTGCGTCTTCCGGGCTGATCCCGTGAGGACGCGCGGAGTTTTCTTTTGCCGCCGCCCTGAAGCGTGAAGGGGCTTCCGGGAGCAGAATTCCTGATGATCCGGCTCAAAGCCTTGAAGCATCGGCGGGCTTCCTCCAGGATTTACACTCGCTTTTTCTTCTGAGACGGGTAATATGCGGTGCGCGGCATCAGACCGTCAGAAATAAGCACGCAGGATAAAAGGAGAAAAAGCATGGCCCTCAAGAAAATCATCAAAGTCGAGGATCCCGACGACATCAGCTCCGGCTATGCCGGGAAAGTCATGGAATCGGTGAAGTTTGCCGCGCTCATCGCGAGCTTCACGGGCTTTGTGATCGGCATCGTTCTGAAGACGAGGCTCACGGAATTCGGCTCCGCCTCCTGGGGCGCGGACGCCTTTACGCTGGCGCTCTTCTTCATCGTCCTCTTCCTCGGCCTCTGGTTCACCGTGAAGGACCTCCCGGCGCTTTGCCGCGAGAAGGCGAACTTCAAAAATGCTGAGAACGTGGCGGACGTGACGGTCGCCGGGTTCGTCTTCATCCAGTATGCGGTCTCCTTCAGCTTCTGCTTCTTCTTTGCGGTGACGGTGGACGCAGCAACCAGTCTCATCAATCCGCTCTTTGCGGGCGACTACATGCTCGACTTCCCGGCTGCAGTCTTCTTCTTCTACGGCGTCGTGCCCGCAGTGATCGTCAATCTCATCGCCGCCGCCCTCATGCGCGCGCAGATCAGGAAGAAGCTCCCGCAGGATTGAATTCCTCCTTACCAATGAAGAGAAGCCGCCGGCGACCTTTGATGAGTCCCGGCGGCTTTTTAAATTGAGAAGAAGCCCTCCCGGGCTTCCTTCAGGCTGTTATTTGGCCTGAGCCTTTGCTTCGCGCGCGGCATGGCGGTCGCGAAGGATTCCGATCACGTCGGCAAGCTCGAGGTCCTGATCCTGGAGCAGAACAAGGAGGTGGTAGACGAGGTCGGCCGCTTCGTTCTTCAGCTCCTCGCGGTCGTGAACGGTTGCAGCAAGCGCGGTTTCAACGCCTTCCTCGCCCACCTTCTGGGCGATGCGCTTCGTGCCGCGGGCGTAGAGGCTCGCGGTGTAGGAGGTCGCCGGATCGGCCGTACGGCGGGATCCGAGAAGAAGCTCAAGGTCGCGCAGGAACTGCCAACTGGGCTCGAGATTTCCGAAGCAGCTCGTCGTGCCGAGGTGGCAGGTGGGGCCGTCCGCATTGACGAGAACGAGAAGCGTGTCGTTGTCGCAGTCCGTGCCAATGTCGACGAGGTGGAGGAAGTTGCCGGAAGTTTCGCCCTTCGTCCAGAGACGGTTCTTCGTGCGCGAGAAGAAGGTGACCTTCTTCGTTTCAAGGGTTTGGCTTAGCGCTTCTTTATTCATGTAGCCCAGCATGAGAACGCGTCCGGAGACGGCGTCCTGCACGATGGCGGGAATAAGTCCGCCCGTTTTTTCCCAGTCAAGCTTTGCCTGTGTTTCTTCTGTCAGCATGTTCTAACCTCGATTCCATTGTCGGCGAGATAACGTTTGAGGTCGCCGATATCAATGATTTTTTTGTGGAAAACTGATGCAGCGAGTGCGCCGTCGACATGCGCAAGCCGGAAGGCGTCAAGGAAATGCTCCATGGTGCCCGCGCCCCCGCTCGCAATGAGAGGCACTTTAGAGACGCTTCTCACGAGCTTCAATTGCTCGATGTCGTAGCCCTTGCGCACGCCGTCCTGATTCATCATGTTGAGAACGATTTCGCCGGCGCCCCGCTTCTGGACTTCCTCAACCCAGCGAAGCGTCTCCCACTCGGTCTTGCGGGTGCGCTTTTCGTCGCCCGTGAATTGGTTGACCCAGTATTTGCCTGTCGCTTCATCGTGCCAGGTGTCGATTCCGACCACGACGCACTGAACGCCGAAGCGGTCTGCGAGGCGCGTGATGAGCGTGGGATCGGAGAGGGCAGGGGAGTTGATGGAAATCTTGTCAGCGCCGAAGGCGAGAAGGCGCCCGGCGTCCTCAACCGACTTGATGCCTCCTGCAACGCAGAAAGGAATGTCGATCGCCTCGGCGACGCGCGAAATCCAGCTCTTGTCGACGACTCGGCCGTCCGACGAGGCGGTGATGTCGTAGAAGACGAGTTCGTCGGCGCCTTCCTCGGCATAGCGTTTGGCAAGCGGCACGATGTCGCCGATGATTTCATGACCGCGGAACTGCACGCCCTTGACGACCTGTCCGTTTCGGACGTCGAGACAGGGAATGATGCGTTTGGCGAGCATGGGTCCTCCTTTAAAGGGAAGCGTGATTGCGGCATGAAGGGAGCGCGGAGAGCTTTGAGCGCGAATTTCAAGCATAGCCTGCGGGAAAACGGGATGTTTTCAGAAAACGGGAAGAGGCGATGGAGAAATGGCCTAAAGGACGCCGGTCGGCGTCGAAAAGTCGCGACAAAACTGCCTGGGCGCCCTCATGCGCGGAAATAAAGTCCCCGGAAAGTGACCGCACTTTCCGGGATTGGAGAAAGTGATGGATCCATCATGGAAGAAGCCGCATGGAACTCAATCCCCGCGCACTTCCTTCCAGCACTGAATGGCTTCCTCCACCGTGAACTTTCCTTCGAGCAGAGCGCGCCCGACAATCACGCCGGCCGCGCCCGAACGGGCGGCTTCGCGCACGTCGGAGAGCGACCCGATGCCGCCCGAGGCCTGAAAGGCCACCTGCGGGAACTCTTCCGATAGCGTGCGGTAGAGACCGGCATTGGTGCCTGCAAGCGTCCCGTCCTTCGAGATGTCGGTGCAGAGCACGTGCTTTAGTCCCGCGGGAAGATACTCGCGGATCAGCTCCTCAATGAGAACGCCCGAATTCTCCTGCCAGCCGCTCACGGCGATCTGGCGGCGGCCCGCCTCATCGATCCTCACGTCGAGCGCGAGGACGATTGCTTCAGGGCTGTAAGTCTTCATCCAGCCCTTGACGGTTTCAGGATCCTTTACTGCAGTGGACCCCACAACGACGCGCGCGGCGCCGGCATCAAGGAGCGCGCGGACATCGGCTTCGGTTCTCACGCCGCCTCCCGTCTGGACGGGGACATTGAGGCCCGCGAGGCACTTTTTGAGGAGCGGGATCTGGCGGCGTGCCGGATCCTTCGCGCCCGTGAGGTCGACGATGTGAAGGAGCTTCGCCCCCGCTTTTTCGTAGCTCTGAAGGCGAAGGAGCGCCTCGTCGCCATAGTCCCTCGAGGCGTTGTAGTCGCCCTGGTGGAGGCGCACGACGCGGCCTTCAAGAAGATCGATTGCTGGAATGATCACAGTTCTACTCCGAGGAAGTTGGCGAGAAGTCTGGCGCCCGCCTTGCCGGAGCGTTCAGGGTGAAACTGAACGCCCGCAAAGTTGTCTCTGGCCGCTGCCGCCGTGAAGGGTTCGCCGTACTCGGCGCGCGCGATGGTGCATTCGTTCACGGGCATCGCATAGCTGTGAACGAAGTAGAACCATTCGCCTGAGGGGAGCCCCTTAAAGAGGTGCCTCGCCATGGGCGACTCGTCCGGGAAGACGCGGTTCCAGCCCATGTGCGGAAGGGGGAGACTGCCGACTCTCAGTTCGCGGACTTCTGCCGGAATGAGGCCGAGCATGTCGACCCCGCCCGTTTCCTCGCTCCGTTTTGCGAGAAGCTGTTCGCCCAGGCAGATCCCGAGAACGGGCTGCGAGAGCGACCGGATGAGATCGGGGAGTTCGCGCTTTTCCAATTCCGCCATTGCCGCGCGCGCCGTGCCGACGCCCGGGAGAAACACGCGGTCCGCGGCCTTCACGAGCTTCGGATCGCGCGTGACCTCGGGGTCAATTCCGAGGCGCGACACCGCACGGGCGAGCGAAAGGAGGTTGGCGCAGCCGGTATCGAGAATGACGACCCGCATCGTTAGAGCACTCCTTTCGAAGAGGGAAGTTCATGGCCTTCAATGCGCTTCGCGTCGCGAAGCGTGCGCCCGAGGGCTTTGAAGAGCGATTCGGCGACGTGATGGTCGTTCTTGCCCTTCGCCTTCATGTTGAGCGTGATCCCCATCGCCTGCGAGAAGGAGCGGAAGAAGTGCTCGATCATTTCGGTCGCGAGGTCGCCCACGAACTGGTTCTTGAACTTTGCCTTGAAGGTGAGCCAGGGGCGGCCCGAGATGTCGAGCGCAACCCGGCAGAGGGCCTCATCCATGGGAAGGAGGAACCCGAAGCGGCGGATGCCGCGCTTGTCGCCGAGCGCGAGCCTGATGGCTTCGCCCAAGGCCAGCCCCGTATCCTCAACCGTGTGGTGGCAGTCGACCTGGAGGTCGCCCTTCGCCTTGAGGTGAAGCCGCATGCCGCCATGCTGAGCGATCTGCTCGAGCATGTGGTCGAAGAAGCCGATCCCGGTTGAAATCTCATTTTCGCCCTCGCGGTCGAGCCAGACTTCGACGCGGATGTCCGTTTCCTTCGTCTTCCGTTCCACAACGGCGTGACGGTCGGTCTTCGGCGTCTGAGGGAGGCTCGCAAGGAGGCGCTCTTGCACGGCGCTCCAGGGGTCGCCCTCGGGACCCACGCGGATGCCGGTGAGCCCCATGTTTTCCGCGAGCTTGAGATCCGTCTCGCGGTCGCCGATCACGTAGGAGTTCTTTCGATCCATGGCGCCCCGGCGAAGGTACTTCTTCACGAGCCCGGTGCCGGGCTTTCTGCAGGCGCAGCCGTCGCCCGGCATGTGCGGGCAGATGAGGACCTCGTCGAACTTCGCGCCCTGGCTTTCGAGAATCTGCATCATGAGGTTGTGCGGACCCTCAAAGGTTTCGGTCGGGAAGGATGACGTCCCGAGGCCGTCCTGGTTGGAGACCATGACGAGCTTCCAGCCGGCCTCCTTCAGGGCCTTCAGCGCCGGAAGAACGCCTTCGACGAAGCGCATCTTTCTGAAGTCGTCCACCTGGAAGTCTTCGGGCTCCTCGAGAATGGTGCCGTCGCGGTCGACAAAAAGAATTTTCTGAGCCATCAGTATTCTCCGAGGAGTTCCGAGAGCGCGGCGAGAAGAAGCGCATTCTCCTCGTCGGTGCCGACCGTGATGCGGATCGCGCCCGCAAGCGTCGGCTGACGGCTCTGGTCGCGGAGAATGATGCCGCGGTCCCAGAGACCCGTGAAGACCCGGGCGCTTTCGGCAAAGCGCACGAGGAGGAAGTTCGAGGCCGAGGGCGATACCTCAAGCACGCCGGGGAGCGCGGCAAGCGCCCGTGCGAGCTCCTCGCGGCGGCGAAGGGTCGCTGCGACGCGCGTCTTCATGCGGGCGATGCCTTTGTCGGAAAGCGCCTGTTCGGCAATGTCCGCTACCGGCGCCGGAATCGGATAGGGGGCGATCACCTTTTTGATCATTCCGATCACGGCGGGGTTCCCGATCAGGAACCCGCAGCGGATGCCCGCGAGCGCAAAGGCCTTCGAGAGCGTGCGGATGATGACGAGGTGCGGCGCCCGTTCGAGCCGGTCGACTGCGGTGTTTTCAGGCGAAAACTCAATGTAGGCTTCGTCGAGCACCAGAATCGCGCGCCCGCGTGTGGCGTTGATGAGGCCGCTCACGACTTCCGGAGAAAGGAGATTCCCCGTCGGGTTGTTGGGCGAGCAGGCAAAGACCACCTGAATGGAGGGGTCCTTTTCAAGCGCCGCTTCCAAGGCCTTCACGTCGGGCGTCCACCCGTTTTCGGGCGACGTCGTGAGATTCACGACGCGCACGTTCGCGGTTTCGGCCGAAACGGAATACATGCCGTAGGTGGGCGGGAACTGCAGCACGGCGTCGCGCCCGCCCGTGCAGAAGGTGCGCACTAGAAGGTCGATCCCTTCGTCGCCGCCGCGGGTGGCGAGAATCGATTCGGGGGAGACGCCGGCATAGGCCGCGTAGCGCGCGATAACGTCCGCGGGCTGCGCGTCCGGATAGCGGTTCAAGCGCCCGTTTTTGAGGGCGTACTCGTCCGATTCCGCCGATTCGTTGGCATTAAGCCAGACGTCGCCTCGGCCGCCCGCAGCCGCCACGATGCGGCGGGCGGACTGGTAGGGCGTGAGCGCCTGAACCTCGGGGCGCGCAAGGCGCTCCGGGTTCTCCATCAGGTCTTCGGTGCGCCTTGCCATCAGCAGCCTCCCTTCGCTTTTTCGGCGCTCTGGCGCGCCATGCGCACGAGCACTGCATTCCTGTGGGCGTCAAGCTGCTCGGCGTGCGCGAGGATCGCGATCGTTTCGGCAAGTCCCGAGAAGCCCTTCGCCGTCATTTCCTGAATCGTCATGCGCTTCATGAAGTCGGCGAGACCGAGGGACGAGTAGGCTGCGGCGCACCCGTAGGTGGGAAGCACGTGGTTGGTGCCGGTCGCATAGTCGCCGCCCGATTCGGGAGACCATTCGCCGAGGAAGACCGAACCCGCGTTGTTGATGAGCGGCACGAGGTCGCGCGCATTCTTCGCCTGAATGATGAGGTGCTCAGGCGCATAGCGGTTCGAAACGCGGCAGCATTCCTCGAGGTCCCTGACAACGATGAGGCGGCTCGCGGAAAGGGACTTCGTCGCGATTTCGCGGCGCGGGAGCTGCGCGAGCTGGGCTGCGGCCTCTTCGGCCACCTTAGCGGCAAGCTCCTTCGAGGGCGTGAGGAGCACGACCTGCGAATCGGGGCCGTGTTCGGCCTGAGAGAGAAGGTCGGCGGCGACGAAGGCAGGATCCGCATCCTTGTCGGCAATGACGAGAACTTCGGAGGGGCCGGCCGGCATGTCGATCGCGGCGCCGTCGGGGCGGCGGCTCACCTGGCGCTTCGCTTCCGTCACATAGGCGTTGCCCGGCCCGAAGATCTTCGAGACGGACGGAACCGTTTTGGTCCCGAAGGCCATGGCGGCAATCGCCTGGGCGCCGCCCACCTGGTAGATCTCTTCAATGCCGCAGAGGCGCGCGGCGCAGAGAATCTGGTCGGCAACGGGCGGAGGCGTGCAGAGGACGACCCTGGAGCAGCCGGCGATGCGGGCCGGAATGCCGAGCATGAGAACAGTGGAGAAGAGCGGCGCCGTGCCGCCCGGAATGTAGAGGCCCACGGCTTCAATCGGGCGCGTCACCTGTTCGCAGCGCACGCCCGGCATCGTTTCGACAACGACGGGTTCGAGCTTCTCGGCCGTGTGGAACTTTTCAATGTTCCTTGCGGCCCTCTGGAGCGCCGCGCGGAAGTCGGGCGAAACGCGCTCCCAGGCGGCGTCCACTTCTTCTTTCGAAATGCGGAAGTCCTTCACTTCCGTGCGGTCGAACTTCGCGGAATATTCGCGAAGGGCCGCATCGCCATTCTTTTCGACGTTGTCGAGAATGTCCTTCACCACGGCGCTGATGCGCTCGCCCGCCATGACGGCAGGGCGGCGGAGGATCTCGGTGCGGCCCGCTTCGTCGAGCGAGTCCCAGTCGATGATGTCGCTGAAGGCAAATTCGGTCATTTTGATTGACTCCAAAATGTTGTGCTGATTAGTTCCGAAAAATTCGTGAATTCTTTGAAAAGGAGCTTCGCCGCCTGAAGGGCGGTCACTCCATCATCTTTTCGATCGGGAGAACGAGGATCGAGGAGGCGCCTAATTCCTTCACCTTCTCCATCGTTTCCCAGAAGAGGCTTTCGCTTGAAACCATGTGGAGCGCCACGCGGGTGTCGTCGCCCGTGAGGGGAAGAATCGTCGGGTGCTCGGCGCCGGGGAGCAGCTTCGTGATTTCGGCGAGCTTCTCCTTCGGGGCGTGGAGCATGATGTACTTGCATTCGCGCGCGCGGGCGACGCCCTGCATGCGAACGAGGAGGCGCTTCACAAGGTCTTCCTTCTCCGCATCCATTTCGTCCTTCCTCGCAATGAGGCAGGCCTTCGAGCGGTAGATCACCTCGACTTCCTTCAAGCCGTTCGCTTCAAGCGTCGCGCCCGTGGAGACGAGGTCGCAGATGGCGTCGGCCAATCCCGCGCGGGGCGCCACTTCGACCGACCCCGTGAGAAGGCAGGGACGGAAGGTGAGGCCTTTCGCCTCAAAGCACCGCTTCAGAAGCTGCGGGTACGAGGTGGCGATGCGCTTCCCGTTGAGGCTCGCGAGCCCCTTCCATTCCTCGTCGCGCGGGATCGCGATCGAGAGCCGGCAGCCGCCGAAGTCGAAGCGCTTCAGCATCCGGAATTCCGTCGGGTCGCCCTGGCCCTTCCTCGTGAGGAGCGTTTCCTCGAGGACGTTTTCGCCGATGATGCCGAGGTCGACCACGCCGTCCATGACGAGTCCGGGAATGTCGTCGTCGCGCACGCGCAGGAACTCAATCGGCATGTTTTCCGCAGCCGCGAGCAGACGCTGCTCGTGGTAGCGCACCTTGATGCCGCAGCGTTCAAAAAGCTCCTTCGAGTCGTCCGAAAGTCTGCCGGACTTCTGCATGGCGACTCGTAGACGATTGTTTTCGGTCATTTCTGGTTTCCTGGTAAAGATGAAAAGGTTCCATTCCGTCCGGCGGATGCGAAAAAGCCCCCGGAAGTGCTTTGCTTCCGGAGGCCTTCTGACTGGATAACCCTTGTTTCTCTGCTGGGCGCCCGGAAGTTCTGAGTACTTCCAAGCATCCACGCCTGAAAGTCTCGCTTCAGGTGTGGTGGTGATGGCGGCCGCGGAAAGAAAGGGTCTGCATGAGAAGAATCTCGTCTGTTTGAAAATCCATGGGGCAAACGGGAATCGGGAGCGCTTTCGAAGTGCGCAGAGCCGCGCCGTTTACCGGTGAGGTTCATAATGCCACAGCTTTCGCCGCCGGGCGGCGTCCGGGAGCGGTAAACGAAGCGTGCGTGCGTGGGCTCAAAGCGGGGTGGAGGTTTTGCCTAAGATGTCCCGGGGAGGCCCCCAGGCGGCATCCCCGGACAACGATTCGGCGCGGGCGGCCTTCCTCCCGGGAAGCCGGTGAGGGATTGCCTGAGTCCTCATTTCTGCTGGCGCGCAGGTAGACTACGCTCACCCAATATTCCAACCGCGCGAAAGACGCGCATCATCAGACCTCAATTCCAGGATCAGGCTCCGCCATGAGCATCATGAAGAGCGACTCAGTTAAGCATGCCACCATGATCGGCATTCTTGCGCCCATCTGCTGGGGCATGGGCGTTTCACTCATTCGCGGCATTGCCGAAGGGTTCGGCCTCGCGCAGGGGCAGACGCTTCTCTACCTCACGGCGGCCATCTGCCTCTTCTTTACGATCGGAATCCCCGACCTCAGAAAGGTCGACAAGCGCTACCTTTTCATAGGACTCCCGACCGCAAATGCGTCCTCGCTCTGCTTCTGCCTCGCGATCTTCTTTTCCGCCGGCGGCGCGCAGACGATGGAAGTGGCGATGGTGAACTACCTCTGGCCTTCGCTCACGCTTCTCTTCGCTGTGCTCTTCAACGGCGTCAGAACGCGCTGGTGGATCGTGCCGGGGATCTTCCTCGGCTTCTTCGGCATCGTGGACATTCTTGCCGGAAGCGACGGCTTTTCACTCGCGGGCTTTGTCGGCCGCATCCTCGAGCATCCGTTGAGCTACATCCTCGCCCTCGGGGCCGCGCTCACGTGGGCGGGATTTTCGAGCATGACGCGCGCCTGGGGCGGCAATACCAATCTCTCCACGGTGATCTTCATCATCAACATGCTCATCTACGGCACGCTCTGGCTCTGCGGATTCGGAACTGAGACGGTGGGCGAGGTGTCGCAGCACGGCATCTTCTCGGTGATTTTCGGCGGCATCGCGATGGGCGGCGCCTATGCCGCCTGGACATTCGGCATGTCGAAGGGAAACGTCACGCTTCTCGCGCTCGCGTCCTACTTTACGCCGGTCCTTTCCTGCCTCTTCGCGGTGGTCTGGATCAATGCAAAGCTCGACAGCTCCTTCTGGATGGGCGTGGCGTTTGTGGTGGCGGGGTCCCTCGTCTGCTGGGACGCGACGACGCGCGGCATGAAGTCGGTTCGAAAGCGCGAAAGAGAAGCGGCAGAAGCTTCTGCCCGAAAGGCGTCATCCTAGGGCGCCAAAAAATATCCCCGCACGGGATGCTCGATCCGGTGCGGGGAAAAGATGTATTTGACGCGTCAGCTGCGGGAGCGCAGTCCCGCCCGGTCGAGCATCGCGAGGACCCGCTCAACCGGAAGCGCACGGATCACCTTGCCGTCCCAGGTCCTGGCATCGTGCGCAGCGAATAGCGAATTGATGACGGCTTCCTCGGTGGCTTCAATGGCCGCCATGAAAAGCGGCGTCATGTCGTCGTTTCTCACAAGCGGCGCGCCTTCGAGCGTTCCCTTCGCCGCCGTATGACGCACGCGGACCGATTCATTCGTTGAAAAGGCGACGACGAAGTCGCCCGAACCGTTTGACGCCACGCCCCCGGTGCGGGTCATTCCCATGAAGGCGCGCTTTGCGAGTCGCTCTAGATTGCGGGCGTCGAGCGGAGCGTCCGTCGCTGCGATCATCATGATGGAGCCGTCGGCAGAGCGGAATTCCTGCATCTCCTTTTCGCCGGGCCAGCCGCCGAGCTCGAGGCCCGCTTCGATCCCCTTGACATTCAGAATGCCGCCGAAATTGGCCTGAACGAGGACCCCCACCTTATAGCCCCCGAGACTCTTGGGGAGCACGCGCGAAGCGGTGCCGATCCCGGCCTTGAAGCCGAAGGCCACGGTGCCGGTGCCGGCACCCGCACAGCCTTCCTCAACGGGTCCCGGGGAAGCTTTCCTCAGGGCTTCAAGAACATGTTCGGGCTTCACGAACCGCGCGCGGATGTCGTTCACCTTGCCGTCGTTCGTTTCGCCCACGAGGCCGTTCACGGAGCGGACGAGCTCGTTCCCGGGCTGCGAGAGCGTCCATTCGACCACGCCCTCGAGCCCGGCGCCCACGTTGAGCGTATTGGTGAGGACGATCGGCGTTTCGATGTTCCCGAGCTCCTTCACCTGCGGATAGCCCGCCATCTTGCCGAAGGCGTTGCCGAGAAAGATCCCGGCGGGAACCTTCTCTTCAAAGACATTGCCCGGATGAGGGCGAATCGCGGTAACGCCCGTGTGCATGCCGGCGGCATCGTCCTCGAGGGTTACCTGACCCACAAGGACGCCGTCGACGTCCGTAATGGCATTGAAGCGCCCCGTCGGGAAAACGCCGAATTCGATTCCGAGATCGCGGGGGCGGCGTGAGGTTTGGGATGACTGCATGAATGCTCCGGTTATGAAGGAGAAAGGTTTGACCGAACGCAACGATTATCCGCCTTCAATAAAGAAAAAGCGTTCTTCATGCTTCGGTGCGACTTGGCGAGACGCATGGCCCCTTGAAACTTCCGGTCATTCGACAAACAACACTCTGAGGAGACGCAAATGAGCTTTGATTTCGACGACTTCACCGGATGCTCCCACGGCATGCACGACGAACACAACATGGATTTTGGCGGGGACTCCGAATTCGGCAGTGCGGGCGACATTGCCTTTGATCACCCGGGCTCGCCCGACGATTTCCATGGCTCGCATTTCATTTTTGATGACCATTCGGATTCGCTTCATGCCGAGGACCGGGGCTTCTCGTCGGCCTTCAATGCGAATGACGTGGCTTCGAGGCATTTTGGCGAGGACGACTTCCGGATTCTCTCGGGCACTGGCGCGGGCGATGAGGGCCTCAATCTTGGGCGGGATTCGGTCTTCTGGGCGGCCGGAGAGGAAGTCCGAGGAGCGCTTTCAGGCTGGATTGATGCGCTCTGGAGCTGGATGGAAAAGTCGGCGAGGCGGTGACGCCTGAGGAGCAGGAAGGCGTATCCATGGACCGGCTGATGGTTCCGGCCGTGGATTGAAATGTTTTTTGGCTGATCGTAGGGGCGATCGGGTAGAGGGCCCCTTTGCAGGGGAGCCCCCTCCCACACCGCATAACCCAGTGATCGGGGCTTTTCGGACATGCCGTTCGGCATCCGGCGGTTTTCAAACA